>SXGT01613035.1_pt1 | contig 12307 bp, 11 predicted proteins | sample 3176221 | NCBI WGS metagenome assembly SXGT01 (sample SAMN11356862, study PRJNA531348) | freshwater metagenome | isolation source: freshwater sample F1-120 | place: China: Fuxian Lake, Yuxi | collected 2017-12-25
AGTTCCGTATTTCAGAACAACCTCTGTCGTCGCCGCAGTCCAGTTCAGCCCGCTCACGCTGTTATCGGAACCGGATGCGAGGTAGACCGAAGATGACCATTCCGCTATGGGGACGGTGAACATGACTCGAATCGCGTCATTCGCGGCCAGAGTAATCGGAGTTGTTGTTCCAAGGACTTGACCGCTCGCAGATTGATCTACAAAGCCGACAATTCCTGATGTGCTAGAGTTGTTGATAGAGAGTCCGAAAAAATCTGACGCATCGTTATCGAATAAAGTTCCGTTTCCCAACGTCTGGTACGTTGTCATTTTGGCGTTGTCTTTTGTCAGACCAGACGGAAGTCCGAAATAGTATGTTCCGCTCGTTCCAAATGATGGACCGGTATCACCAAAAATCCATTCAATTGAAACTTCTGCGGAATCCCCAACACGCCGATACCATCCCTGTGCCTTTGCGCTTCCCCCGGTTCCAATTGATACTGACCCGCCACCTGAAGCTGTAATCGTCGGCGTATAGCTCTGCCACGCCCCAACCGCCGCGCCCTGCACCAGACTCCCCGGGCCGACAATGACGTTGCTGATTACGATGCCGACCGTTGCTCCCTCGACGATTCCTGTCTTCGCATAAAACCGCAACGAGCAGTGCGGGCCGACAGGCATGATGAATGTCGTTCCGAATGTGCCCGTGTCAGACGATACCGACGTCGTTTGAGGGGTGACATCGACACTGTTTGTGATGTCGCGAATGACAACCGTGAAGTCGCCAGCAGTGTAGCCGGCAAGTGCTTTCTGATCCCACTGGATCATGCACATTCTGCCGACATCGACATCATCAACATCGAAATGCGGCGATTCAACGTATTTCCCATCCGCACCAGATGTCGCGATGATCCTGATCCCAGACTTGGTCAGGTTCTCTCGCGGCAATTCGCTTGCAGTCGTGGTCGTGTCGATGTCGAGAGCACCACTCGTTTCCTCTGTCCAACCCGTGCTGTCGTTGGTTGCGGTCAGATAGTTGAGCACTCCGCTGCCAGATCCAACCTGCTTGAGAGCAGCGCCGTCATCGACGAACAGGCTTTTCCCTGTCGAATCGTAGACCAGCGTGCCTTCCTTGCGCGTCAGGCCGTCCAGCGTAGCCTTGGCTGCTTTCGGCACCGTGATTCGCAGCGTGTCGCTCGCCGTTCCACCGTCGAAGTCTTTGTTGGTGAGTTGCTCAACACCAGCCAGGGTAGCAAGAGTGCCGCTCGTAGGAAGGGTCACTCCGGTGGTGTTTGTCGTGGTGATCGTCAGAGCATGGTTTCCGCTGCGGGTAAGCGTTGCCGCCGCGTTGTTAGAAATACCTGTTCCGCCAAGGTTTGGCGCTGTGATGTAATCATCAAGCTTGTCTGCAACCAACTGAGCATTCGTCTCTGATGAAGTAAGTCGTCCACCAAACGACGATGTATCCATGATGACGTTTGTCGCGGAAGCAACAGCAACAGCGCCAGCAGAGAACGCTGAAGATCCGGTTGCCTTGAACGTCCGAACACCAGCAGTAAAACCAGATCCCGTATAGGCCGGGATGCCGCGACTAGATCCATCCATAAGAACGAAGCCATTAAGGCAAGGCTCAATCGCCAGAAGATCGATTGACCTCTGGAACCGAGTCATGTCAGGAGCGGTTCCTGCTCCAAGAGAAGATGCGGCAGAGGCAGCAGAATTGTATGCCGACGTTGAAGGAACCCAAACGTATATAGGAGTTGGAGCGGCAGTAGACGGAGTCTGAAGGTCGTTCTTCACAAGATACACGGCCCAGATCCCGTACCTTGTTGCTCCGCCTGTTCCAAGAGGAGTGGGGACGTTTGAATTGATGTATGTAGACGAACATCCAGCAGGGGTGGTGTACGCAGAAAAGGTGATCGTCGCATCTCCTGTCCCGCCCGTATTTGTAAGAGTTCCAGAGGCTTCTGGTAATGAACTTCCAGACGATGTCCAACAAATGATCGTTCCAGATCCAGCAACAATACTAGTGTGAAGAACTGTGAACGTGCTTCCGTTGTTCGTGTACGTCGCCGGAAATGTCGGAGTAACGCTTACTCCGCTTACAGTAAAAACTCTCCGGTTGTATCTTTTTGCTCTTCCAGAACCGTCATTGAAAACAGAAGTAACGTCAAGAGCCGCTCCAGTCGCGTCAGGAACCTTTGAACTCAGGCCGTGATCATCAAGCCTGTCTTCTCCAACAGACTGAACTGTTGCGTTAGCCGCAGAAAGAACACTCAGTGCCGCACCTGTTCCAGTGAAGACATGACCGAGGCGGAAATGATCATGCACGCTTATGTCTGTTGCGTATTCGTATGAATGGTTTTCATGTGCAACAACAGGAGTCACGCTGTCTGTCCACACCGTGAACAAAATCACGTTATTGATGAACATGTTGTGCATGTTCTCGTAATGCGTTTCAGGGCTGGCGCTGTAGATAGTTGTAGCATCGATCTTTACCAGCGTATTCGTTGCGCTGTATCCGATATAATAGGACTTGTCTGCCGCCAGGCTTCCGATGCTCTCTCCACCTGCCCAGGTAATCTTGGTTCCAGAAAGACGGCCAACACCTGCCCTAAGAATCGTGAATGTTCCGCTGGACAGAGAGTAGTAATTTCCAGATCCTCCCCATGACACGAACCCTGACTGCCTAATATCTACAAACTGGGGAGGAACCTGGAGAGTACAGATTCCTGTTGAGTCGGAGATAAGTACCTTCTCTTCTCCAGCACCATCTGTGTACTTGATGCGCTGACCTGCCTCGAGAACAAGACCAAGAGAGGTCAGGAGCTTTGTGTATGCGCCTTTGAAAATCGCAGAAGTGTTCGCCATCGCAGTGTCCTTTCGGGACAGTGACCGTTAGGTCAGTGCGTTAACCACAATCTCGCCGACACTTGCCGTTGCAGAGATCGCGATGATAGAAATTCGAGTGCTCGCCGGGATCAAATATTCGATGTCGATGCCTCCAGGCGGGATGTAGAAAGCAATCACTTCAGCGCCGGCAGCTCCGGTCGCAATAGCCATCGTCTGTCCTGACGAGTCGAAGATGTGGAGCTTGTGGATTGCCGCAGCAGATGACGCCTCAAGCTGCACATATGCGAGAGTCGTTACAGACGTTCCCGTGTAGTCGTTTCTGTACGGTCCATCGGCCTTCGTTCTTCCGCCAGACGGAAGTCCGTTTGCCGGGAAACCTGATCCATCAGACAGCCTGACAGAGATCGGAGTCGCCGCGGCCTCATGCCTGGTCGCGAGAACAGACCTTGGAGTCGTCGCGTCGGATGCCCCGGTGTCGTATGCGTTGAAGTTGGTCCCGTTTCCAAGCCTCGAAGAAACAGGGGTTGCGGCTGCTTCGTGTCTGGTTGCCAAAAGGTGCGGTGCGTCTGTCGCGGGAGTAGTACGAATAACAGTGGAAGCGTTTGCCCCGGCTCCGAAAGATGCGTATGCCGTGCCGTTTCCAATCTGAACGCTGTCAGGGTTGGCCCCGCTGTGCCCCAACTGAACCTCAAGATTCAGGTTCGACGCATTCAGAACCATGTCGCCAGAGAAGTCTGTCAACTTCACAGGAAGTGGGCGGTTGTTTGCCGGGGTGACTGTATCCTCGATAACCTCCTGACCGGCGCCGTTTCGCGTAAACGTAATGGCGGATGTGGCGGACCCGGTGACGCTCACCGTCCCAGGAGAATAACGCATGATCGTGAACGCAGATCCCGCCGCTGGGGCAGAATCCATCGTTTGCGACAAGGTGATGGTGTTTGTTTCCGTGTCCCACACAGTAAACGTGCGTTTGGCCATCGACCCGCTGGTAAAACGGATGATGTCGCCCCTGATCGCACTGTGCGCTGCGGCTGTGATGACCGTAGTGGTCGAAGAGTCAACCGTGTCTGTTGCTACCTGGAAGGCGAAACAGTTGGCTACCGTTTCAAGGCCGAACCTGTTCGGAGTAACAGGCTGGATCGTTACAAATTCTGCTGAGAGTCTGTCTTCCTTGCGCTGGCAAGGATATCCCTTCGGTGTCGTCATAAAAAATACCCCTCTGGTCGTTCACGCCGTCTGCGTGGGTATTGAAATCAAGTCTTGTCCGCGCTGTCGTACTTGAAGATCGTCAGCCAGAAGTTGGCATCGGCAAGGGCGCCGCCCGTGCTCGAAGTGTCCTGCTGAACAAGAACGGTCGATGCAGTCGTAGAACTGACATACATGACTGAGTTGTCGCTGCTACCAACAGCCATCGCCGCACAAGCGCGAGAACCCGGCTCATTGAGCGTAATTGTATACGCTCCGTTGCCGGTTTCGGTGATCTTGACATGCTCGGAATCGGGTCCGCTGATGCCAAGAGTCGTGAGAGTTCCACCGTTCACCGTGGCGCCGGTCACGAAAATGTTGAGGATCGTCATTCCACGCTGGTGAGATTCAATTTTTCGCTTCATTTTTTGTTTCCTTTTTAAAAAGAGGCGGGGGGAGTGGCGTTCTCCCCCCTTTTAGCATCAGGTCGCGAGGCCGTGGCGCGTTCCGTGGAAGATCGGAGCGCAATACATTTCCCAGTATCCGCCGTAGCGGCACTCGTAGCTGTCTGCGGAAGCGCTGCGGAGGAAGACCGTGCCGTCGTCGTCGAAAAATCCAAAGTCCGGGCGGTGACAAATTTCCAAGAAATTGTCATTCAGGTAGTAGATCGAATCGTCATCAACGAAACGCTCGGGGAAGATACCGACCGATCCGGCAGACGACATGAACTCAAGACCCTTGAAGCTCACAAGACCCTTCAGGTCCGAAGAACGCGCCGGGAGATTGTACTGCTTGGCGTCTTCGAGAAGGTTCAAGATCTTGCGATACTGGGTGAACGAAGTCACGATCAGGTTCGGCACCTTGCCCGACTTGCGTTCGATTTCCAGCATGTCCGCGTTCATCATGTCAGTGGTGATGCCGGCGCCGGAGGCGTTATGCAGCGCACCAGCCTGCCAGCGGCGGGTCACGGGAATCGTGTAGAGCGAGCCGGTTGTGGCGCGAAGGATCGCCTTCAAGCCAATCGGGTCGTTCCCGCGAGAACCCTGCATGTAGAAGAACACCGTGGTGAGCATAGGTCCGGCGCCGGAAAGAGCCGCGAGGCCAGCCGACGTACCAACCAACGACACAACCTTCGTCGTGGGGTTGTATGCGGAAACTTCGAGGAGAGTCGTCTCAGCGTTGTAGTTCCAGTAATCTTTTTCCTCGATGTCGCTTTCTTTCGTGGTCGATACCAGCGTGACCAGGTACGGGTTGCCAGAGGTTCCGGCGCCCGAGACGTTCGTGGAACCGTCGCCAGCGGCGATGGAGCCGGTGTTCGTCGTAGCGTCATAGCCGTTGAACACAATGCGCGAGCAGTTTCGCATGTAGCTCTCAACGGTTTTCTGGGTCACATGCTTGGTAGCGCGAACGAACGAGCCTTCATCGTTGGCCGAAGCCTTGATGGTTTCCCGGTCGATCGATGCCGTGGCATAGACCTTCTTGGCCGTCAGGATCGCATCTTCCACTGCTTCATAGTTCGGCGTGGGAAGCGTGCCGGAACCGACGCCGCCAGCAAAGCTCTGCGGAATCGGCTTGAACATCTGGCGACCAACGAAGTCATAGGACTTCTGGATGCGCCCGAGGGTCACGTTGTAGCTGTTGTAGGTATTCTCGGAAACCTTGGCGTACTTGATCTTGAAGAGATTCGATACATTGGTAAGACTGAAATCTGCCATTTGGCACCCCCTTAAAAGTTTTCAAACACACATTGGACACAACACACTGTTGAGCCTTCTGGTGCGCTTGTCTTTCAAGGGGTGCGCTTATACGTCCCTAATTTCGCGCTTTCTAAGCCCAGCTACGAAAATCAAACATCATCCCAAGACAAAACCTTTTCTGGATCCTTCCGAGTCGCCGTAGTCTTTGCGGGAGGAGTGCCAACTTTGCGGGATAACCGCTTCGCTGATTCCTGCCCAAAAGCCTTCTCAGCAATCTCTTTCAGATCCTCGCGAGTAAATTCAGGGTTGTTCATCGCAACCTTGAACAACTCGCCGATTGCGGGATCTCCTCCCGCCAATCTCTCGGGAGCGACCTCTTTCATCACAGTCTCGGAAACCATCAGGCGGTTTGCCGCGACAACGTGCTGAACGCTCAACTCCTGGCCAGGGTACAGACTTGAGGCAAACTGCTCTGCCGCTGTGTACTCTTCGGGTGTGATCTTCAGTTGTTCTTGAACCTGGCGAGTTTCGGCTTCACGCTGCTCTTTGGCTTGGCGGTCTGCTCGTGTCCTCTCGTCAGCCTCAATAGAACGCTTGTAGTAATCACGTTCCCGAGTCGCCATCTCGGCTCGCTGATCAGACTCACTCATCTGCGCCCATCTTTGCGCCTCTTCGGTAAAACTCCCCCAAGCTTTAATCTGCTCTTCGGGTTTCTTGCCGGAGATCTTGCAAAGTTCAAAAAAACCCTGCATAGGATCATTTTGACTTAGTTGAAGAACATGGTCAATCCGCTGGTTTACAAAGTCAACACTTTCTTTGAACTTGGTGCGCTCACCATGAAGTTCATTGAACTTCTTTTCGTAGACAACTTTGCCTGAGTAGTTCTTGCCCAGTTCAGACAAGCTGACCTTCACCAGCTTTCCATCCACCTTCTGCTCAATCTGAATATCGTCAGAAAGCTCGATTTCCTTACCGGCTGAGTCGTAAGCCTTAACCATCTTAAGCTGCGACTCTGTCTTGTCTGCCGCCTTGGCTGCGGGGTCATTTTTGCCGTCCGCGCCATCTTCTTTCGCGTCCGCCATCTGCGTAAGAACTTCTTTGGCAGCGTCTTTTGCGACATCCTTGGCCTCGCGCTTTTCAGATGCCGCCTCCCTCTTGGCGACGGCCTGTGCCTCAACAATCGCCTCCATCGTGTCGAACGTCGGAGCATCGCCTGTTGCGCCCACTGACCCCGATCCTTCGAGTTGAACCGGAGTATTCGGATTGATCCCTGTGTTCTCGCTCATTTACATCCCCATTTCCTGAGTTATCGGTGCCAGGTTCTCAGGGACCACCCCTGCTGGCGTGCCTTCTTGCGTCAGGTCCGGTGGGAGAGCGGCGGGATTTTCAGACTGCGGCATCATTCCACCAGCACCTTGGGTCGGCTGCGGGGCTTGCGGAAGAGGCAATCCTTCTTCTTCGTAACAAACAGGGAACTGCGGGAAGCGAGTCATGATCGTCTGAAGGTACATCGGGTTCTTCTTGGCGATCTCGATCATCAGCATTTCTGTAGCGGCAACGTGGTCGATGAACTCCTGCTGCGCTTCCTGCGACATCCGATACTTGAACTCCTCCTCGTTGAGCAGCCTCATGTGGATGTCGTAGTGAATTTCGTGTTTTTCGTACTTCTCAGGCGAGTCGATCTTGCCGGATCGCAACCAGGTGTCGTTCTCGGATTCTGCCATGTTCACGGCAGCGGTCGCGTCGTTGAGGAACTTCTTGTCCTGCCCCAAGTCGAGCAGCGAGACAACCCTCTCGTGCGGCATCAGGGCTGGGAATCTCTCCGCGAGATCCAATATCGTCTGCAAGCGCATAGACCGTTGGTGCGGAAGAGCAGACCCCGTTTGAACCCGCACATCCGTGATGTCTCTCAGATTACTATACTTGAAATCCTTGAGAGATGCTGCGTGGGATCTTCCGAGAATCTTTTCCAGCCGACCGTCGCCGTCCTTGTACTTCGCTGCCATCATCCAGATGGTCTTTACAGCAAGCTCACGGATGGCGGCGTTGTGCTTTTGAATGGCAGCGTTTTGCCGCTCGTTGTCTTTCTCGTCAAGGTATTGCAGAGCAATGAAAGCTCTAACACCCGCTGGCGGTTGTCCACGAGATACTCCCCCAACTGCCATGATCTGCTCCAGGTCAGCCTTGGCTGACTCCCTGGCAGAAAAAATAGCCGGATTGATCGCAGGAGGATTGACAAGCTGCGGGGCCATTGGACCCTGATACTGCACAATCGTCGCATCGTTGCCCAGCGCCTCCATCTTGCAAGCGTTTCTCGGCATCATCCATTTAGGATGAGACACCAAGAAGAGGTACTTTGTCATCAACGATGTAATGTTGTTGTACAGACCCTGGATCGGGCGCCCTTGTTCGAGGGTCGAGTATCCGCGCATCGCGCCTGGGTTGTCGATGTCGGTGACTCGCGTCCACGGGAACTCGCCGCAATACTCTTCCGGGAGCTCTCCGCGATCGAGGACACAATCTCTCGTCACGCGAGCGAAGAACCCACCGCCCAACTTCGTTGTTGCTTTGTGGTAGAGATTGCAGACCAGCGCCTTGTTGCCACGGTCTTCCTCGACAAACGTCTCAGTGTTGAGGATGAACCCGTCGTCTCCTGAACACTTGATGGACTCTTCTTTGTCCGGGTACTCCGCTCGCAGATCGTCAACATCAATCCACTCTTCGCGGATCGCCCACTCGCAGTTCTCGTACTGCGTCTTCGGTTGCAGGAACAGTTCCCAGGAGAACGAGATGCGGTAGCCGACATCTCCCATCTTCACCGGGCCAGTGATCCACAGCGGATCTCCGTTTGAGTTTGTCATCTGCGAACCGTCCTCGCCGATCAACTTCACTCGCCCGTCCTTGCTCTTCTTGCGCTCCTTCTTCCAATCAGGGTCCACGCCGCCCTTTGTCTTGTCCCACTTCGGCTCCACGAACGCCTCGCCGATCACCCGGTTGTGGCGCTGGTATCGCTGGAAGATGGAGTCGATGTCGTTCATGTACCAGACGTAGTCGAGCAGGGCGTCTGTGACCTTGGATGTTACAACATCGTCATGGTCATCGCTGGCAGGATCGGCGTTGACCGCGGGGCGGTACTTGGTAACGCGAGACACATGCTGCTCAATAAGGTCATAGATGTGGTTGACAACCAGACGAGGCTGGCGAAGAAGAGGTACTTGATTGCGCGTTTCCAGTTCACGGGTGCGGGTGTCCTGAAGCTTGTAGTGGATGCCGCGGTACGCAGCCATGTTAGCCATCATGATCTGGCGGCGGTCCTGTTCTTGCTCCTTCAAGGTGTCGTAGGCCACGAACACCCAGTCCTTCAACAGATCGTCGTCTTTGTTGTCAATCGTCCAGAAAGGCCGCAGACCGGACACTTCCTTGCTCTTCATCTCGATAGTGTCAAAGCTGATCGCACTCATGGATCACCCCTTCAAATGTTCTCATCTTTCGGGTCAACTGTTCCCAGATTGTCCCATGACTCTTGTGAGGTTTCACTGTAAATCTTATTCAACTCCTCTGTCTGCTTCTTGTCCAGAGCCTCGTCTACAGGAACGTACTGCACCTGATGCGTCGAGCGCCTGAAAGCCTGAACGTCAATCAACGCCCAGCAAGCAATGCAAGCCGCAGCCAACGCAATGAACAACGCCGCAAGAGAAAACCCTACTGCCATGCCGATCATTCTGAATACTCCATGGTTGGTAATTGCACCGGCTGAGACTCGTCATACCCGTTCTTCTCCATCCGATCCTCAGCCATGTCCTCTTCCATCGTATACGCCCTGCGATCCTTGTTCTTCCACTTCACCACTTCCGGCTCGTCTACCAGGCTGAGTCCCGCCGCCGCGTTCGTGTACCTGGAGCAGTCGATCAAATGGTCGTTCTCTTTAGGCACCCGACCCTGCGCGTTTTTGATGTACTGCTCGATCTCCCACGCCAGCTTCTTGCACCTTGTCGAGTAAAACACCTTCTTGTGGATCATCTGATCCTTGATGAGAGAGATCCCTGCGTCCTTCTTCGCTGTGGCCTTGTGCGTCGGGACGAAACTTTCTCCGAACGACGATACCGCCTCCAAGCCGAACCAAGCCGCCGCCTCGTCGTATGTCTGCGTCCAAAACGCCTCCTCGTCATCTTCCCATCCAGGGTACAGTTCGTTTCTAATCTCTTTTACCTTCGGCATCACAACTGAACACGAAGTCTCGCTAGTAGATGTGAGATACAACTCGTCCAGGTGAAACACTTCTTTAGTGTACGGATTGACCGCAGTAAACAACGCCGCAAATACAGTCGTCGTCCCTGGGTCACAGGTGAGATACCACTGGAGCTTTGCGCGGTCCTTCTCAAGTCTTTGGATGAGATCTTGGTGTTCAACGATGTGGATGTTTCTGTCGAACATCGGGAAGATCGCCCCCGGTCCCCCGTAAATACGACGCGCCCCATACTCTCTCTCCCAAACCACGCCCTCTTCACGGGCATAGAGCTCATCCTTCTTCGAGCGCAACCACTCCCGCGAGATGTGCGGGTTGGCCCACGTTGGAAAATGGAAGTAACTCTTCGTTGACGAACGCTGACACTCAGCAGAAATCGCATCCCATTGCTCGGAGAAAATCTCAGGAGGCGTCCCAGCAAACACAGCCTGGGCGTTGAAAGATGAGCGGTTGGGGTCCATCACCGGCCAGAACTCCGGCCTGAAATCCTTGAACTCGTCAAGCACAAGTCCGTGCGGGTTGATCCCTCTGTACTTCTGATAGTTGTCGGAACCGTCCACCTTGATAAACGAGCCGTTCACAAAATGGATACGAAGCTCCGACTCGTCGATCTTCTTGATGTACTTCGACGGGCCAATCGTCTGAAGACGCCCAGGCTCCCAGATGATCTCCTTCACCTGTGTCTGAAGCGGACCCAAATAGTAGTAAGCGCCGGGACGAGTCAACGCCCAGCGCCATAGGATGTATGCGATGAGTTCCGATTTGCCGAACTTGCGACCGCACTCCAAAAACACGATATCCATGCGATCTGCGAACACGGAGTCGATGATGGCAGCTTGCGCGGCATGAGGCACCCAATGCGCCTCTAAGTCCCTGAGCACGCCGGCAAGCCGCCGGATCTCCTCTAGCGGGTCAACCTTCTTACCGTATCCGTTGTTCCCCGCCATCAGACAATCCTTACTTGCAACCCTTCTTGTCGCCCTTCTTCACGGGCTTCTTCACCACTGCCTTCGCCATGATAAAACTCCTCATGCGCGACATACCCGGTAGCGCCGGTACACCTAGCGTGCAAACTGCAACGCCGAAACAACAGAACAGAACAGGAAACGAGCCGCCTGGTCTGCTTTGCCCAACTCCTCGAGCGGCATCATGTATGGGGTGATCTTCGCATCGCGGTTGAAAGTCTCGCCATGCGTCCACCCAGCACGAAGATAACGAGCAGCCACAGCATTGTGGAAGAAGATCGCCATCGCCCCCACATCCGGCCCCTTCACCCGCTCAGTCAAACTCTTCACCGTCGCGTCCCACCAGTTCTGCTCGTCAAGAGTCAACTCCTTCCAATCCTCCATCACCGGAAGACCACAAAGAGAATGGTACTTCTGCAACGCAACATATCCGCACTCAGAAATCTGGCTCAGTCCAATGCTCACTTCACCTTCTCCTCAAGTTTGCGAATCCTCGCCCAAGTCCGGTTGATGTCCCGGCGTAACTTAAACAACCATGCCCCGCCCACCAGAATCAAAGACACCACAACCTGGGCTACAGCATCCGTAAGATCAAACTGCATCGACTTCCTCCTCCGCTGGCAACGGAATGTCCTCATCCAACGGAGCAACCTCGACAGGCGCAGACAGCCGCCGGTTCTGCGACCGCTCCAGGATCTTGATCGCCTCCTCCGTAGTCGGCAGGCTCCCAGAGAAGTTCGCAATGTTCACATTCGTTGGGTCAGAATCTCGCCAACCCTCCTGCGCCTTCAGAACAAAAGTCAGCATGTTCACGTTCCGCTTATCCACCGCGATCTCAAATGCCGTCTTGTACAGACGGTTGGCGCCAAACGCCCGCCCCGTCGATTCCGCCTTCGAGATGTCCTCGCGCTCCTCACGCACCTTCCGATAGTCGGACAACTTCACACCAAGCAAATCCGCGATGTACTGCTCTGGAAGCCAATACTGAGACATCTTGTAGATGTTCTCTATGTCCAGTCTGCTAGGCTCCCAGGCCATCACTTCCTCTTCTGCGAAGGACGAGCCGGCTGGGTCGCCATCTGCACACACACCGCACAGGCAGTCGCCAGATCGGCGCCCCGGTACGACTCGAAACGGTTCCGCAATGCAGCAACCTTCTCCGCCTCGTACTTGTCGCTGAAATACTTCGCCAGCTCCGTGACGCTCAACTCCTCGCCATACTCCCGGTAAAACCAGTCCCGGGCATCCTTGATCGCTGAACGCACCTCTAGATCGCCGCGCATACGCAGCCTCCACGCCCGTCATACAGGGGATTAAAGGGGAGGTAGGAAATCGAATCGGTCATTGAGTGGCTGAGTAGAGGATGGCAGGGGGGAGAGAGA
>SXGT01668346.1_pt1 | contig 12307 bp, 17 predicted proteins | sample 3176221 | NCBI WGS metagenome assembly SXGT01 (sample SAMN11356862, study PRJNA531348) | freshwater metagenome | isolation source: freshwater sample F1-120 | place: China: Fuxian Lake, Yuxi | collected 2017-12-25
GACCAGCGCATCCGCCGAGGTGGCGGCGGGCTGCCCGGTCAGTTCCGGCGGCTATGACGCCCCCGCGATGCCGCTCGGGCCGGACTCGCTGACCTGGAAATATTTCGGCCAGTGGACGGGCCTGTTCCAGGGCACCTGGGCCGGGTCGATGCAGAACATGCACCCACAGCTCGGCGCGGCGGTCGAGGAACACTCCATCTTCTTCATCGAGCGGATCCCGCGGCTGCTGCGCTCGATCTACCCGATCGGTGGCGTGGTCTTCGACGGGGACCGCGCACCCAAGACCGGCGCCGAGGTGCGCGACTATCACATCGGTATCAAGGGTGTGGACAAGCAGGGGCGCCGCTACAGCGCGCTGAATCCCGACGTCTTCTACTGGGCGCACGCCACGTTCTTCAAGTCCACCCTGTTGGCCGCCGAGAAGTTCGGCGGCGGGATCTCGCCGGCCGACAAGCGTCAGCTGTTCGACGAGCACGTCGCCTGGTACCGGATGTACGGGATGAGCATGCGGCCGGTGCCGAACTCCTGGGAGGAGTTCGAGCAGTACTGGGATCACATGTGCCGCAACGTGTTGGAGAACAACTACGCCGCACGCGAGGTCATGGACCTCTCGACCATGCCCAAACACCCTTCCCTGCAATGGATCCCGGACCCGCTGTGGGCGCTCAACCTGAAGGTCATGCAGCGATTCCTGACCTTCATGACCGTCGCCCTCTACGACCAGCCGGTGCGTGACCTGATGGGGTACACGTGGACGCCGCGCCAGCAGTTCTTGCACGACCGGCTCTGCAGCATCATCACCGTGGCGACCAAGGTGCTGCCCAGGCGCGCACTGATGCATCCACGCAAGCGTTCCGCGGTGGACCGGGCCTCGGGCCGGCTGCCCGCGGATTCCCCGCTGGTCCAGACCCCGGCGCGCAACCTGCCGCCGATCGAGTATCGGGACAGCCCGAACTTTTACTGCCCCAAGGTCGGCTAGCTTCACGGGCTACCGTAGGGCCCATGCAGGGGCCCTACATTCTCGGCGGCCGCTACGAACTGCGGGGCATGCTCGGCCGCGGCGGTATGGCGGAAGTCCACGAAGGTTGGGACACCCGACTCGGTCGCGCCGTCGCGATCAAGCTGATGTACCCGGCGTTGGCCGCGCAGCCGGAGAACCGCCGCCGTTTCGAGGTCGAGGCGCGGGCCGCGGCGCGGCTCAGCCACCCCCACATCGTCGCGGTGCACGACAGCGGTGAGCATGATGGCACGCCGTACATCGTCATGGAGCGCCTGAGTGGGCGCACGGTTGCCGACCTGATCGCGCAGGGGCCGATGCCCTTGCCACAGATCCGCGCACTGCTCGACGATGTGCTCTCGGCACTGTCGGCGGCGCACGCCGCCGGTGTCCTGCACCGCGATATCAAGCCGGCCAACATCTTGCTGACCGACGACGGTGTGCCCAAGGTCGCCGACTTCGGCATCGCCAAGAGCCCGGAGTCCAGCCACACCATGACCGGTCTGGTGGTCGGCACGCTCGGCTACCTGAGTCCGGACCGACTCGCCGGGCGGCCCGCGACGACTGCCGACGATCTGTACGCGGTGGGAGTGCTGGCCTTCGAGGCGCTCACGGGGCGTGTCCCGGGCCCGCAGGACAACCTGACCGCGCTGCGGCCGGATGTCGATCCGGGGCTGGCGTCGGTCGTGCAGCGCGCCACCGCGACGGACCCGCGGGCGCGGTTCGCCGGTGCCGATCAGATGCGGGCCGCCCTGAGTGCGGTGCGGCCCCAGACGCTGTTCCTGGACCAACCGCTGCCCGATCCGGCCACCGCGTACGTGCCGGCGCCGGTGCCGACGCCGCGCAGTCACCGCCGAAAGCTGATGGGTATCGCCGGGGCGCTGCTGGCCATCGTCGTGCTCGTCGTCGCGTTCGTGGTGGACACCGCGTCGCGGTCGGGGACGCCCACGCCGGTGACGACCACGACGACGCAGGCGCCCACCACCACGACGGCGGTTCCGTCGACCACCACGACGATCAGTCCGGCCACCACGATCGAGCAGCAGCCTGCCCCGACGCGGGGCCGCGGCAACGGGGACGAGAAGAGGGACGAGAACGGCAAGGGTCCGAAGCCCAAGCGCGGTGATGACGGATGAGGCAGGCGTGGTGCCCCCACCAGGGCTCGAACCTGGGACCTGCGGATTATTAGCCCGTCCAACGAACCTTTCCCGTCCGTAGAACTCGACCACGCCGCATGACCACTGCGGAATGCGCGGAGCCGTGAAGCAACAAGACTGCATCGGTGTGGCGACGGAGCGGTCACCATTTAACGCTGGCAACCATACGATCGACTTGGTTCCGCTCAAATTGCCGAGTATGACGACAGCATTGACAACGACCCTCGGCGTGGACGACTGGAAGATCTGGCAAGTCGCCCAACGGCTTTCGCGTCGAACAATCGAGGAACGGGTCCGAGTCATTCGCACACTGCATGCCGAGACCGGTATTCAGCCAGCGAATATCGCAGCAATCGATATCGTGGAATGGATGGCCGATCACGAAGAATGGTCAGACGCCACCGCAGCGACGTACACCAGCTATCTGTCCGCGTGGTTCAAGTGGCTCCAGATCGTCGACCGGCGCGTGGACAATCCGATGGTAAAGGTCGGCACGCCGCGGGTGCCCGATCGTGAGCCCCGGCCCGTGTCAGACGCCGACGTGGTCAAGCTGCTGCAGACCCGCATGTGGACGTCGACGCGCCGGATGATCCTGATCGCTCTCCTGGCCGGGCTGCGTGTGCACGAGATCGCCCAGATTCGCGGCGAAGATGTCGACTTCGGAACACGGCTGCTCTGGGTAAAGGGCAAGGGGAAGCGGCTGAAGTCGGTGCCGATGCACCCGCTGCTCGTCGAGATGGCCTCCGAGATGCCCGGCGCGGGCTGGTGGTTCCCGATGCGCGGCCAGGAGTCCGAGCATGTCCTGTCCAAGTCAGTATCGGACGTGATCGGCCGCACGATGCGCCGGGCCGGGGTGCGCGGCACGCCGCACGCGCTGCGGCACTGGTACGCGTCCACGATGCTGGAGAACGGCGTCGATATCAGGGTGGTCCAGGAGCTGCTGCGTCACAAGTCGCTGGCCACCACGCAGATCTACACGAAGGTTCCGGACGGTCAGCGGCACGCCGCGATCGCTGGCCTGGACCCGTGGCGGGCTGTGCGCCCGGTGTCGGGGCCGGGGTTCAAAGCCGCCTCGTAGACATGCGCTGCAGCTATGCTCTGCCGTCATGTGGGGGAAAGTTGCCGTGCTGGTCGCGGCGTTGGTATTGGCTGGTTGCGGCGGAGATCCTGAGGAATCCGGTTCGGGGCAGCTGAGCCCCTCTGTGATTCAGACGGCCCCACCTAGGTCGACTGTGGCGTCGAGCGTCGAACCGACGATGGAGGGCCGCGAATCGGACTGGGCATCTTGTCATCCGGCTCCGGCGCAGCTAGTGGCGATGGTCGATGCGTCCTTCACCGGCGGCGAGCACCTGGAGCACGCGCAGGCGATCGATGGACCCGAGAGTGAAACCTACGTGGCCGGCAACATCTTCGGCCCGGACGGCAAAAAGCAATCAAGCCAAGACACTTGGGTGATGCATGACGGGGTGCTGTATTCGCTGACCTCTGACGCCCGGAAGCGCACCGCGCTACCGGATGGACGCGATGTCGCCGCGGTGGAATGGAACTGGCCGGAGTTCACCGACAAAGTCAACGAGTGCGTCGGCGCGGTGGAGCGGGCGGAGAATCAGGGACGCTGAGCAAGGCGATGCCTTCGACGGTCTCTGCAGAACGGGTGACGCGCACAGAGTAGACCCCCGGGACGACGAAACCCCCTCAGCCCGTGGGGCAGGGGACGTCTCAGTTCGGCGGACTTTACACTCCGGAAGTGTTGAACCTTGCATCGTAGTGATGTATAGTCATAGGTGTTCAAGACGAAAGGAGGTGGTGAATTTGAACGAAAGCCGATGGGCGCTCCTGGTAGCGATCATCACGATGGTTTTGCAAACCATCGCAGTGATCCAAAACCGCAAGCCCCGGAAGCGGAAGCCGCGCAAGACGCGGAGAGGCCGTCACCGGAAACGGTGACCTGAGAGGCCCCCGGTGAGAAAGGCACCGGGGGACCCTCAGGACAACCCACGATACCGACAACGAGAGGACAATGACCAGCATGAACACCTTGCAACGCAACTACGACCTGGTGGCCAGCGTGAGCACCGGCGCTGTGTTGCTCGCCCTAGACGCCACCATCGGCATTCCTTGGCCCCTGTGGGCCGTCTACGGCGTGCTCGTTGCCGGCCAACTCGCCAACCGAATCATCCGCGGATGGGCCCGCTGACGTGAGCCCTCCCAAGCAGCGCCGGTACCTGTCGCGTGAGCAGTTCGCCGAGCGGATCGGCGTCGCGCCCAGCAGCATGTCCCGGTACAAGCTGCCGGATCCCGACGCTATCATCGGCCCGGTCAACGGGGACGGCAGCCTTCCCCGTGGAACCGTCCGCGGGTGGCTGCCCGACACCATCGACGCTTGGAACGCTCACCGCCCGGGCCGAGGCGCACGGACAGACCTGCACGACTAGGGCGGAACCGTTCGGCGGCCGGCTGCGTCCAATCTCATATGGACATCGATGACGAGCTGAGGGTGATCGCCGCGATCCGCTTCCTGGCCCGCACCTACGGTATGCCCGGCGGGGGGATGGACCGCGTCGACGAGCTGCTCGACGAGAGGAATGCGTGCGCGTCACCCGGATAATCGCGACCGAGGTCGAGCCAACCGACGAGCTCGGCCCGGAGCCGTGGGCGGTTGAGTGGACGAATGACCTCGGGGACTTCCGTCATGTTCACTACGCGAAGAAAGCAGCTCAGCGGCACGTCGCCAACATGCTGAAGCTCCTACAGCCCGATCAGAGCAAGGACGAAGTGCTGACCGTGCTTCGACTCAACTCAGCGAAATGACGATTCCCGACCGTTGCATAGAGTCTGCCACCGGGTCGGAAAACATCCGGACCGCTGGGATTACGAACCGAATTGTGCAAGCGTGGTCACCATGGCAGAAGTATTAAGCGAAGGCAGTGCGAAGTGCCCGGACTGCGGCAAGAATGCGCCGTACCAGATCTTGCAGACCGACGAAGTTGATGGCGAAGGTGAGCCCCGAGTCGACAGCTACGTTTCGTGCCCATCGTGCGGGCCTGTCGTGCGCGAGAACATCGCCGAGTAGGAAAGCCGTGCGGAGGACATCGCCAAGCAAATGTCAGCAAACAGACGGTCGAAACTAGTCGACTGTCTACTTCTCTGAGCAGGGATCGTCGGCTGTATCCGGTGATGCAGCAAATCCGAACGGCTGCTTGCGCTTCTTCTCGAAGAAGGCATCAGGGTCGGTTTTCAGGAGTTTGATGCCTTCAGCATCACGCGCATCAAAGACTCGCTCAGTGCTGCGGTCCATGGTTACACCTCCTGTGCTGTCAAAATCTTCGTACACCATCAGAGTACCCACAATCCCGTCAAATTACGGCATTGTCATACTTCTCGCATTCGTATGTCACGGCTATAAGCGCTGATAGCAGTGCCATGATCGGCGTATCCCTGGGTTCGTCGAGGTCGCCAGATTTGAGGCTGTCGACGGTCAGGACCCCGTGGACACGGGCAGGTCCGATGGAGACTGGGTACGTCATGAAGGTCTCATAGGGCACGTCGCGTTCGGCACCGACGAGTTCGCCCTTCGCGGAAGTCACAAACCGTCCTTGTTCGACGATGGCGAGGTCGAAAGTTTTGTCACCGACGGTGAAGACTCGGGAGGACCGCACTCCGCGTCCAGCAAACCTGCCTGGCTCCAAAGCCATGGATTTTCCGTCCGACGAGCTTCGAAAGAGGTTCGCCCGCGTCCCCTTTTTGCCGACCAGGTGGGCAGCTGCTGAAACCAATCCATGACGGGCGGCCGCCGCGGCGGCACACCGGTCTGCGCGGTTCTCAGTGGCGACTGCCTCAGCCGTCACCTGCACGAGCGCATGCAATTCGTTTCCTAGTAGGTTCTGCGTATCAGCCCTGTGGTCGGCCTTCAGCGCTTCCAATTGCTTGTTGCGGCGCGTGTTCTCGGCAGATCTGGCGATTGATATCAAGACCGCGAAGACCACCAGACCCAGCGTGGCGATGATCGCAACGACGCGCCACCAGCCTGTCACGATGCCGGCCAGGGCGCCGGTCAAGCCACTGAATGTCACTAGGGCTGCCTGTACCCACTCAGGACATGTGACCATCCATGTGGGTAGGCGCGCACCCTCGGTCATCGAGACCAGAAAGTCGCGTACCCGACGTTCCCATACGGCGAGCCCGACGAGGATGGCGAGGACCCCGACTGTAAAGAGAATGCCCGCCGCGGAACGCATGGTCGTTAGAGCTTCAGCGCAGCGTTTCCGTAAATTCTCTGGTGCCAGCGCCTCGATGCCCACTAATCCCGCCCCCGAAGGCTGCATAGGGATCAGTTCAGGATGCGCCGTCGGGGCAGGGATGAACTGTGCGTCGAACTTCTGGGCAGCTTCACGAAAGCGATCTAGTTGCCGTTCGGAGTACTCGCGCAAGGCATCTTGGTCGCGAAAGGTGGCGCTGCCGCAACTCAGCGAGTAGCCGTTTGCATCGCTCACGGTCCTTGGAACGAATGGCAGTCCGATGCCCACGAGTGACAAGACGACACCGATCACCATGATTACGAAACCGGCTCGATTCCGTCCGCTGTCGGTCATCGGGTGTGCGTCCTCGTTGTCCGCTGGAGAGTTCGATGGATGTGTACGGCGGCGACCTCGATCCGCTGCACGTCGTCGTCAACGCCGCGACGACGACATGCAGTTACAACCAGGGAACGCAGTGCCACGCTGCCACAATGGACGGTTACTCGACGTAAATTCCCCAAGACACGCCGAGAGCCGCTAACAACGGTCGGCAACCCTTCAAACATCGCGACAGCGGCCGACCATCGCCGCCGAGAAGCTCATGGCAGAACTCGGACTCTGAATCAGGCGCGACTCAGAGCGGCTGCGCGCCGGGGTGCTCTCGGCGGTACGCGATGTGCACCCGCGCCTCGAAATCCCGGTGATCGCGGCGGGCATCACGCACCTCGCCGCGGAGCTCCCCGAAGTCCTTGCGCAACCCGCGGATATCGTCCGCCGATGCAGCTTGGCGATGTTCGATTCGATCGAGCTGCTCGCGCATGTTGCGGTCGCCGTGGTCATTGACCACCTGGCTCTTCATCTCGGCGACGTCAGAGTGCAGTCCACGAGTGCGTCGCGCCGCAATCCACGCAGGCACCACCGCCGACGTGACGACGACCAGGCCGACGATCAGCAGCCCGGCCAGATCCCAGTAGCTGTCAACCTCGATCGGGGTCACTGAGTTCCGTCCTTCCGCTGGCCGTGCAGGCTCACCGCCGCAGTACCGTTGCCGACCATCCCCAGCGCGGCGAACAGGCCGAGCCACAGCGGCACCTTGTCGGCCTCGACGATTCCGTACCCGACGAGCACCGCCAGTCCGGCGCACGCGACCGAGTACAGCCACAGCCTGACCCGGGAGTTCCGCAGGGCATCAACAATTTTCGTCATCACGATCATCCTTCACTCAGGTAGTCGACGGCAGGCCAGATGTTGTAGTTGACGTGATCGCGCGTACCTGTGCCGAAGAACATTCCGGCGTCGATGATCGCCTTGGCCGCCGCGATCCCCTCGGGCAACGGCCGGGCGAACAGTTCGGTGACCTGCTCCAGGATGTTGTCCTGGCCGGCCCACCACTGGTTACCCATCACGATCTTGCAAATGGCACGCTTGAACTCGCCCTCGTCGTCCAACTCGCAGTCCGCGTAGATGTCACCGGCGTGTGCCATCTCGCGCCACCACGGCGGAGTGTCGGTGAGGCGGTCGACCATGATGCCGGCGGTGTTGGCGCGGGCAGTCTTGAGTCCGTCACCGAGCAGGGGCACGCCTTGCTGGCGCATCGGGTTGCCTATCATCACGGCTTTCTTCACCCGGTGCCGGATATCGGACAGCGCACCACCGTCACCGAAGCTGTACTTCCACAGCAGCGACATCACCGCCGCACCTTGCGAATAACCGCACAGATGCAGGTCGCGCCCCTCGTTGGCCCAGCGGCGGGCCTGCACTTCGGCGGAGGCGACGCCGGCCATGATCGACGGCCACATCGGGAACGCGCCCGCGGGCCAGTCGCCGAGCGGCTGGAACTGGCCGCGCCCCCGCTTCTCGAGCTCGCGGCCGATGTCGGCGGGCGGACCCACCCACATGTTGACCCCGGTGCCCTGCCCGCACAACACCACGGGCAGGCCGATGTTCGGGCTGGTGACGCCGAGCGCGGCCAGGTCGTGATCGGACACCTCGCCGTCGACGAACTGGCCTGTGCGCACCTCGTATTCGCGTTGCACGTCGCGGTCGTCGTACCCGTAGAAGCCATCCACCCGCAGCGGGCCGCCGTCGGCGGCGAGGGCATAGGAGGCGAACCGTTCACGCATGATGTGCTGCCAGGACAGCACCTGCGGGCCTGTCGAGCCGAGTTGTAGCGTCACTTCACCACCACCCCGGTCTTGGCCCGGTCGCTGGTGCCGAGCAGGTGGTCCCGCATCTCCGCAGTGGCTTCCACGAGCGTCTGGCCACCGAGGCAGTTGAAGCGCATGGTGAGCTGGTCGTCGGCCGGGCCCACGATGACAGGCTTGGGCGTGATCACGGGTGCCGGTGCTCCCGCGCTGAATCCGGCCGTCTGCAGCGCGGCCAAGGTCTTCGGTCCGACCGCAGACCCGTCGCCGGTCACCGCGGCCTCACGCTGGAATGCGGCGACGGCGGCCTGAGTTGCCGGACCGTATTCGCCGTCCACGATCAGTCGGGCGTCGCGGTGAGTGTTGAGCCACTGCTGCACGGCGCGCACCCGATCGCTGGCGTCGCCGTACTGGCAGTAGACGTCAGGGTCGCGGACTGGTTGGCTGCCATCCAGCACGGCATCCAAGTACCAGAAGTCATGGAACAGGCCGTCGTTCCAGGCGCGGGCCCCGTCGTAGTAGCGGACACCAGGGCTGCCGCCGCGCGATTCCCAGTCGATGCCGCGCGCGGACTGCTTGATGTCGCCGCCCGGCTTGTCGGCGTAGAACAGCGTGCACGCCGTGTGGGAATAGACACCGCCGCCGCCGTGCTGGAGGCCGACGAGCATGATCGGCCGGAATCCGAGCGCAGCCACACCGCCCTTTGGGAGGCGTTTGAATCCGATGTCGTAGACGATCTTGTGGTCGAGCCTAAACGATTCGGTTGAGCCGTAACGATTTCCAGACCAGTCGGTGCGACCTGCGAAGATTGCGCCGGTTTGGAGGACGAGCCCGGAGCAGTCGGTGGACGCTTTCGGGTCGGTGGTGAATGCGCCGCCGTAGGCGTACGCGAGTCCGGCGCGGGCGCGGCAGAAGGCGTCGACGTCGCGGGCCTTCTGCTGTGTGATGACCTTGGTCATGGCAATCCTTTCGGGCGTGACGATGGCCCCGGACCGCGCGGGTGCGGCCGGGGTGAGTGCAGCGGGTTGGCTAGAAGTTGAAGATGTTGCGGTCGGTGAGCTGGGCGACCTCGTGGGCGGCGACGACGATCACGACGCCGAGCACCAGGCCGACGCCGACAGCGGTTGCAACAGACATGTGCGGTTTCCTCACTGGTAGACGTTCAGCCAGGCGCGGCCGTTGCCGCCCGTGCGGCCGCTGACGCCGTTGGCGCTTGACCCCCATCCGCCACCACCTGGCACGACCGGCGGGCCAGCGGGGTCACTGGACGACGAGCCGGTGCCGCCACTGCCGCCAACATAGGTTTGGCCGTTGAGCAGAAGATCCTTGTTGCCGTTGGTATTTCCCGTGTTAACTGGTTCGCCGGTGTATCCGCTGAGGTACGGCTCGCCGGAAAGTCCAGGTGGGCCAGTCAGGGTGTTGCCGGCGACGGTGGCGGTGGTTGCTTCGCCGGATGCGCCGTTCGATGCTCCGCCGGCACCGACGGTGATCGTGATGGTTTGCCCGGCCGTGAAGTCGACGCCTTCGGTGATCGTGTCCCATGCGAAGTCGCCTGCATTGCCGCCGTTGGCGCCGACACCGAACCCGTATTGGCGCCCCGCTCGGCCGCCGCCGAGCGCCACGCGGTCGATGCGGTACCCACTGCCCGCGGGCGTCACAAACGAGTGCGCCCCCGGCGTCGTGTAGGTGAGCAGCTGCGGGGTGACCGGCGGCGCCTCGGTCTGCCGGCCGGCGGCAGCCATCCGGGCCGCCATCGACGACCTCATACGAAGTTCAATCCGGCGACGAACCCGGCCCACGTGGCCCCGTCATCGCACAGGAATGCGAATCGGTCGACCTTGTTGGGCACGGTGGTCAGCGTCGGTGCGATACCGTCAGCCCACTTCACCCACGCGGGCCACGTCACGGTTCGGCCGCCGGTCCCGTCCTGGGCCAAGGCCACTGAGCACGACTTGCCGGCCACCGGCGTCGGGAACGTCAGCGCGCAGTTCGCGGTCAGCGTGATCCGTGACATGGTCTGCGCGGCAGCAGGGTCGGGGATTGTCTGCGCCGCACCGGAGGCCGCCACGACGTTGACGGATTCGACGAGTGGCTGCTTGGTGGCGTCGGCGACGGTGATGTTCGCGGTGCCGTCGAAGCCGACGCCGTTGATCTGGCGTGCGGTGGCCAGCTTCGTAGCCGACAGAACGGCTTTCGAATTGTCGGCCGTGTTGTCGACGTTGCCAAGACCTACGTCCGCCTTGGCCAGCGACAGGCCCACCTTGAGGGCTGCAGCGTTGGCGTACCCGAGAACGGTCCGCCCGAACGCGGTCAGGTCCGTTGTCGCGAACGAATCCGAGCCATCCGCATAAATCAGCTTGTTCGCCGCCGTGGAGAGCGCGGACAGCGCAGTCAGGGCCGCGTCGAGGGGCTGCTTGCCCGACAGTGCAGTGTTGATGCCTTCCAGCGCATCCTCGTTGTCTTGAATCGCCGACACCAGCTCGATCCACGTGTCCAACTCAGCCGGGGCCGCGCCGATCAGTGCGGCGATCTGCGCCAGCACGAACGCCCGGACCGACTGCTGCGTGGGAACCTTCGTCGCCGAATCCGAAGCCATGCCGTCTTCATCGACAACGAACGCCATAGCCGCCGTCGACGTGTCAGATTCCATGACCGCGCCGGCCGCAGCGACGTTCGCGGCGTCGGTCACGTCCGCTGCGGCTTCGATTGCCGCCAACTTCGACTGCATCGCCGCGGTCATCACACCGGCATTGGTACCGTCCGCGGCCGGGACCACCCCGTCAGCACCAGTCGACGACACCACCGTCACCGAGGTCGCGTCCCGGGACACGGTCACGTCAGTGCCGTCCGCGGGATCGGGCGGGTTGGCTGTCAGCCATGCCTCGACCGCGGCGGCGAGCACCTGGCTCGGTGTGCCGGGCGGGATAAGGACGTCGGCACTGATCAGATCCCACAGGCCGAAGGTAGGAACGTCGGGCACGAAGGCCCGCAGCTGTCGATTGCCGTACTTGATGGTGACCGGACCCGGGTCGAGTTCGACAGTCAGTATGCCCTCGAAGTTCGGGGTGACGATGTGCTGCGTCGTGGACACCACGGTTCCGGTGTCATCGCCGCTCTGGCGCAGCTCGGAAGTGAAGAACCACTTCGTCCTGTCGGGGTTCTTGGCCACGTCGCGGACCGGCCCGGTGATAGTGGTCATGCTGGCACTTCCTCGTCGGTGTCGGGCTGATCGGTTGGAGTCTCGGGTGCCAGGAGGGCGGCCAGCGCGGCCTCGTGGGTGTCGACGTCGAACCATCCGAGCGGCGTCATGCCGTTGGCCGGGTTGCCGTCCGCGTCCAGGATGGCGGCCGACTCATCGCAGAGGAAGATTTGCGCGCCCCGCGGCAGATGCGACCTGGCGATGGGCACACGAATACCCAACGCGTTCAACGTGGCTGGTACGTCCAGCGATGCCACCGTGACCAGCACGTGCCGCCCATCCGGCAGCAGATAGTGGTGCGTGTCCGGGCAGAACTGCGGCAGATTCGCCGCGACGAGCGTTGCAGTGTCCATCAGAGAAGTCCCTATCTACTCGGGGGGAGGCGGCGATGCCGGAATGAGCTTCACGAAAAGCCACACGATGCCGGGCGCCCCCGGCCCGACAACGCCATTGGCGCCACCAGCCCAGCCGAGAGCACGGCCACCGCCGCCACCCCCGGGGTATCCACCAGCGCCGCCGTCACCGCCATGTCCGCCGGCACCGGACGCGCCGCCACCGCCACCGCCACCGCC
>SXGT01301611.1_pt1 | contig 12306 bp, 12 predicted proteins | sample 3176221 | NCBI WGS metagenome assembly SXGT01 (sample SAMN11356862, study PRJNA531348) | freshwater metagenome | isolation source: freshwater sample F1-120 | place: China: Fuxian Lake, Yuxi | collected 2017-12-25
AATCCCGCCGCTCGCCGGCACCAACCAAGGAGGCCCGATGTACACCTTCAGTCACCCCAGCTTCCGGATTGCGGCGCCGGCAAGCGATCCCACTCTCACCCTGCAGTCGATGTCCCCACTGGCCCTGACCGAGGACCAGATCCAAGGCATACACAACGCCATCAAGAGGGCTCAGAAGAGCGAGCCGGACAGCGCCGGGATCCTGCAGGGCGTCCGGAAGATCCGGAAAGGCAAGCCGCACGTCCGGGTACGCCTGTACCCATCCCCCAAGAACAGCCCGCCCAAAAAGAGCAGCTACTACATCCCTTGCGAGGGGCGTCCCGAGTCACACATGGCGCGGAACCTGGAGATCGACCCCGACGTCGTGGCTTACCGATCTCAGCCACTCAGTATCCCATCGTTAAGCCCGCAACCGCTGGTGCCTGACTTCATCGCTTGGCACCCGGACGGCACCTTCACGGTGATCGACGTCAAACCCGCGGGCAAGCTGCTCGATCCACGGGTGCACGAGCGGCTGCAGAGAACGCGTCGCGCCCTTCGCCAAGCGGACATCTATCACGTAGTCGTCACCGAGGAAGAACTCCGCGCCGAACCGGCGGCGAGTCTTCGCAAGGCGCTGAGCAAGGGCGCGCGCATTCAACTCGACCGAAACCAACGGCACGAACTCCTCGAGCCGCTCCACGAGCGGCCGATGACCGTCGCCGAGCTGAAAGCCCATGCCGTACGGCTCGGGCTCGAACCGATGGCTGTGGAGAAGCTCGCGCTTCTCTGCGACATCACTTTTCCCATCAACAAAACGTGGAGCGAAACCAGCTCCCTGGAGGTTAATCATGCAAACACTCACCAGCATTCTGCAGAGCGGGGCACAGTTCGAGCTGTTCGGATCGCCGTTCGAGGTCATCACGGTCCGCAACAGTGATGTGCGGCTGTCGCCAATGAAGGGCGGCCCCATGGCGATCTACGAGATCAGCACGCTCGCCGAACTCATCAAGCGTGGCGACATCGTCGTGAAGTTCACGCCGCAACTGAGCGGAGACGACCGGCGTTCCGGCCGAGTCGGCCTGCGCGACGATCAAATCGCCAAACTCGACCGTTGTCTGCAGTACGTGCACGGCATCGAGCAGCGCGCCCCGGGCGCCTGCGGATCGCAGAAGGCGATCAAGAGACACATTGCCGACATCGCAAAGGAGCTCGGCGACGACACACCGCCCGGTGCATCGACCATCGCCGCCTGGTTCAAGAAGTGGCGCGACCAGGGCCGCATCGACGCAGCCTTGGCGCCGGCGCCCAGGCCCAGTCGCCGCGACTTCAGCAAGATCGATCCGCAGGTGCTCGAAATCGCGGATCAGGCGATCCGCGATCTCTACCTGAGGCGTGAGCATGCTTCGGTTCGTGCCGTCTACAGTCGGATCGTTCTCGATGTTGCGCAGTTCAACGTCAAGAACAAGTCGAATCTGCAACGGCCAAGCGAGCACATCGTCCGCAAGATCATCAGTTCCATCGATCAGTACGAAAAGGATCGCGCGCAACGCGGCGCCACCTATGCCGCGCGCAAGCACCGTGCCGCCGGCAGGATGCTGACGAGCGATGCTCCGCTGGAGATCTGCATGGCAGACGGCCAGCACATGGACGTCATCGTCTGTGCCGCCGAGCCCGATGGGAGCGCAGGCCAGCCTCTGGGCCGTCCGTATCTGACAGTCATCATGGATTTGCGGACGCGCTGCATCCTCGCGGCCCTTATCACCATGCAACCGTTCTGCGGCGCGACCGCGCTCAAGGCCTTGATGATCGCGGTTGCCGAGGCCCCAGGAAAGCCGCGCGGGGTAATGTCGACCCTGATCGTCGACAACGGCTGCGACTACAAGGACAGCGGCTTCATGGGCTGCGTGCGCCAACTGGACATCACCCTCGAAGTCTGTGGGCCGCGCTCGCCCAACGGCAAGGCCAACGTCGAGCGATTCTTCCGCACCCTCAACGAGGACCTCATCCACACGCTGCCGGGCACCACGTTCTCGAACCCTGAGCAGCGTGGCGACTACCGCTCTCAGGACATGGCGAAGCTGACGCTGTCCGACCTGCAATCCAGGGTCCAGAACTGGATCGACAACGATTACCACCAGCGTCCCCACCGTTCGCTGGGCCGCGCTCCGATCGATGTCTGGAACAGCGAGGTGCAGCCATGAAAGTCGCTGCCAGAACCCTCAGCGCCCAGGAAGCCGAGATACTGGCGCGCACGGCCGAAGTGCGAACCGCGTCCAAGGGGCTCGTCGAGGTCTACGGACTAACTTGGCGATCCGACGCCCTGCTGTCATGGGAGAACGGTCAGCGAGCAATGGGGCGTGATCCGAAGGTCGAAGTCCGAATCGATGAACTCGACCTGCACGTCGTTTTTGTTGCCGCCAAGGACGGCAGCGCAGGTCCGTTTCGAGCGCAGTCGCGCCAGCCCACTTTCACAAAGGGCCTGTCGCTTTTCGAATGGAACCGACTGAAGAAGGCCGTGAGGGACAAGGCACTGGCCGATCGTCTGGGCAGGCTCGACGACTCGGAGGCGATGAGCCTGCGTATCGAGTACCACGAGCAACTCGGGCACGGCGATGACCCGACCGCGCTGAAGCGACTGGCGGATCTGCAGAACGAGATGGCTAGGTTGCGTCAGGATCACGTCAATGACGAAACAGCCAAAACGAAGCCAGCGGCGGATTCGCAGAAGCCCGTCAAGACGCCGCGGAAGCCCAAGAAGGATTCCGCGCCGACCAACAACATCGAATCACCGCTGCCGACACCGAAATCGCCCGAAGCACCCGCAGTACCTGAAACCGTCGCCAACACCGCGTCCACCAAGGATTCGGCATCGGCAACACCACCCACCACCACGCGCAAACCTGGAGATTTGCCCAAGTCCAAGTTCCCAACCATTCAACTCAATCGGAGGTCCCAATGAACGATTCAAACACCATCCCAGAGCTCGATAGATTCTTTACCCCGGAGAACCCACTTCTTACCAACGACGAAGCTGAACTCGTCTCGTCCATCAGCGGACTCGTCATCATGCATGACAGGCTCCGCGCGGCGCGCGAGGTCGTCAGACACGCCTTAGGTGAAAACAAGGTCCTGAGCGAAGCCCGTCACACACTCGTGCTTGGCGATGCCGGCTGCGGCAAGACCACGCTGCTAGACAGCATCCGTAATGAAATGCCGCCTGCAGACGATCAATTCCGTCTTGGTACTCAGCGCCGCCAACCGTTGCTCGAAGTCTCGCTTCCTGGCGCCATCACTCCCCTGTCTCTTGCGCAGTACATGCTTCGTGCGCTCGGCTATCACAAAAACCTGACTGGCACCTGCTACAAGCTCACCGAGGAACTGAAGGACCAGATCCGCAGCTGTGAGGTCGAGCTGATCTGGCTGGACGAGTTCCAGCACCTGCTGTCCTTGGGCAAGGGCACCAAACGTGGCGCCAGTCGGCGCCTCACTGAGGCCTGCAACTGGATCAAGGGCATCATCAACGATACCAAGGTGTCGTTCGTTCTGATGGGAACGCCGGAGACCGAGGCGATCGTCACACACGATACTCAGATCGAGCGCCGATTTACCCACCTAGCAACGCTGGAAGCGTTTCCGCCGCCTAGTATCGAGTCCACCGAACTGGTCGATTTCGTCGACGAACTGCTGCTCGAGACCGTCCAGTTGCCATGGTTCGATTCCGCGGACTTCCTGTTCGAAAGGCCAGTGGACGCCAAGCGTCTATGGGTCTGCAGCGAAGGCATCCCAAGCCGCATCAAAGATCTCCTGATCCGCGCCGCCCTGCATGCGAAGCGCCGAGATTCGCGCCTCATCTCGATGGTGGACTTCACCGCCGCATTCGGCCAGACGCGCCAGAAGCGTGTCGACTTCGAAGCCGCCCGTGCTCGGCGCGCCGAGCGCAGGACACTGTTGCAGGCACTGGAGCAGCAGAAGCTGAACCCCTTCGCGGCGAACGACGACGTAATCAACGCCCTCGTCCGCAAGATGTGGGCCTGATCATGGCCCGTCCGCTACCGTTCACGCCGCGCCCACAGCCAGGGGAATCTCCCCTGGCTGTGCTGCAGCGGGCCGCAAAGGGCAACCATCGCGGCCGCACTTCTCGGATCGTCTATGCGTTCGACGCCGAGTTCGATCATTCGAAGACCGGCCTGGGATCGCTCGTGCGAAACCCCGCACGGTTCGCTGCATTCTGCGAGGCCATCGGCATCGATCCTGCCGATGCGCCAAACGCTCAGCTTCACCGCATCGGCCACGCCCGCGCCGACGACATCCGCTGGCAGGGCCTGAGGATCGGCGTCGGTGACATCGACACCCGTCGCGCCAAGGTCTGCCCGGCATGCCTGGTCGAGCACGGCTACGCCCGTGCCGACTGGGACCACATCGGTGCCGTTGCCTGTCACCAGCATCACACGCTACTCGAGTCCGAATGTGCCGGCTGCAAATCGCCGCACACCTACCTGGACGATCCACTGGGCTGCAACTGCAATACCACGGCCCGGATCCACCATGCACAGCCGTGTTCGGCGGATGCCGCATCGCTGCTGCGCCGGATCGTCGAAGCCCAGGATCAGACCGGCCTCGACCGTCTTACGGCGCTGCACCAGGTCCTGAACGACTGGACCGACCTCGGCGTGACACTCTCACCGGCCGCTCGCGCCGAATCGCTGTGTCGACTTCACGATGGTCGTTGGCCGGAAGCCCGCGACCTCCCGCCGCCGGCCGGCGACGCCCTGCATCCGCGCGTCGCGCTTGCCGGCCTGCTTGACCACAGCAACGCGGCGATCCGAGCGCATGCCGACCGCTTGCTTGCCATATCGGCGCCAACCGTCGTGGCCACCGACTGCGCGTCCGCCCGTTGGACGAAATGCCGTGCCCAGGCCGTGCTCAGCATTGGCCGACTCATACTGCAGCGTGCGCTGGACAGCGGCCTGCTGACCGCCGATCCCGATGGGCGGGTCCATGTGTCGTCGATCAACGCGCTGCTCTGGCGGATCACGACAGGACCGAGTGCGCCGGCGAATGCCGGGCGTTCGCTGCAGGCGCTGCGTGCCGGTTCCGATCGTCTTGCCGCCACCGACGTCATCGGCGCGATCTGCGAAGGTCGCGCCGCGACGGGCGGCGATATCGTGTGCGCAGGCCTCTCCGGCCTGCGCACCGATGTTCCTGCTCGCCCGGCCATGAAACCCGGCGAGGATGTCGGGGTCGCCGAGGCCGCGCGCCGACTGGGCACCAACACCGAATCGATCCGGGCACTGGCCCGGATCGGTCTGCTCGATGGCTGCATGCAAGTTCAGGACGGCGTGCGCCGCCTGGCGTTTCATCCGCGGCGACTCGAGGCCTTCTCGCGCGAGTACGCCTTCGCATCGGAGTTCTCGAAGCGACTCGGCGCCGCGCCGACGACATTGGCGAGTCGCCTACGGCATGCGGGTGTTCATCCCGTCAGCGGGCCCGGCATCGACGCCGGTGTGACGTACTTGTTCCGTCGGCCGCAGATCGAGGCCATCGATCTCGCGGATCTCCTGGCCGAGCCGTACTCGTCGCCCGCGGGACGGCGGCGAAAGGCGGGCAGGATCGAAGCCCCGCTGATGTCGCGCGTGGTGGCCGAGCAACTCGGCCTTCCAACCACCGCCATCCGTGAACTCGTTCGAGACGGATGGCTGGAGCCGCTGAAGTATCCCAGCGCAAAGCGGACGTTCGAGCGCGGCCACGTCGAGGCCGTCAAGCATGCCATCGCGCACCGCTTCGTCGATGTCGATGAAGCAGCTGCTCGTCTCGGGCAGAGCCGACAGGCCTTTCTCCGGACCTGGTCGATCGCGGGCGTGATCCAGACCCGACGCTTCCGGGACCGACTGCTGGTTTCCTCAGCGGAGGTCGAACGCATCGAGGTGATGTGGCGCGACATGGGTACCGCCGCGGCCCTCGGCGCCAGCCTCGGCCGCGATCGAACCCTGTGTCCCAACCTCGAAAAGATGGGACTGATTCGGCCGGCCCGTGTCCTCGGCGAGGGCGCACGAAAGGTCCGTCTGTATCGGCGCGATGAGCCTGCCTACGAAAAGTACCGCATGCCCGGTTGTGAGCGTCTACACCTCACGAATGCCGACCAGCCGGGCGACAACATTTCCGATTCACCATCTACTCATTAAGGAGAGCCCGACATGGCTCAGAAACCGCGATCCCCCCGCAAGAAACATCGAACCACCGAGGCCCGCATCGAAGCCACCGCGGCGGCACCGTCGCTTGCTCCGGACGTCGAGCAACGCCTGCGCGAGGAGTTCGACACCCTGATTCAGCGCATGCAATCTCCAGACAGCGCCACCTCCTACGACGCTCTGTCGAACATGTCTGCTCAAGACATCTGGGATTTCTTCAGAACACCGCAGGGACAGCAGGCCAGAACCAAGACGAAGAGCCCCATAGAGGCGCCGCGCATGGAAGCGTACGACGACGTTTTCGACGCGCTCCACAGCGATGATCCGGGCAAGGCGGCAGCGATGAAGCTGCGCAGCGACGCGCTGATGAACGTGCGTGCGTCAGCACCTGGGGCGGCACCCAGGCGCAGAAGGCCAGGCGCTTGCAGATCACCCCGCAGCGATTGAACCTGCTGATGCGCGGCTCCAACCCGACGCGCTTCCAGCTCGACGAGCTCGTTGCGCTATCGGCACGCGCCGGTGCGGTGCCGGTCCTGAGCTTTCAGGCCCCCACGTCGCTGTTCAAGCCGGCCGCGTTCGCAACCAAGGCGGCAAGTCCCGCCAAGTCGGTCGGCAAGGCCACCAATAAGAAGGAGACGGCCAACGCGAAAGCGCGGCACGAGAGCTCCCGGCAAATGGCTCAGGCGAAGAAGTGACCCCGCTCCCGGCCGGGGAACTCCCCTTGTGGTGGCACTTCCATCTCACACGAACTCGCGGCGCTCCTACGTCGGACCGTCCGTACCGGGCTGGTCGATCCGGTACCCCATCGCGCGATATCCGCGTTGGCGCTTGCCCCACATCCGCAGCAGGGCCGGATGGCCGAGGTCCACAAAATCGATGATTCGCACATCGGCCTTGTCGCTGTGCTCGCGGTGCAGTCGCCCGGCGTACTGCTGAAGAGTGCCCTTCCAGGACACCGGCATCGCGAGCACCAGCGTATCCAGCGGCGGATGATCGAAGCCCTCGCCAACCAGTTTGCCGGTGGCCAGCAGTACGCGAGGCACGGTCGGCGACAGTGCATCCAATGTCGCGATCAGAGTCGCGCGCTGCTTCTTCGGCATGCGCCCGTGCAGCACGAATGCCTCCGGAACATCCGACTTGATCGCCGTCTGAATGGCATCGAGATGCTCGGTACGTTCAGTGAGCACCAGCACCTTGCGGCCTTGCCGGAACGCATCGCGAATTTCCTGCGCGATCGCATCCGTTCTGGACTGATCGCAGGCGAGGTGACGAAACACGTCCTGAATACCCGCATCGGGAAGATCAATGCGGGTATCGCGCAGACGGGGAACGATCGCCAGATCGCGCGGCGCGTTGAGCGGCTGGGCCGCCATCTGTCGAATGGGCCCGCACTGCATGAAGATGGTCGGCTGCTGGCCATCGCGTCGCACGGGGGTAGCGGTCAAGCCCAGAACGTACCTGGCCTTCACGCGTTTCAGGATCGCTTCGAATGACGTGGCACCGACGTGATGGCATTCATCCACGATCACCTGCCCGTAGTCCTCAACGAGCGGATTGATTTCGCCCTTTCGGGACAGGGTCTGCATGACCGCGATGTCGACCTTCCCCGTTCGCTTGGATTTTCCACCGCCAATGACGCCGATCACATCCTTGCCGGCGCCGAGGAATGCGGCAAGACGCTCCTGCCATTGCTTGAGAAGCTCCGTGCGATGGACCAGGATCAGGGTATTCACACCGCGCCGGGTAATCATTGCGGCGGCAGTGACGGTCTTCCCGAACGCCGTCGGGGCGCACAGGACCCCGGCATCGTGTTGCAGCATCGCAACCGCGGCAGCCTCCTGATCGGGGCGGAGCGTGCCGGCGAAACGCAGATCGACCGGCTCGCCGGCAATGCGCTCGTCGCACAAGTCCATGCGGATGTGGTGGCTCGACAACAACGCAGCGGCAGCATCGAGGCAGCCGCGGGGTAGCGCGATGTGCTGGGGATAGTTTTCGGCGCAGCCGATGACGCGCGGCTTGTCCCAGACGGACATCCGCATCGCCTGCGCCCGATAGAACGCAGGATTCTGGAACGCCGCCAACCGGATCAGTCGGTTTGCCAGCGACTGCGGCAGTTGCGCCTTCTCGAAATAGATCTGATTCGCCAGCGTGACCGTCAGCTGCGATGGCATCTCACCCTTCAGCCGCTGGACGGAGGTGCCATCGCGTTTCCAGGGTGTCGCCAGATCCTCGTCGTCGATGAAGGTGACATCCAGCGGATGCGTTCCTCCGGTGGCTCGCAGGATGGCGGATTCCAGATCGTCGACTCGAATCCGCTCGATGCTCGCCAGGAACGCCCATTGATCCGGGTAAGGGCGCAACTGCTCATCGACGAAGACACTGAAGCCTTCTTCGCGCGGCCGCTTCTGCAACGGCAAGGCAATCAGGTTGCCGAAACCACCCTTGGGCATCGTGTCCTGGTTGGGGAACAGGCGATCGTACGAACCTAGTTTCAGTTGGCGTGTCCGCGAGCAGGTGTGACTGATGATGGCCGCCCCCAAGCGACGGGCGTCACGCGCTGACACTCTGGTGGAGAAGAACAGCCACGCATGGGCACCCCTGCCCGACCTTGATATCTCCAGCGCGACAGGGATGGTCAGTTCATCGCAGGACTGCACGAAGGCACGTGCGTCATCGCGCCATTCGGCTTCGTCGAAGTCGACGGCGAGGAAATAGCAGGTGTCGTCCTCAAGCAGGGGATAGACGCCGACCGTGTGATTCCCGGACAGATGCTTGAAGATGACGGCATCGGTCAGTGGCAGCGGGGATCGGTGTACGCAATCGCCGCACTTGATGCGCGGCTTCTCGCAAATGCCAGCGCGCCATTCGTTGGCGCAGGCCGGTGAATATCCGGCCTTCCCGCTGGTCTTTCCCTCCCAGCGGACCGGATAGACATCTGTCCGCCCCCGGAACAACTTGCGGAATAGCGCAACCTTCTCCTGTGGGGAGAGCGTCGGCGCCTCTGCTGGCTTTGGCATCGCAGGAGCAGGCGGCGGCTTCCATGCGATTCCATGGGCCTCCAGCAGTGCAATCAGTCGAGCGTTCTCAGCGCGCAGACTGGCGTTTTCGTCATTCATTGCCTCGCCCATGCGCTCCTGACGGGAGCAGGCTCACGATCCTCACCGGCTCTCAGTCGCTGCGCTCGACGAATGAAACATTGCCGGCCGCGAGGATCTTGTCCTTCAAGGCGTTGAACACCACGGCCGGAAGTTCGCCGTACTCGTAGGAACCCGCTGCATTCTGTGCCAGATCCGGACCTGGCCAGAAGAAGGTGTTGACCTCCGTCGCCATGATCCAGTTCTTTTCGTCGTCGAGCCTGAGACGCCGACGTGTCGCCGGCGTCAGTTCGATCGCCTGCGACAGATCGTGCGGCTTCGCATGCGTAATCGGCGCGACCGTCACGACCTTCTCGCCGTCGACGTCCTCCACGCAGAGGACGACGACGCAGGGGCGGTGCTTCTGTCCCTCGACCTGGCCCTGATCCGCTTCGCGCTTCCACAGGTAGGAATAGCGAATGACCACGCCGGGGATCGGGGTTGGGTAGCCGGCCAACTACTTCTTCGCTTCGTGATCGAACGAAGCCGCCTGCGCGGAAGGCTGCGCCGCCGCAATCGCCGCGCGCAGGCTCGCCGGAAGCTGCGTGGTGGCATAAACGCGCCGATCCTGACGGCGAAGCCGCTCATATTCAGCCGGGGACAGCATCACCATCTGCGGGCGTCCATGCGATTGGACGCACACCGGCTCGGATTGGACGAGCTGTGCGATGGCGCCGAACTTCTTGGCTGCATCACTGCTGTTGATGAACTGCATGGGCTGCCCTCCGTTTCTTATTCATTTTACGGAATTTACGGATTATCCGCAACCCAGGGGCAAATCCAGCGCGGCTATCGGCTCAAATCTAGCTGGGCACCTGTTCATTGTCGTCAGGGGGAGCAGACGCGACCCAAGTAGCCCTCAGACTTCTAGCCCCTCGAAGATTAGAGCTCAACACACCCCTCTTGATGCGGCAAAAGGCTCATCTGATGAGCCTCTTTTGTGATCAGATGCGGACGTGAAAGCCTCCGACAGACATCTTCGTTACATGGGACTCCGAGACAGTCCTGCATGGAAGATTTTGCGCGCCGACAAGGCACCGCTGATCCTGGCTTTTCTGAGCGATCTATTCGATGGAGTGACTGAGGTTCCCTTCGAGCGAGCCAGATCAGAGCTTGAACTGATCTATCGAGGTGAGGGGGTAGCCGACCCTTCCACCAATGCCCGGCTGGCCCTCAATAACTGGATCGACGATGGGCTGCTTCGGGAGCAGGGTCAAAAGCTCACCATGACCTCCAAAGCAGAATTGGCGCTCAAGTTCGTCGATGGTCTGGATAGTCGCGACATGCTGGTCACCGAGTCGCACCTGGAAACGGTCAGCGAGGAAATCCGGCGCCTTCTAGTGGTCCTGAGTCCGGACATTGAGGAGCGAAAGCGCGTCATCGAAGAGCAGATTCGGGAGCTGGAAGCTGCAAAGGACCGCCTGGCTGCCGGCCTGACCCCCGAACTTTCCGACGCTCAACGTCGTGAGAGGGTGCGGCATCTTTATAACCAAGCCATTCGCCTAACCCAGGACTTCCGGTTCCTGGAAGATGAGATGCGGCAGCACGCCGATACCATCCGCAAGCAAATCCTCGACGACCAAGAAAGCCGTGGCTCGGTCATGGAGGGCGTGCTCGATGCCGAAGACGCCATGCGCCAGTCGCCTGCCGGCATGGCCTTTGACGGCTTCTATTCGATGCTGGCCGATGCAGAGCGCAGTCTTGCATTCCGGGCCCAGATCAAGCGCCTGATGAAACTCGGCATCGCGGAGTATCTGACCAAAGACGAATCCCGGTATCTCGGCGAGATGGTGACTGAGCTTCTGAACCAGAGCAGCCGCGTCATCGAGCGACGCCGCGCGGCAACAGAGAGCCTCAAGGCCTACATGACTTCAGGTGCTCAGGAGGAACATCGCGCGGTCGATCGCCTCATCAAACAGGCTATGCAGTTGGCTGTGCGCCTCAAGGGGAAATTCCCCCAAGGCAGTCCGGAGTGGAACATGGAGCTTCCGCTTATTCTTCGAACCGGAAAGGTTCGTGTCGGAATGCCCTCCTTGATTAAGGTGTCCAAGCCGGCAGAGTCGCTCGAAATGACGGAAATCGTTGAGCACGTCAACGGAACCGAGCTTTCCGATGCCAGCCTAAAAGCGATGGACGGGGTTAGCATTCACGCGGTAGCCAGTGAAGTACGTGACGTGCTCCGAACCAGCGGCAGCCGCACGTTAGCGGAGCTGTCCTTCCTTCGTCCGGTCAAGCGCGGTGTAGCAGAGGTCATGGCACTGATCCGTATCGCGATCACCACTCAGGCACAACGGTTTGGGGAGTCAGATACGGAGCAGTTCTCTGTAGTGGATCTCGATGGAACGGAGTTGTTGGTAACAGTGCCGACCTTTGTACTGTCCTATGAGAAGTTTCCCGAAGACATGAGCACGTTTTCAGCATGAACGACGAGATCGAACGGCCCGAAGATGAGTTACGCGCGTACTTCGAGACAGAGAACGTCAAAGGAGTGACCCGCGAAGCGCCAGCTAAGGCTGCCGAAAGCGTAAGCACACATACGGCCAGTTCAGATCCTGCCGGCTATCTACCCCATGAGGCGCGACTGGCCTTGCAGAGGCTTCTCACCAAGGGCCATCTACTGGACCGCAGTCACCCGGACGAGTACGTCCAGATCATCGGGAACCAGGAGGCGCTGAAAAAGGTTCTAGCGGATCTGGGGCTGGCCCTCAGGTTGGCACCCGAATACAAGATGGTCGCCATCGAATCCATGGCCCACGCCGAAGATCAAGATCCTGGAGAAGACGGCGCGGATGGCGATGATGAAGAGGAGGACTCTGGCAATTCGCTGGTGCGCGTCACTCGGCTTCGCCTGCTGCATTCACTGATCCTGATCGCACTGCGCGGCTACTACAGGGAGCGGGAGTTCGAGGACCACAAAGTCATCATCGATCTCGATGTTCTCAAGGAGCGGATGCGCCCATTCTGGCCTCTGCTCGATTCCGAATCCCGTAGCGACCGCTAGG
>SXGT01498684.1_pt1 | contig 12306 bp, 11 predicted proteins | sample 3176221 | NCBI WGS metagenome assembly SXGT01 (sample SAMN11356862, study PRJNA531348) | freshwater metagenome | isolation source: freshwater sample F1-120 | place: China: Fuxian Lake, Yuxi | collected 2017-12-25
GGTGATGTACTCGCCCGGCAGCTTCTTCAGGCCCGGGCACTCGGACGACCGCATCAGGTATTCGTTGTCGAGCCGTTGGATCATGAACGGCAGCCACGCGAGGCCCGACTCGATCCAGATCACCTTGAGCTTGGGGAAGCGCTCCGGGATGGCGTTCAGCACCCAATTCGTCATGTGCACCATGTTGTACCAGACGAAGCCGAGCGCATGGACGGAGATGAACTTGTTCATCAGCGCCATGGAGTTTTCGTTCCAGTTGTAGCCGGCGTGGAACGCGAGCGGCAGGCCGAGCTCCTCGATCGCCGCATAGATTTTCATGTAGCTGTTGTGGTGCACCGGCTTGTAGCGCACCGACGTCACCATGAAGCCCGCCACGCCCTTCTTGCCGGCGAACTCCTTGACCATCCGGTAGCTTGCCTCGGGATCGTTGAACGGCAAGTACAGCATCGAGCAGATGCGCGACTCCGCCGCGAGCACGCGTTCGCAGAGCCAGCGATTGTAGGCCTGGGCGAGGGCGACCTCGGCCTCGACCTGCGGATGCAGGCCGAGCTGCAGCATCGGCGAGGGGAACAGCACCGCGATGTCGACGCCCATCGCGTCCATCCAGCGCCGCGTCAGCGACACGTCGCGATGCACGCCCGGCTCGGGCTTCTCGATCCGGCGCAGCGGATAGCGGATGGCGCGGCCGCCCATGTCCTGGTAGCCGACGCCGCCCGGCATCACGCCGACGCCCTTGGAATTGCCGGAGTTCGCCATCTGGGCGAGCTGCTTCATCACGGGATCGGTCATGTACTCCAGGATCTCGTTGAACGACTCCAGCTCGTAGTGGTGCGAGTCGACGTCGATGATCGGGAACTTGTCGTAGCCGCGCTGCTTCGCCTGCTTGGCGGCGTGCGCGAGCATCTTGCCGGAGTCGAACTCGTCGACCTTCATGCGGCGGTCGTTGCTGAGCGGGAGATCGACCATCGTGTGTTCCTTTGGATTGCGCGCGCGATCAGATCGCGACGAAAATCTCTTCGCCGCGTTGCACGACCTTGTAGGACTTCAGCTTCAGCCGCCGGTCGGCGGCGCACTCGCCGGTCCGGATGTCGTATTCGTAGCCGTGCCAGGGGCAGACGAAATTGACCTGTGTGTCGGAGAACTTCTGGCCCTGCCAGGTCTTGTCGGCGCCGATCACGTCCTCGACCTGGTGCATGATCAGGCCCTCGCACGCCGGCCCGCCCTGGTGCAGGCACATGTTGGCGTAGGCGTAGTAGCGGCCCTGCCAGTTGAACACGCCGATGTTGTGCGCGCCGTGCTCGACGATGCGCCGCTCGCCGTCGGGAAGTTCGGACACCTTGGCGACGAAGACTTCAGGCATGCGCTGTGTACTCCCTAGAGCGCGCGCGGCACCGGCAGCGGCGTCACCAGCATGCCCTTGTAGCCCTTGGCCCGCAACTTGGGCGCAAGCTCGTCGGCGATGTGCCAGGAGAAGATGATGGCGCAGTCCGGCTGATCGGCGAACATGCGGCTTTCCTCGACCACCGGAATGAGCGTACCGGGCATGCACTTGCCGATCTTGAGCGAGCCCTGGATCTCGCAGACGTAGTCGATGATCGCCTCGTCGAGGCCGACATAGTTCACGAGCGTCGAGGCGCGCGACGGCGCGCTGATGCCGACGATGCGGCCGCCCTTCTCCTTCACGTCGCGGATCAGCGCATGCAGCCGCAGCTTGGTGAGCATCACCTCGTCGCGGAACTTGGCGAGACGCTTGCGCATCGCGTCGCCATGCGGCTCGGCGTCGATCATCTGCTTGACCGACGCCTGCACCGGCCGTGTGCCCTTGCGTGCGGCGTAGACGCGGACCGATCCGCCGTGGCTCGGGATGTGGCGGGCGTGGAACACCTCGAGGCCGTGCATCTCCAGGAGATACTTCAGGCTCGCGACCGAATAGTAGCGCAGGTGCTCGTGGTACACGGTGTCGTATTGCAGCGTGTCGAGCAGCTTGATCAGGTAGTGCGACTCCGAAATGAAGACGCCGTCGGGCGCTAGCATTTCGAGGATGCCTTCGACGATGGCGTGCACGTCTTCGATATGCGCGAAGCAGTTGGCGCAGGTGATCACCTTGGCGGCGCCGTGCTTGCCCTTGACCTCGCGCGCCACGTCCTTGCCGAAGTAGCGCTTCAGCGTCGGGATGCCGCGGTCGTTGGCGATCTTCGACACGTCGGTCGGCTCGATGCCGAGAATGCGATGGCCGCCCTTCTGGAAATTACCGATCAGTGTGCCGTCGTTCGAGCCGATGTCGATGCAGAGATCGTCCTTGGTCAGGCCGAGCATCTTGGAGGACTCGGCGTAGAGTTCGGCGAAGTTGTCGCGCAGGAGCTTGGTCATGCCGCTGGTGTAGGGATATTCCGGCGGGAAGATGATGACCGGATCGACCGCGAGGCCGAGCTGCACCAGTTCGCAGCGGTCGCAATACAAAAGCGTGGTCGGAAACCAGGGCTGTTGCTCCGGTACCTTGCCGATCGGCACCATCTGGTTGACCGGCGGCATGTAGCCTAGCGACAGCACGGTCTCGAGCCGCTCGTTGCCGCAAACCTGGCAGCACTCCACCGGCACGCTGGCGTTGGTCCCGGCGGCGCGGGCGACCTTCTTGGGGAACACGCAAAATCTCCTTGGGCGCGACCGTGATGCTACGGTCAGGCCTTGGGCGCAAGGCTTTCGTTCGCCCAGTACCAGTCCACGGTCGGCGGCAGGCCCTTGGCTAGCGGAACCTGCGGCGCGTAGCCGAGCTTCGCGAGCTTGGCGATGTCCGGGCAGCGCCGCTCGGTGCCGCCAGCGGGCGCGGGGCGCGGCACAAGCTCGATCTCGCGGCCGGCGTGCGCCGCGATCCGGCGCGCCACGTCGGCGATCGCGACCTCTTCGGTGGTGCCGATGTGATAGATGCCGAGGTGCTCGCCCTTGCCTCGCATCACCATGACGCCGCGCACCAGATCATCGACGTGGCAGAAGCTGCGGGTCTGCCGGCCGTCGCCCTGGATTTCGAACGGTACTTTCCCCTGTGGATGCCGCGCCGCGGCGGCCTTCAGGCGGCGCGCGAACTGCGGGACGACGTGCTCCCATCCCATGTCCGGGCCATAGACGTTGTGCGGCCGGAAGATCAGCACGCGCTCGAAGTGCTTGCGCCCGTAGTTGATCGCCATCAACTCGCTGATGATCTTGCCGCCGCCGTAGGAGTACCGCGCGTTGGTCGGATCGGGCACGACGAGCGGCGCGGTCTCGTCGGTCGGCACCTGCGGCGGCGACTGGTAGACCTCCGAGCTCGAGGCCAGCACGAGCTTGCCGACGCCGGCCGCGCGGCAGGCGTCGATCACGTTGACCATGCCCTTCACGCCGACGTCGAGCACCAGGTCGGGATGGCTGTAGAAGAACTCCGTGCCGTTGACGAAAGCGAGATGATGCACCTCGTCGACGCCGCGCACCGCTGTGCTGACGGCACCGGCGTCGCGGATGTCGCCGGCGATGAACTCGATGTCCTTCGCCACGTCCGCGAGACGCCGCGGCGCGCCACGCGAGTTATCATCGAGCACGCGCACGCTGTTGCCGTCATGCACCAGCGCCTTCACCAGTGCCGAGCCGATGAAGCCGGAGCCTCCGGTGACCAGGATGCGCGCGCTCATGTCTGCTCGACCATGATGCCTTCGCCGCCGATCTGATTGGAGAAGCGCGCCGACCACACCAGCTTGTCGGCGCGCAACCCTTCCTCGATACCGGGCTTCATCGGCGCGCCGCCTTCGATCGCGTCGAAGAAGCGCCGCGCCAGTCGGCCGACCGGAGCGATGCGCCCGTCGGGATGCGGATCGGGCTCTTCGGCAACGTCGATTTTCTCCAGCGCCGTGGCCGGGCGGCGCGCATGAAATAGATTGAAACCGCGCATATAGTCCGCCGTGCCGTTGATCAATGCGAGCGAGCCTTCTTCGCCGTAGAACTCGATCCGGTGCCCCGAGCCGAGATAGCACGCCGCGCTGATGGCGAGATGGTAGGACGCGCCGGGTTCAAAGCGCCCCGCCATGATCGCCGTCGATTCCGACGCGTTGTTCTTGTCTTCGCCTGGCAGGCCGTAGTGCGTCGCGGACATTTCGGTGATCCGTCCGCAGAAATGCTCCAGATAGTACAACGAATGGACCCCGAGGTTTCCGATCACGCCGCCGCCGTCGCGGCCGTCGGTCTTCCAGCTTTTCAGCCGCATACGCGTGGCGTAGTTCTCGACGTTCCAGGTGACCGACACATGCCGCAGCGTGCCGAGCGCGCCGCCGTCGATCAGCGCCTTGGCGCGGCGCCACGCGGGTAGCTCGGTAAACTCGAAGTCGACCGCCACCGGCCGGTTGCTGCGCCGCGCCTGCTCTGCAATCGGAACGCCTCCGCCCTCGGTGCCGCTCAGCGGCTTTTCCAGGAACAGTGCTTTGCCGCGCTGGAGCGCCGCGATCGCGATCTCCGGCTGGAGCCGGGGCGGCACCGCGATCGCGATGGCGGCGATGTCGTCGCGGGCGATCATCTGCCGCCAGTCGCCGTAAGCCTGAGGCACCTCGACCTGACGTGCCAGCTCTTCGGTGCGCGCCCGATCGCTGCCCGCGAGTGCCACCACCTCACAACGCGGGTCGAGGCGAAACGCCGGCAGCAGGACCTGGCGCCCGTAGTTGCAGCCCACGATGCCGACGCGGATCAATGCGGCTCCCTGCGCTTGCCCGATGAAGCGGCGGCAATCTGGTCGGCATGGCGGCGCGGGTCAAGGGACACAATCGACAAAGCGGGCGTCCGGGCGATACCGTCCGCGCGAATCGCGAGCCCGGCCTTGATTGCATCGCCCGCCAGCAACGGAACGGCCCGCCTCTGGCTGCGGCTTGCCGCGGTCGCGCTGGCGATCGCGGGGCTCGGCCTGCCGGTCAACGACCTGTTCCGGTTTGCGCTGCTTGGCCTGGCGGTCATGGTCATCTTCGCGGGCTCGATCTCGCACCGGGCGGAGGCATGGCTGCTGGCGGCCGCTGTCGTTCTTGTGGCCGTGGTCGGGCAGTGGCTGCTGCCGGCGCCACGCATCGAGGAGGGCCACAACGTTTTCCTGGTCGATGGCGGGCGCAGCGGCGCGCTGGAGCGGGGCCTGCCCGCCGAGGCGTTCCGCCTCATGAGGGCGGAGTTCGATGCGCGCTATCCGCCTACGCGGCGCTGCGATCCGCAAAACGGCGGCTGCTGGCGCGGCCAACCGTTTCCCGAGCGGACCTTCGCGTTTTCCGCCGACGGCATCTACGACCGCCCGGCCTACTCGCGCCGCGTCAGCCATATCGATTTTGCCGATCCGGTCTGGCTGCGCCTCGGCTTCATCAACGAGCGCGCCTACAACTGGCTCGGCGACGGCGACCTGCAGCGCGGCAGGCGCGAGCGCAGCGCGTGGATGATGTTCAATCCGTGGCAGCTCACCATGCCGTATTTCGTCATGTACCGCTTCCCCGCCGGTTTCGCTGGCAGCCGGCTGTGCTGGCAGGGCTCGGTGCTGTGGGAGGGCGAAGGCGAGCGCTTCACGGTCTGGCGCCACTCCGAGCGGTCGTGCCGCCCGATCGAGACGGCGGATATCGGGCGGCGCATCTTCGGCGTGTCGATTGCCGCGCCGCTCGCGATCAACGTCGAGGCGGCCGCGAGCATTCAACTGCGCCGCCTGGTCGAGCCGGGGTTGGCGCTGCTTGCGGTCGTCGCGGTGCTGGTGTTGCTGGTGCAATGGCGGTCGCGGCAGCTTGCGCTGCCACTGGTCTTCACCGGGCTCGCGCTCGTCGTAGTGGTGCTGAACGACGCAAGCTTCGTTGGTGGGATACGCCCGTTCGACGGCGGCGACGACGGCCTGTTCTACGAGGGCACCGCGCGAACCATCGTGCAGCACCTGCTCGCCGGCGAATACGCGCGCGCCTTCGAAGGCACCGAGACGGTGTTCTATTACGGCGGACCTGGGCTGCGTTATCTGCGCGCGCTTGAGCATCTCGTGTTCGGCGACAGCTTCCTCGGCTATCTGCTGCTCGTGCTGGCGATGCCGTTCGTGGTGTTCGCGGCTTTTCAGAGGTTCTTTTCCGCACGCGCGGCGCTCGGCCTGACGCTGGTGTTCGTCGCCATTCCGCTCGGCGCGCTGTTCGGCACGAGCTTCTTCCACTACGTGAAGTGGGCGGCGCGCGGCTTCGCCGATCCCGCGGCGGCGATCCTGTTCGTCGCGGGCTTCGTTGTGCTGATCGGCCGCACCGCCGAGGGACCGGGCATGCGGTTTGCGCCGGCGCTCGGGGCAGGGCTGTTGTTCGCGCTCGCCCTCTGGGTGCGCCCCAATCTTGCGCCGGGCCCAGCCGTTCTGCTCGGGGGTGCGGGCCTTGCGGCGCTGTGGCGTGGCGAATTCCATCGCCTCGCGGGTCTCTGCATCGGCTTCCTGCCGGTGTTCGGCATGGCGCTGCACAACTGGTATTTCGGCGGCGTGTTCGTGCTGTTCAGCTCGAACGTCGCGGAGCCGGCGAACTTCCCGACGCCGCCTTCCGCCTATCTTTCCGCGCTCGGCGAACTGGTGCGGCTCGATTTCAAGAGCGGCAGCATCGCGCAGGTGCTCCGGCAGTGGGCCGGCTGGCTCGCGGGGCCTTCGGAGTCATACCTGATGATCCCGCTGCACGCGGCGGCCGTCGTGGTGCTGGTGCGAGTGGGATACGCGCGACCGTTCGATCCGTGGCTGCGGCTCACCGCATGGGCGGCGCTGGCGCTGCATCCGGTCGCCTGGTTCTATTCGGCGTCCGGCCGGTATTACTACCTGACGTGGTTCCTCACGCTGCTGGTCTGCGCGGTCTGGGTGCGGGACGAAGGCGTGGCTCTCGCGCGCCGGTACTGCCCGCGCGCGACGGCGTGGCTCGAGCGCCATCCAGCGCGAGTCCCGTTCGAGCGTTTCCTGGATTGGTTCGCGAAAACCACCGGCGTCGCGCCGCAGGCCTCGCGGCCCTGACGGCTATCGCGGCAGCTTGAGGAAGCCGCGCAGCTCCGCCAGCATCAGCGCGCCGAGATGGAGCTGCTGGACGAATTCGCCGGTCGCGATCATGCGCACAAGTTCCTCCGGCGCCACCAGCTCGACCGAGAGGCCGGGCTCCGGCTTGAAGTCCGCGACGCGCTCGCCGGTCTCGACGAAGAACGAATGGATGCGGTTGCTCAGCCGTCCGCTGCAGGCTGCCGCCGTGCCGAGCGGATGGATGGCGCGGGCGGTCAGTCCGGTTTCTTCCATCAGCTCGCGCCGGCAGCCCTCCGCGGGGTCTTCGCCGGGGTCGACCAGGCCGGCCGGAAACTCGAGGGTGAACATTTCCAGCGCTGGCCGATACTGCCGCACGATCGGGAAGCGGCCATCGGGCGTGCGCGCCACGATCGCGATGTAATCCTGTTGGACGACCGCGTGATAGATCTGCGGCGCCTCGCCCGGCGCGAACTCGACGTCGCGCGCAATGATCTCCATCCACTGCGAGATCGCGGTGGTGCGGCGCGCGCGAATCTTGGGCCATTCCTCCGCCATGCTGGCTCACGCTTTCAGTGCGACGGTTTCGGGCGGCCGGCGCAGGAAGGTCGTGGCGAAGGCGTAGAAATACCAGCGCAGGTACGCCGGCAGCCACGTCAGCACCTTAAACCGGCTCGCTCCGTGCTTGCGTTCGAACCAGACCGCGGGCACCTCGCCGACGCGCCAGCCCAGCCGGTGCACCTTCACCAGCAGTTCGAGGCTGTAGCAGAAACCTTCATCGGACTCGATGGCGATCCGGTCGATCACCCGGCGCGAGAACAGCCGGAATCCGCTGGTCGGATCGTGGGTGGGAAGGCCGGCGAAATGGTGGAGCGTGAACGCCGCCACCCGCACCAGCGTGGCCTTCAGCCAGGGACAGCCCCGCATCGTGCCGCCCGGCATGAAGCGGCTGGCGCAGACGATGTCGCAGCCGCCGCGCGCCAGCGCCACCATGCGATCGAGGATTCCGGCGTTGAAATCGTCATCGGCCGGGAACATCAGGACGAACGGCGCGGTGCTGGCGGCGAAGCCCGACATGATCGCGCCGTGCGATCCGCGCGTGCGGTTGCGGACGAACGTGACCGCAAGCCCGGCATAGGCCTGCGGATTATTGCGCACCGCCGGCAGCGTGTTGTCCTCTTCGGTGTCGTAGCAGATCAGCACCTGCGCGGGCGTCTTCAGCTCGCGGGCCAGCGCGCCAAGCGTGGCGAGGATGTTGTCGGCTTCGTTGTAGACGGGGATGACGATGTCGAGCTGCGATTGCATCGCTCAAAAGACGACGTTGGCGTTCTTGAGCAGCCCCCAGACATCGACCACCGGCTTGTTGCGCAGGTTGGCGCTGGCGTAGCAGCGGTGCGGCGTGCACAGGATAAGCAGATCGCTGCGCGCGACCACCTCGTCGAGCGGCAAGAGCTCAGCGTCGGTGGTCACAAACGGATCGGTGGTCAGCACCTCGGCGGCGTGGCTCACCAGCGCCTTCTTGAACTTGTAGCTGAGCGAGGCACGGGTATCGTCGCTCTCGGCCTTGAACGCCATGCCGAGCAGGCCGACCGTCATCTTGCCGAGGTCGTAGCGTCGCCGCAGGTCGCTGATGATGTGCAGCGGCAGGCCTTCGTTGACCATGATCGCCGCGTTGCCGAGCCCGAACTCGTTCTGCGCAAAGGCGAGAAGCTGCATCGTGTCCTTGACCAGGCACGGGCCCGCCGCGAAGCCCGGCGTCGGGATGTTCTTGGCGCGCGGGTAGTTGTGCTTCATGGCTTGAAGCACGTTGTGATAGTCGAGACCCGCCGACTTCGCGATCAGATAGAACTGATTGGTGACCGAGAATTCGATGTAGCGGTAGGCGTTGTTGAACAGCTTGGCGAACTCGGCCTCGATCGGCTTGACGCGGACCAGCTCCGGGACGATCGGGTCGAACAGCGCGGCGGCCTCTTCCTCGGCCTCGGGCGACGTGCCGCTGATGATCTGCGGCATGCGGCTCAGCTCGTCGATGCCCTGGCCTTGCACGATACGTTCCGGACAGAACGCGATCTTGAGCTTGCGGCCCTGCTGCTTGAGATGCGCGTCGATCCAGTCGGTCGTGCCGGGATAGAGCGTGGACCGCAGCACCAGCAACTGGCCGTCGCGCATGTGCGGCGTCAATGCATCGATGCAATGCTGGATGACGCTTCGCACCGGATTGAGGAACTCGTCGACCGGCGTGCCGATGGTGACGATCACCGGGCCCTTGGTGGAGATGTCCGCCGACCTGCTGGTAAAGAACAGCCGCTTGTCGGCGAGCGCCTGGGTCAGCAACGCCTCGGCGCCCTGCTCGATGAACGGCAGTTGCCCGGACTTCAGCGTGGCGAGCGTCTGCTCGTTGATGTCGTTGACGTTGACGGTGAAGCCTTTGGCCGCGAACGACAGCACCAGCGGCACGCCAACGTGGCCGGCGCCGCCCACAACAGTGAGGTCGGCGGTCTGGGCGGTGGTTGCCCGAACGGGGGCCCGCAGGTCGGCAACGCTCACGGTTTCTCTCCAACGGTCAGCACGAACGGACGCAATGGCTGCATGAAGCGTGGAGCAAATAGCACATTGTCGATCGCATTATAGAGCGGCAGCAGCCAGCGCACACGCGCCGATGCGACATAGCGATAACGCAGGCCCGAGAGGTATTCGGTCTTAACCTTGAAGCCGGCGCGGCCGAATACGCCCGCGATTTCGCCGGCCAGCACCGGACGCTCGTTCGCCGTGACCCCGACCTGGCTGTAAAACGGCGAGGACCTGTCGCGGTAAAGCCACATGAACGGGTTCATCCGGTTCGGGTCGAACGCCACGAACCGGCCGCCCGGACGGAGCACGCGGAACACCTCGGCGGCGCAGCGCGAGGGGTCGGGGAAATGGTGGGCGACGCCGACCAGCACGACCGCGTCGAAGCTTTCCGCCGGAAACGGCAGGTTCTCGAGGTCGCCCTCGGTGAACTCGACGCCGGGAAAACTGCGCCGCCCAATCTCGATCAGCTTGGGGCTGAGATCGAGGCCGACGCAGTCGTAGCCGCGCCGGCGAAGGAGGTCGGTGAAGACGCCCGAGCCGCAGCCCAGATCCGCGAGGCGGGCGCCGCGCTCGAACCGGCCGAGCCGGACGATGGTGTCGATGAGACGATCGTTGCTTTCGGGCGCAAACACGTCATAGGCGTCGGTGCCGGCGTGACCGTCGAAAAAAACGATCTCCTTGTCCTTGTCCTGCGAGGATTTCGGGGCCGGGGACGCACTCATCCGGGCGGTTGCTAGCATGAAGGTTTTGACGGGGGCAACGACCATGAAAACCGGCGTTGTTTTCGTATAATCGCGCATACGAGCGCGATACACGGACAATACGCGCGGGAAAGGCAGCACCATGATCGTCGATATCTACACCCACATCTTCCCGGATCGCTTCTTCCAGGAGCTGGAGCGCGGATCGCCCAAGCTCGGCAACATGGGCAAGCGGCTGCGCGCGGTGACCAAGCTGTTCGACCTCGATCTGCGCTTTCGCGACATGGATGCGGTCGGGGAGGACTACCGGCAGATCATCTCTCTGCCCAACCCGCCGATCGAGGACATCGCCGAGGGCGAGGTCGCCAAGAACCTCGCGCGCGTCGCCAATGACGCCATGGCTGAGCTGTGCGCCAAGCATCCGAAGCGCTTTCCGGCCTTTGCCGCCGCGGTCTCGATGCACGACGTCGATTTCTCCATCGCCGAGGCCGAGCGCGCCATCAAGATGGGCGCGCGCGGCGTGCAGACTTTCACCAACATCGCGGGCCACCCGCTCGACGAGCCGCGCTTCCGGCCGTTTTTCGCGGCGATGGCCCAGCACGACCTGCCGATCTGGCTGCACCCGGCCCGCACCTCGGCGATGGCGGACTATGCCTCGGAGAAGTACTCGCGCTTCGAGATGTGGTGGTGCTTCGGCTGGCCCTATGAAACCACGGTCGCCTGCTCCCGCCTCGTGTTCGATGGCATCTACGACCGGCATCCAAAGCTCAAGATCATCACACACCATCTCGGCGGCGGCATGATCCCGTTCTTCGACGGCCGCATCGGTCCGGGCATGGCGGTGCTCGGCGGCCGCACCACCGAGGAGGACCACACCAAGGTGCTGTCATCCCTGAAGCGGCCCCACCTCGAATACTTCAAGGAGTTCTACGCCGACACCGCGATGTTTGGCGGCACCTACGGGCTGCCTTGCGGGATTTCGTTTTACGGCCCCGACAAGGTGGTGTTCGCGAGTGATGCGCCGCTCGCGCCGATCCCGGCGCACATCAAGGCGCTGGATGGGCTGAATCTCGACGCCACGACGCGCGGCAAGATCATGGCCGGCAACGCCGAGCGGCTGCTGAACATGCGGATTAATTAGGCCGCAAGTTATTCACCCTTCGGTCAAGGTTTGCGGCGATAGTCCCCGGGCTGTTCTGTCGGGGACTAGAATGTTCATCGATGCGGTGCGAACGCCCGTCCGGGCGCTGGCGTTGTGCGCGCTTGCGGCTTGCCTGTCCGGCTGCATGACCAATGGCACCAAGCCTTCCGGGCAGCCGAGCTTCTACCGCAGCATGGCGACGGGCGAGTTCGAAGTCGACGCTGCTGCGGCCGCCTCGATGATCTCCGGCTACCGGCAGAATAACGGGCTCGGCGCGATCACGCTTGATCCGCAGCTCATGCGCATGGCCGACGCCCAGGCGCGCGCCATGGCGGGCCGCGACAAGCTCGACCATAACGTTGGCGGCCCCTTGACCCAGCGCATCCGGCAGTCGGGCTTCGATGCGAAGGTTGCGGTCGAGAACATCGGCGCGGGCTACCACACGCTGGCCGAGGCGTTCTCCGGATGGCGCGATTCGCCCCCGCACCGGGCCAATATGCTGTCCCGGGGGGTCACAAAAATGGGGATTTCCGCGGTTTACGCGCCTAACTCGAAATACAAGGTTTTTTGGGCTCTAATCCTCGCCGGGCCCGACGATCGGCGGGGATAACCCCGATAAATCAAGCTTTTTGGCTCATATTGGGCTAATCATACGGGGTGGAGGAACCGTCCTCCCGACGCTTTGCTTTCAGCGAAATGCCGCGTAATCCGTTGCGAAGCGCCGGATTCTGTGTTCTCAGAGCAGCATCATTTCAAGAGGGAGTTCCTGAAAATGGCCACCCAGCCCGCAGCACCTGCCGCCAAGCCCGCCGCCGCCAAGCCCAAGGTCAATACCGTCAGCCTCAAGCACCTCGCCGCCGCGCTCGCGGACACCCACGAGATGCCCAAGAAGCAGTCGGAAGCCA
>SXGT01110256.1_pt1 | contig 12305 bp, 10 predicted proteins | sample 3176221 | NCBI WGS metagenome assembly SXGT01 (sample SAMN11356862, study PRJNA531348) | freshwater metagenome | isolation source: freshwater sample F1-120 | place: China: Fuxian Lake, Yuxi | collected 2017-12-25
CACCGCCCGCGCGGTCTCCATCACGCGATCGACATCGGCCTTCGCCACTTCGCGGTCCCGCAATGGCACCATGCCATGGGAGTTGAGTGAGCGCACATGGCAGCCCGAGATCCCAGCATATCGAGCAGGGTTTTGGCGGTGTTTTGAGCCATGAAGTCGATGGCTTGCTGGCGTGACCAGCCGTAGTGGTGGATGCCGGTATCGACGACCAGTCGGCAAGCGCGCCACATTTCGTACGTCAGCTGGCCGAACTTGGAATAGGGGTCCTGATAGAGCCCCAGTTCGTCGCCGAGAGATTCGCTGTAGAGTCCCCAGCCTTCGATGTAGGCGGTGTAGCCGCTGTAGCGGCGGAAGGCGGGAAGTTCATCCAGTTCCATCGCGAGGGCAATTTGCAGGTGGTGACCGGGGACCGATTCGTGCAGCGAGAGAGCTTCGATCTCGTAGATGGGACGGGACTTGAGATCGTAGGTGTTGATGAAGTAGGTCCCGGCTCGCATGGCAGCCAGCGATGGTTCACGGTAATAGGCTGCTGTGGTATCGGGGGCGATGTTGGCGGGGATGCGCTCGACGCCGTAGGGCATGCGAGGCAGTCGTTTGAAGAGCTTGACCAGCATCGGGTCGATCTTTTTGCAGACACTCTCGACGGCCATCACGTATTCGTTTTCGGTCGTGTAGTAGAACTTCGGGTTGGTTCGCAGGAAGGTCAGGAACTCCTGGAATGTTCCCTCGAACTTCACATCCGCAATGATTTTCTCCATCTCGGTCCGGATACGTCGGACTTCGGACATGCCGATCTCGTGGATCTGCTCAGCGGTTAAACTGGTCGTCGTGAACAGTCGGCAGCGATGCGAATAAAACGGTTTGCCGTTCTCCATCTGCCACACGCCGGGTGCTTCAAAGCAGGCGGGAAGATACTCTTTCTCGAAGAACGCCAGCAACGTCGCGTACGAAGGAACGACATGTTCTGCAATCGCCTTCTTCCCGGCAGCCTGCAGACGAGCCTTGTCCTCCTCACTGATTGATTTGGGCATCTCGGTGAACGGCTTGTAGAACTGGCTGATTTCCGGCTTCTCGACGATCTGACGTCGAATCTGGCCAACAACCGGACGCATGACGATCTGGCTTTGCACGATCCCGTGAGCCATACCGGCTTTCATCAGGTCAATCGTCTGATTCATGTAGGTGTCGAAGGTCGACAGCCGGGTGATGAGATCTTCGTAATCCTTGACCTTCTCAAATGCCATCGCATTGACGGTTTCGTACTCGATCTGAATCCCCTCGCGGTTCGTCAGCGGGACGAGATACCAGGAGAAACCGTAGGCTTCGATTGCCATCGAGATTTCATTGGCAAACAGCTGGAAGTTGACCTGATCCGCCGGCGAAAGCTTGCTCAGATCAAACGTCGCGAGTTCCTTCTTCAGGTCGAGCTGATGCTGATAGCGCTTCTTGATTCCCTCGAGTGTGAGATCCGGCCACATGTCGTTATAGCGTTTGTCGCCCAGGAACGACGCATAGGTCGGCTCCTGCGAGAGCTTGTACTCCCACTCGCGATCAAACAGGGCATGCAGCTTCTGCCCTTCGTCCTGGGGCGCAGAAACGTTCTGTGCCACAACCAGAACTGGAGCCATGAAGAGCACAAACAAAACCGCCGATAGGCGTAAGCAAGAAACCATCTCGAATCCCAACTGAGAAAAACATCCAGAGCGCTAGTGATGGTCTCAGTGTAAAGGAAATCGGTAGCAAGCGAAACGGGTAGTCCGGGTTGTCTCAACCCGGACGGCGAAGCCGCAAGAAACACGGTCTGCTGCGCATTGGGCGTCGTTTGCTGTGCTTCTCTCGTGCCGAAGCGGCACGCCCGGGTTGGGACAACTCGGACTATCCAGAGAGAAAAATTACGCTGCGCGTGTCTTGATCACTTCGCCGCGAGAAGCTTCGGCTTGTTGCAGAATCTCGTCGGCGACTACCAGGCAGGCGAGTGCCGTTTGACCAGTGACGCGTGGGCTCGTCTTCTGTCGGATGCTGCTGATGAACTCGTTCAGCTCAGCGGTGAGGGCGTCGACTTGGGGCATCGCATGTTTCTCGACGCTGATGAAGTCGCCGAAGATAGAGTCCTTGAGCTGCTGAAGATCCGCACCAGGACGTCGAGCCAGTTCAACTGGCTTGGGACCAAACAGCAGCTTGGCGGTTGGTTCATAATGCTCAAGAGAACGCGTTGCAAAATCAATATTGATCGCGCCGTGACCGCCGATGATCTGCATTTGGCGCTTCGTCTCCGGATGCAGACGACTGGCGGTGATGTCAGCGATACAACCTGATTCGAAGGTCAGACGAGCCTGAACCGAATCGAGCTTCTCGCTCATCAGGCCAAAACCCATCGCATGCACACCAATGACCGGGCTGTTGGCCAGGTGCATCACGAGTTCGAGATCATGAATCATGACATCATGAATGACGCTGATGTCTGTCGAGCGGAATGGAAAGGGACTCGTGCGCTCTGCGCGGATATATTTCGGAGCCTTGACCTTCGTGACCGCCAGTTCGAACGCCGGGTTGAAGCGTTCGATGTGGCCAACCTGCAGCGTCACTTTTTTCTGTGCAGCCAGATCAACGAGTTCTCGGCCTTGTTCCAGATCTGCCGTCAGAGGCTTCTCGATCATGACGGGAATGCCGCGAGACAACAGGTCTTTCGCAACTCCATGATGCAGAAACGTCGGGACGACAATCGAAGCCGCCTGACACTCATCCAGCACGTCGCGATAGTCAGCCACCCAGCGTGTCTTGCATTGCTCAGCGACCGCCTGTCCCTGTGTCGGATTCGGCTCCGCGACAGCGACGAGGTTGACACCTTCCATCTGAGACAGGATACGGGCATGGTGACGGCCAAGGGCGCCAACACCAACGACAATCATGTTGAGTGGGTGCATAAGAAGGGGCTTACATAGTAGGGTCCGCTGTGCGGACCATCAAACAACATTCAATCCTGAAAAAAGCGATGAATGCAAATGAAAGGCATCATCAGTTTCTCTGTAATCCTGCGAATTGACGGTCCGCACAGCGGACCCGACAGGTTTACGCAGCGGCTTTCTGATGGAAGGATGGCAGCAGGCGGATTGCTTCGCGGCCACGTCCGTACTTGCCGGCTTTCTGTTTTTCCATGAAGGTGAACAGCGAGGAGAGCTCGATCGGAATAACAGCCAGGTTATCAAGGAACTCGGCTTTGACTTCTTCCAGCGGCTTGAACTCGCGGTAGACGAGTTTGTGAACCTTGCGAACCAGAGAGATCGTTTCCTGCGACATGCCGGAACGCTTCAGCCCGACGAGGTTGACGGTGTGAATCTTGAAGTCGTCCGTACCCGAGCCCAGCATGAAGGGAGGAACATCAATCACAACGCGACATCCACCCGAGACGAACGCCATCGTGCCGATCGAGCAGAACTGGTGGACGACCGTATTACCCGAAATGATGGCTTTATCGTGAACGTGAACGTGTCCGCCGAGGAGGACGCCGTTGACCAGCATGACATTGTTGCCAATATTGCAGTTATGACCAACGTGAGCATTGGCGAGAAAAACGTTGTTATTGCCAATGCGAGTGACGTGATCTTCCTTGTCTGCACCGCGGTTAACCGTCACGCCTTCGCGGAACTGGTTGCCGCTGCCGATGACGACTTGTGTGGGCGAGTTTTTATAGCTCAGGTCCTGTGGCTCGCCGCCGATGACGCTGTTGGCCATGAAGCGGTTGTTCTCGCCAATCGTCGTGTGACCAGTCAGCGTGACGTGGCTGTCGAGCTTGCATCCGGAGCCAAGCTTGACGTGTGGACCAACAACACAGAATGGGCCGATCTCAATGTCATCACCAAGTTCAGCTCGGGGGTCGACCTGAGAGAAATCGGAAATTTTGCGAGGCATTGGTAATCCTTCAAGAAGGGTCAGGTCCAGACAGAGAGGGGGAGGTGTATTAGGCGGCCCGGCTGTAACGTCGTTCCTGCAGCGAAAGGATCTCATGCAGAAACTGATGGTTGTGTTCATGCCCGGTTTTACGGGCGATGATGTGACCGATGATCGGACGCCCCAGGAGAGCAAAGTCGCCAATGCAGTCAAGAAGTTTGTGGCGGGCACATTCATTCTCGACACGGAGCGTATTTTCAATCAGTCCGTCTTCGCCGAAGACAAGCAGATGACTGGTGTTTGTGTTCTTGCCATAGCCACGGGCCTTGAGCATTTCAATTTCCTGCTCAAGGATGAACGTGCGACAGAACGCGACTTCACTGACGAAGGTGTACGGCGTAATGACAAACTGAGCCGACTGTTCAGCAATCGGCGACTGTCGTCCATAGTCGAGCTGGTATTCGAGAATCAGCTGATCGCCATGAGTTGGAAACGCGATGATCGAAGCATTTCGCTTGGCGTCAATCAGGGTGATCTTCTCGGTGATGCGGTACGGATTGACCGACTGGACCTGCGTTACGATTCCAGCCGCTTGCAAACAGCGTACGAAGTCGAGAGCTGATCCATCGCAGCCAGGAGCTTCCGGCCCGTCTATCTGAACAAGGCAGTTATCAATTTGCATCCCAGCGAGGGCAGCCATGACGTGTTCCGTCAGCGCGACCGTTGCACCGCGGTGCTGAAGCAGTGTGTGTCGATTTCCCGAAGCGACATAAGGCATGGTCGCGGGAATGAGCGGTTGACCTTCCAGATCAAGTCGCTGGAAGACGATGCCGGTATTTTCTTCGGCGGGCATGAACCGAACGGTGATCGTCTGGCCGGTCAGGAAACCGATGCCTCGTGTCTGGGCAATTCGTTCGATTGTCCGCTGCGTACGGGGGGACATACGTGGGTTCTTGTGGGGTTGACGGACCATGAAATGCGAAAGCGATTAGTACATCACTTCAGAAGCTGACCATCGTCGTCATGGCGATCGAAGCAGATGGTCGTCAAGCTGGTTGTTGTTGAGCAGTCGGCACACGAATGCCCCCGGACGCAATGCCGGGGGCGTGTGCAGTTCGAAAACCGGATTGTCAAACATCAATTAGCGAGTCGTCGTGCCAGTGGTGTTGGCAGCCGTCGTCTTGGCGTAAGACTGGTTCAGGAAGACCAGGATCTTGTCGCTGATGTCGAACTCAGGATTGTGATAGATGACCAGGTTGTTCATGCCCTGAATCAGCTCACGAGCTTCTTCAGTTCCATCGATGGTCTCACGGCTGAAGCGGATGACCAGAGTATACTTGTAGTACTCTGAGTATTGCTTCACAGCGTTCGAGCATTCCAGGTAGACTTCCTTGTAGATTTCCGATTCTTTGTTGAGGAAGTCTCGTTTTGCCTTGGCACTGAACTGCTCAAACTGAGACTTCAGAGCGAAACCCTTGGCTTCAGTGGCTTGATACTCAGGTGAATCTGGCTTGTACTTGCCACCTTTGAGTTCAGCTTCGATCGCCTTCAGGCCTTCAGCCATTGCTTTGGCCTTTTCGTCAGTCTGGGCGATATCGGCTTTGAGTGACTCACGTCGATCTTCAAACTTCTTATAGTTCTTGAAGATGTAGGCCATGTCAATCAGGCCGACCTTGTGAGGCATTGTAGCGGCAGATGCTGGGGCAGCAGCTGGTGCTTGTGCGAAAGCGCTGGAAGCAGTCAGCAGACACAGAACGGCAGTCATTGCGACAGATTTGATCACGGCGGGGGCACTCCTTTGCGAAGCCGGTTCGTTTGGCCCAGTCCACCAGGGAGCAGGGTCCGATGAAGAGAGGTGTTTGCCTCGAAATGGTGATTTTATGAGCCAGCCATCCAGCCGACTCAAACACGGTTTTCCGGGTCGCATACTTGCTTGCCAGTCGCCGCGGTTCGTCACGACACAACCCGGACGGGCCGTCTTCGTGCCAAACGGATGAGGAATGTGTCACACAGTGGTGTTCACGTCAAGCCGAATCTCTTGAGACGATATTCGAACAGGCGTAAAAAATGTAAAATCGACACGTCGTCATTCTGATCATTCGTCACGCAATGCTCCCCAGGGAAGGTGCCTACACATGAGTCGATTCGTTTTAGGGGTCGATGAAGCAGGCTATGGACCGAATCTGGGGCCTCTCGTCATTGCTGCAACGGCCTGGAAAGTCGACTCCCCCGCCAGCGAAGAGGCTTTCTTCGACCTCCTTGCCTGTGTTCTGCGTGATGATGAGTCCACTGGCTATCGCGGCCTGAAGATCGGCGATTCGAAACAGGTTTATCAATCCGGAAAAGGCCTCAAGGATCTCGAACGCTCCGTGCTCACGCTGCTCGGAGGACTTGGTGTTCACCCGTCGTCGCTGAAAGAGCTCCTCGGCTGTCTGGGAATCAATGTCGACGCCGTCTGTCTGGAAGAGCCCTGGTATTTCGAGCACGATATCCCTCTCCCCGTCGCGACCACCCGAGAAGACCTTGATCAGACACTGCACTCCTGCCTGAGTTTCGATGTCTGGCAGGAGATCGGCCTCCAAGGGATCCGCTTGCAGTATGTCACCCCTGCTCTCTTCAACAGACATCTCAAAGGCGACATCAACAAAGCCGTCATCCTCTCGACACAGAGCGTCAGCCTCGTCCACCAGCTTCTCAACACCCTCGACTTCGAACCGACCTCGACCAAGATCCTCATGGACCGCCACGGCGGTCGCAAAACGTACGCGGACTTGCTCACCGAAGAGTTCGGCGAGTTCACCTTCCTGCTGGAAGAGTCCCCCAAACTCAGTCGCTACCGCCTCGGCCAGCGCGAGTTCGAGTTCCACGTTCAGGGCGAACGCTACCTACCAGTCGCCGTCGCTTCGATGGTCGCGAAATACATCCGCGAACTCTCGATGCTCAGCTTCAACCGCTACTGGCAGTCCCGACTCGAAGGCCTGAAACCAACCGCCGGCTATCCCGGCGATGCGAAACGCTACTTTGAAGAAATCCAGCCGATCATGCGAAAACAGAAGGTGAAGAAGGAACTGATCTGGCGGGAGCGATAACAGGTTTGAAGCGATCTTCCTCTGTTTGTAAAACACCTGTAGAATATCTGTGGAGGCAAGCCATGAATATTTCGCTAAGCCCTGACCAGATCGCCAACCTGAGTCGTCGAGCTTCTGAACAGGGATTTGAACATTTTGAAGACTACATACATCACCTTTTAACGACGGAAGCTGCTCCGCCCGTTGCTGCTTCGATTCATCAAACGATTACGAATCCTGAGGAATGGAAACGAGAATTCCAGTTATTTCTCAAAGAGCTCAAGCCAAGAAACGCTCACGTTGACGACAGCCGCGATGCCATTTATGAGGCAGATTGATGTCGATTCTCATCGATACGAATTGCCTGATACGCCTGGCTGACCCTGCTCACTCAGATCATTCCGTTATCAGCAATGCTGTTTCCACTCTATAGCCAACAAACACACTGGTGATCGTTCCCCAGGTTCTCTATGAGTTTTGGGTGGTCGCAACCAAACCAACAAACTCACCCCGACCGGGGCTCGGCTTAAGCCATGACGAAGCACGAGCCCTCGTTACTCGCTTCACTGATTTCTTTCGACTGCTACGCGACGAGCGTCGCGTCTTCGAGAACTGGATTCAGCTGGTCTACGATTACAAAGTCTCTGGTCGAGCCGGCCATGACGCACGCCTTGTTGCAGCCATGCAACGCCATGACATTGACCGGATTCTCACATTCAATCCCTCCGACTTTGTGAGATATCCAGAGATTTCTGTTGCCACACCAAGTCAGATCCTTACCCAATCCGCTCCTACTGCTCCATCAACCGATATTCAATAATCACGATCTTGTTGATGTAGCTGTTGCCGAGAATCTTATTGATGTCTTCTCGCATACGACGTTTGATGAAGTCCAGTTGCGAATCTTTCAGATCGTTCAAACTTGCTGAGCGGATGACCCGCTCGACCTGCTCTTTGACCTGATTCCGCTTGTCCTGCTTGGCAGATGTTTCAAACTGGGCCTTTGACGCACTCGAAACCAGAGCAATCAGCTTGAACGTGATATGGATGGTGTGCCCTTGAGCCGCCATCGTGTTACTGACGGAATAGTCGTCCAGCTCCACTTCCATATAGTCAGAGACGCCCGGCTTCGAAGGGTCGCCGATGACAGGTGTCTCCGGAAGCGCAGCATGCTCATCATGATGCCCTCCTTCCTCGTGATGGGCTTCGCCACCACCAGAACCCAGGAAGTACCAAAGCACACCGATATTGATCCCGGTGAACAACAGCAGTAACACCGTGACAATCAGGATCTTCTTGAAGAACCCGCCACCCGCTGATTTGGCCGGGGCGTCCAGTACTTTTTCTTCAGCGACAGCAGCTGCCATGGATCATGATTCCAGAGTTGAAAGCATCCATGCCATGAGTCTGCGAAAGAAAAACGGAGGTGCCGACCGTGCATCCTTGGAAAGCAGCCACACCTCAACGGGCGTGCAGAACCGCGTCTGCGGTCGCATGTTTCATGAATCGTGCATCACGCCCACGATCCATCAGCAAATATTTCGCATCGCGACGAACGCACCGCCAAGAAAAGCAAAGCGATGCGTAATATTCGCATTATACCGACAACAACAGCGCGCCCAATCGCACACCCGGCAACTCTCCCCGTAGGGTCCGCTGTGCGGACCGTCAATCATCACCCAACAACGCGTAACTCCTACAGCGTCAGCTCGCGTCACAATGCCAAGAATTGACTCGAGAACGAGCGTCCATTGTCGGTCCGCACAGCGGACCCTACCCTCGTTATCGTCCCAGCACCAGCAGTTCATCCACCAGCTGCTGGACCGAATCGATCACCCGGGCGTTACCCCGATAATTCGTCGACGCCACGATCAGATCGACCAGACTCTTGCCGATGTCGGTATTTGAAAGTTCAATCGAGCCCGAACGCACCGTTCCCGAACCGAAGTTGCCGGGCGTCGTGATGAATGGAGGACCTGATGCGATCCCTTCGACGAAGTTCGTATCGCCGCTCTCCAGTAGCCCCTGTGGGTTTGAAAAGCGTGCAAGCACAACCTGTCCCAGGGTACGAATAATCCCGTTGTCGAAGATGCCGTTGATTATCCCGCCTTCATCGATGACGTAAGTCGTCAGAGTACCAGGATCCGACCCGTCCTGGGATTGAAGTGTGATCGCCGAACCCGCGGTCTGTGTCGAAATCCCGGATACACGCGAGAAGTCGATAGTGATCTGCAAGTCGCTCGGAGCGGAGTTCGCCCGGTTAATATTGAATGAGGCTGTCGTAGGATTGGTCAGTTTTCCGTTGCCATCGAACGTCAGAGTTCCTGTCGAGAGCGCGACCGACGCATCACTGTCGTCTGGCGATTCGAGGTAATAACGGAAGGTCGTTGTGTTGTTGCTCTGGGTTTCAAGGACCGTTGTCATTTTGACGCTGATCGGCTGCCCCAGTGAGTCATAGACGATCAGGTCAGTGATGGTACTCTCGCCGTTTGACGCCTGGGTTTTGTTAAACCCGAGGTTCACATCACTGGTGATACCCGCTTGTGTGACAGTCAGATCGCCGGTCGCGATGTCCAGATCGTTGACGCTACCGTAGTTGCCATTGATCTGCATCGCCCCACCGACGATCGACACACTGCCACCGCTCGTTGTGGTATCAATACCGAGCACGTTATTGATATGTGTCAGCAGATCGCCATAGGTCAATGCACCCGCTGTCATCGATTGGCTGGGAAGGTTTCGTCCCCCCTTTTTCGATGCGAAGTTGATCTCATCGCCTGCCTGGAAAAGCTGGTTCCCCGCTGCGTCGTACAGGCTCGTCAGCGCAGTCAATGCATCCGCCTGAGTCGTCGCAGCAGCATCAGAATAAAGAACCGCAGAGGTGAGCATCGCCCCCTGGGTCGCCGGCGTGCCCGATGAATAGACAGCCCCTGTGAACGCGACGTTCTCCGTCGCCTGGGCGACGTTCAGATCACCCAGCGGAATGACAATATCCTGCAGCTGCGTCGTGATGATGTTGAAGTTTTCATCGACGCCGTAACCTTGAACACGCAGTCCGCTCGACGTCACAAGACGGTCGTCGCTATTCAGGAAGAAGTTACCAGCCCTGGTGTATTGAGTACCGCTCGGAGAATCAATAACGAAGAAGCCGTCCCCCTGAATCGCCATATCAGATGGACTCGTGCTGTTCGTGATGTTCCCCTGCGTAAAGTCGCGACGAATCTGCGAGACACTGGCCCCCAGTCCAACCTGACGAGGATTCGTCCCGCCACTGAAGGAACTCGAATTCGAACCGACCGAATAGGTCCGCGAAAGCTGTGTCGCGAAGAGAGCTTCCGACGCCTTGAAGCCGTTCGTGCCAGCGTTGGCAATGTTGTTACCGAGGACGTCGATCGAGGTCTCGTTCAGACGTAAGCCGTTCAGAGACGTATTCAGAGCAGTCGACAAACCCATCCTTGGTTCCCCTTGCGTGAATCAGCAATCCGGCAGACACCAATGCCCAACGACCATAGATCCTATCCATGGAGGCGCACACTGACGTTGTCTGCTGTCTGAAATCTTATCGGCAAGCAGCCCCTACAATCCCTACTCTTTATCACCGAAAAGATTGTAAGTCTTACAAGCGATCATCAAATCGATGCCTCCATCTGCCCCATCCTCCAGCCGCACCGTCTTCTTCCATTGCAGATTCAAGGCAGATTCGGAGTCATCGCTGTCGGGTAATCATGGCTCGTCAGACCTTCTTTCAAAAACGCAACGAGATCTTCCTTCTCCTGCTGCGTCAGATTCAATGGCTTCATGCGGACATCGAGGTTGGAATTCTTCACTCCCCCCTTATTGTAATGCTCGACGACATCCATCAGCGTGGCCTGCGAACCATCATGCATATAAGGAGCCGTCCGTGAAATGTCCCGCAGGCCTGGCGTCTTGAAAGCACCCAGATCAAGCTCATCATCCGTCACTTCCATGCGGCCTTCATCCTCAGGGCCGACAGTCTTGCCATCCTTGCTCTCGTAATACCCGACTCCAATGTTATGAAACTGGTCATCGGTAAACATCGGTCCGGAATGACATCGATTGCACATCCCCTTTCCTTTGAAGACCTCAAACCCCCGTCTGGCTGACGCTGACAGCGAGTGACACGTCCCGTCGCAGTCATGCACGGTATGCCCCGACATCAGCGTCCTCTCAAAGGCAGCCAGCGCCTTGCCGATGTCTTCTTCCGTCGCGGGCCTTCCAAAAATCTTCATGAACTGGGACTTGTACCCCGGGATCTTATTGAGCTTCTCAGCCACAATTTTCATATCCGGCATCCCCATCTCATCGGGGTGAGTCACCGGTTGAGTCGCCTGCTTCTCCATGCTCTCCGCGCGGCCGTCCCAGAACAGAAAGCGATAATACGATGCATTCACAATCGACGGGGAATTGCGCCGCAACACAACATCATTCGTCCCTTTCGAACGAGCCAGCCCATCTCCCCAGCCGTCATTGGGGTTATGGCAGGTCGCGCAGGAAATATTGTCATGGAGTGATAACCGTCGATCAAAAAAGAGCTGGTGACCGAGATCGACTTTCGCCTGTGTCACCGGATTGTCGCTGGGAACGGGAACAGGCGGCAGACCTCGAGGGGTCTTGAGGTCGATGACCTGCTGTGTTTCAAGTTGCTGAATCTTCCTGGCATCAACACCCAGATAACTGTAAGCCACCAGCAGCATCGGCACGACCAGGATCAGTGACGCGGCGAGTCCCGAAATGACCAGATTCTTCCCCATCCAGCGACGCAGCTTTTCGAAACTCGTAATCGGTCGAGCCGAGACCTGCAATCCTTCCAGAAATGCCTTGAGATCATCGGCCAGCGACAATGCAGATTCGTAACGATGTCGTGGCTTCTTTTGAAGGCACTTCAGGCAGATCGTTTCCAAATCGCGATGCAGACCGGGAACATACTTTCGCAGCGACTCTGGTTCCCTGTTCCGCACTAGATCCAATGTCTCTAGAACGGTCTCGCCTTTATTCGGAAGCACACCCGTCAGCAATTCATACAGAATCACTCCCAGTGCATAGACATCGCTTCCTGGCCCGACCTCCGAAATCCGCCCCATCGCCTGCTCGGGAGACATGTAGTGAGGGGTCCCGAGAATCTCACCAGCCTGTGTCTGCGAAGACGTACTCCCTTCGAGTTGCTTGGCCAGACCAAAGTCGGTGATCTTCGGCTGCCCTTCTTTCGTCAACATGATATTGGAAGGCTTGAGATCGCGGTGCACGATCCCTGCCTCATGAGCAGCGTGAACCGCCCGCGCCAGCGTCTCAACAATCGTCGCCGCCTCACGCGGTGAGTGAGGCTTTCCC
>SXGT01257633.1_pt1 | contig 12305 bp, 9 predicted proteins | sample 3176221 | NCBI WGS metagenome assembly SXGT01 (sample SAMN11356862, study PRJNA531348) | freshwater metagenome | isolation source: freshwater sample F1-120 | place: China: Fuxian Lake, Yuxi | collected 2017-12-25
CAACAGCCAGTCCGGCAAGGGCGGCGTGGCGTACTTGCTGGAGACCGAATACGGCATCGTCATGCCGCGCCGCATGCAGGTGGCGTTTTCCGCCGAAGTCCAGCGCCATACCGACCGCCACGGCGGCGAGATGAGCGCGGCCGATCTGTGGATGTTGTTTTCCGCGACCTACCTCGCCGGGCCTGCCACCGATAGCCAGCGCGTGCGCTACGTCGAACACCATTTGTTCGAACACGGCAAGGCGCAGGGCATCCGTCTGGCAATAGAGCTTGATGGCGTGCCGCATCTGCTCAGCGGCGAAGGCAACGGCCCCATCGACGCCGCCGTGCGCGCTTTGCAAAGTGCCGGCATCGACGTGCAGGTGCGCGCCTACGAGGAACGCTCGATTCATGCCAGCGAACACGGCGGCGATGCGCAGGCCTGCGCGTTCATCGAACTCGCCGCGGCCGGCGGCGGCGGCGAGCAGTATGGCGTCGGCATCGACGGCAACATCGTCACCGCCTCGATCAAGGCACTGCTGAGTAGCGTGAATCGGCTGGGCGATGCGTGCCTGTCCAACTCGTGCCGGCTCGCGATCCAGCCCTTGTAGCCTGGATGCAGCGCAGCGGAATCCGGGGGGAAGGTGGCACGCCAAGCCGCGACTCGTGCTCAAGCCCAAAGCCCCGGATTCCGCATTCGCTGCATCCGGGCTACACAGCTTCTTTGCCAGTAACTCGACATTAATCCATCACCCGACTGGCTGATACCCGCTTATTTTGCTACGGTACAAGGACAAGACATCGCGGGCCGGTCATACGAGCCCGATTCAGGAGGAAACCGAAATGGCGCGATCATCGCAACCGAATGGATTGATTGGGGAATCCCGGGTTTTTCAGGGCATGCTGGCGGCGATCGACAAGATCGCCGGTTATGACGCCACTGTGCTGATCAGCGGCGAAACCGGCAGCGGCAAGGAACTCGCCGCCCGCGCCATCCACTACCAGGGTAAACGCGCAGACAAACCCTTTATCCCGGTCAATTGCGGCGCCCTGCCTGACCATCTGATCGAAAACGAGTTGTTCGGCCATTGCAAGGGCGCCTATACCGACGCCCGCGAGGCGCAGAACGGACTCATCGCCCAGGCCGAGGGCGGCACACTGTTCCTCGACGAAGTCGATGCACTGTCGCCGAAAGCCCAGGTCAGCCTGTTGCGCTTTCTGCAGGATGGCAAATACCGTCCGCTGGGCGGCAACCGACTGTTGGCGGCCGATGTCCGCATCCTCGCCGCCTGCAACGACGACCTGCACGAACTGGTCAACCAGGAGCGTTTCCGGGCCGACCTGCACTACCGCCTCAACGTCATGGAACTGATCGTGCCGCCGCTGCGCGTGCGCGGCGACGATGTCCTCCTGCTGGCCCGCCATTTCATCGACGAGGCCGCCTGCCGCTACAACATGGCCGCACTTGAATTGCATCCGGACACCCTGCCCTGGCTGGCCCACCAGGCCTGGCCGGGCAACGTGCGCGAATTGCAGAACCGCATCCAGCGCGAATTCCTGATGTGCGATGGCCCCGACCTGCTGATCTGCGACCCGGCGCCGGATTCCGAGCGGCGTCAGAAGGCGGATCGCCGCCGGGCCTTGCTGGAGGGCCAGGCCAACACGCTGAATTTCAACGAAGCCAAACAAGCCACGTTGCAAGCCTTCGAACGCAGCCATCTGATCCGCCTGATGCGTGAAAGCGCCGGCAACGTCTCGCACGCCGCCCGCCTGGCCGGCAAGGAACGCCGCGCGCTGGGCAAGCTGCTGAAGAAATACTGCATCGAACCGGCCGTCTTTCGCGGCGCCTGAAGCGAGTGGGTCCGGCCGGACCCGCTGACTCGCCGGGAACCCAGGAACTGGGTTCCCCACACCCCAGCCTAACCCTTGATCACCCCTGTAGGAGGCCCGCTCGCGGGCCGATCCGCGCCACGTCCTGTTACGTTGCGGATCGGCCCGCAAGCGGGCCTCCTGCCGAAAGCACGCTACTTCACGCCACATTCCCGCCCTTCCCGGCCGGCTTGGCATGCCAGTTGCGTAAGCCCACCCATCACGTCAAGGAGGGGTGGCATGCAAGCGCGCGAAGAACGCCTCACTGAAATCGTCGATGCCATCCTGCGCTACCTGGATAGCCACCCGGATGCCGCCGACACCGCTGAAGGCATCGCCAAATGGTGGTTGCCGGCCGGCTGGTGCGCCGACGTGCGCAGCGTGCAACTGGCGTTGACCCGCATGGAGGCGCAGGGTCTGGTGCATCGGCGCATCCACACCGATCGGCATGTGCTGTATTCGCGATGACCCCCTGCCCGGCTTGAAACCAATCCTGGCGAGTCCGCCATGAACAAGGCAGAACCCGACACCCCACGCGGCAAGGCCGACAAGGTTTCCTTCGCCGACGCGCAAACCTTGCCGCCGCGCGCCAGCCTGCTGCCTGACTGGCTGATGAGCGCCGCCGGTGTCGTCATGATCCTGGCCGCGCTGGCCGGCGCCTGGTGGCAAGAGGCGCGCCCGCTCCCGCAAACACCCGCGCAGGCGTTCGCGCCGAGCGATTTCGACTGGTGGCGTTATCCGATCGAATCCAACCCCGCGCTACGCCTGCCCGCCATCCAGGGTAATCTGCGCGGCGTGCATGCACTGGCGGACGGCAAGGTCTGGGTGGTCGGCGAAGGCGGCCTGATCCTGCACTCGCCCGATGCCGGCCTCACCTGGCGGCAACAGCATCCCGCGCCAGCCCGGACACCGAGCGAGCCAGCCGACACGCAACCCAAGGCCGCCCTCCCCGGCCTCATCGGCAGCGCGCACGCGATGGACCCGCGTCAGCAAAGCCTCGCGCCGCCGGATCAGAACATCCAGCAGAACATCGCGCCAACCGTTCTGCCGGACCCGAAGCGCATCGAACCGATCAGGATTCCGCCGCAAACCAAGACCACGCCGGCCACCCCGCTCCCCGTCAAACCGACAATCAAACCGACAACCAGCCCGGCAGCCAAACCGGTCGTCAAGGCGCCAACCCGGGCGATCCCCAAGCCTGCTCTCAAACCTGCCCGCAACCCCACCCTTAAACCCGCCACACAACCGGTGCGGCCGAAACCGGAAAGCATCGAACCGCCGCCCGATGATGCCGATCTGTACAGCGTGTTCTTCCAGGATGCAAAAAACGGTTGGGCAGCAGGGGATCAGGGCAAGGTCTGGCGCACACGCGACGGCGGCGCAAGCTGGCAGGCTGAGTTCGTCGGTATGCGGGTACGTCTTGTCCATCTCTATTTCGATGGCGGCCTTGTTTTTGCCGTCAGCACTGACAGGCGCATCTTTTCGAGCGATCTTGGCGCAAATAACTGGAGAGCGACTTTCTCCGACGTCCCGATGCGTCCGGTGGAAAAGATTCTTGCCACTGGTCCTGCCGGCTTATGGCAAGCGGGAGAAAATGGCGCGCTGCAAACCAGTCCGGATAAGGGAACTACCTGGCAAACCCGTCCCAGCGGCACCCAGGCGACGCTGCATGGAGTCGCTTTCGCCGACGCCCGGCGTGGCTGGGTGGTGGGCGATGCCGGCACCCTCCTGCACAGCGATGACGCCGGCCAGACCTGGCGCGCCCAGAGCGGCGGCGAAACCTCGCTGGCCGCCCGCCGCACCGGCGAACAGAATCGTCGATTCCCCGCGCCGTGGACCTGGCTGCTGCTGATGCTCGGCGAGACCCGCCTGGCCATCGGCGCAAACCGGCTCAGGCTCGCCGCCGCAGCCGCCCCGGCGGACACAACCGCCGGCATCGCCGGCCTGTTCGTCTCCGACCAGCCGCTGAAACCGGGCGACGCCGACCATCTCGGGCATGGCCGCATCGCGCGCGGCCTCGCCGACTTCATCCGCAACCGCAACACCGAACCCGGCCTGACCCTGGCGGTGACCGGCTCCTGGGGCAGCGGCAAGAGTTCCATCATGCGGCTGCTGGAAGACGACCTCAAACGCGCCGGCTTCCGCCCGGCCTGGTTCAACGCCTGGCATCACCAGCAGGAAGGCCGCCAGCTCGCCTCGATGTTCAACACCATCCGCGCCCAGGCGGTGCCCCCCATCCACACCCCCGCCGCCTGGCGCGTGCGCGCCGCGCTGTACTGGAACCGGGGCTGGTTCTACCGGCTGCTTGCCCTCGGCGTGCTCGCGCTGTTCCTGCTGGGTTTCCTGGAAGCGCACGACCGGCAAGCGCCGCTGACACAATTGCGCCAGGCAGTGATCGGTGCACTGATCGATACGCGGCCGGTAGTCATCACCTCCGCCAGCCTGGAAAATCTGCGCAAAGGCGGCATCGTGCATGCCGAAACGCTGCAACTGCTGACCAGCACGATGACCTGGCAAGGCCGCGAAATGGCCGGCGAAGGCTGCCTCGAAATTCATTCCGACTGTAGTTTCAGCAGCATCGAGCAGCTTTACGCCAGCCTGAAGCAGGAGAAACAGCGCGCCGCGCTGAGCGACGCAGAAAAGCTGAAGGCAGCCGTCACCGACGAGGAGAAACAGGCGCTGGCCGAAGCTGTTCAGCATCTCGGCAACACACCGGGCACCATGCTCGGCATGCTGCTCGGCGCGCTGGTTGTGCCGCTGCTGCTCGGCAAGGGACTGGCGGTCTATGGCCTCAACTACCTTGACCTGTTCAAGCGTCTGCTGCCGGAGCGCGGCAAGATCGAAGGCAAGGAAGCCGTCGGCACCATGGAGAATTTCCGCAACCAATTCTGCAACCTGACCCAGGCGCTCGACGGCCGCCTGGTTCTGTTCATCGACGACCTCGACCGCTGCGACTGCGCCACCGTGCGCGAGGTGCTGGAACTGGTCAACTATCTGGTCAGCGTCGGCCAGTGTTTCGTCGTGCTCGGCATGGCCATGGAACACGTCGCCTGCTGCATCGAGCCGAAAACGCCGAAACAGGAGACCGACGGCTACGCCATGCAGTACCTGAAAAAACTGGTCAACATCGAAGTGCCCGTGCCCAAGGCGGACCTCGACGCCATCCGCGCCATGCTCGAAGGCCAGGCGCAAGCCAGCGAACGCCCGATCGACCACACGCCCGCCCGCCGCCAGGCCGCCTGGGCGTTCTCGCTGCTCGTGCTTGCCGCGCTCACCTTCGGCATGCAGCAAACCTGGAAGTCATGGCAGCCGGAAGCGAGCGCGAAGAAATTTTTCCTCGCATCCACGCCCGACCAGCCGAGCATCGAAGTATCCGGTGCAGTCGCCGCGAAGCCGGCACCCGCGTCGGAAGCCCCTCGCGCGAAAAAGCCGAGATCGCCCGGCCAGATCGGCCTGATGCCGATGCCGAACCCGGCAAACAGCGCCTGGACGACCTGGCTCAGCCTGTGCGCACTCGCCGCCTTGATCGGCGGCGCGGGCTGGGCGACGCGCGAGAAGTGGCTGGACTGGCTGCATCGCCATGGCATCCTGCAAGCCATCCGCATCCAGTTGGGCGGCGCCGCACGCAAACGCGACACCCCCGCCTTCCGCGCCGCGCTGGAAAGCTGGCACGCCGTCATCGTCACCGGCGACCCCACCCCGCGCGGCATCAAACGCTTCGTCAACCGCGTCCGCTTCCTCGCGATGATGGAACAGGCGCTGGACAACGACCAAATCCCGGAAGGCGTCCTGGTCGGCCTGGCCGCGCTGCATCACGCCCGGGTCGATTTGTCGGAAGACATCGAGCATCTGTCAGATCGAGCCTATTGGGCTGCCACCATTGACGAGCATGAAGCCGAACAATCCGACAAACAACAGGAGCGCGGTGTTCACCACGCCATCCAGGCAGCCATGCGCAACACCCCGGACTGGCCGCCGAAACCGCAGCACGTCGAACGCTTCCTGCACATGGTCGAGTTCATGCATGTGCGATGACGAGCAAGCCGCGCCGGAATCCATCCACCGAAACCCGGCAAGACGATTTTTCCAACCAACGAAAAGGAGGAAAGGAGCAATCCTACGGTCGATCAAGGCGGTGCCATTGAGCCCCGATTCAAATATTGCCGCCCCGCAGATATGGCGGCATCCATCCAATCAAATGAAGGAGTCCGCCATGCACTTTATCCGCCTGTTTGTCCTGCTGATTTCCTGCCTGGGCATCCCGTCCAGCTTCGCCGACAGTTTCAAGGTCAAGGATTGCGACGCGGATGCCGCAGCCGATGTGACCGAGGCCTACCGGTTTGTCGCGAACAATCTGAACAAGGTGTTCAACCCGATGGACTTCCTGACTTCCAGCCAGCGCGAGGAAATGAAGGAGAAATGGGGAAAACTGACGGTTGACTGCATCGACGAGAAGAACAAATGCGTCAACACGAATGGCTTGCTCGGCCGCGCGCATGGCGGCATCGGCAATCAGGTCAACCTTTGTTATTACAACCACGTCGATCTCGGCAGCAGCCTGTGCGAACTGGTCGGAAGCATGGTGCATGAGGAAGGCCATGCCAATGGCATGCCGATCATGAAAGACCACAACACGCCGACCGCAACCGTCTTCAACAACGATCTCGTTTACCGCATGGGCGGGGTTGCCGAAGAAGTGTGCGAAACGGAAGCGCAGGCCGGCCGATTTTCCGACGATCCGCTACGCGGCAAATCCCGGCGGGCCATGGGCAAGAGTTGCAGCAAGGACGACCAATGCATCACCGGCAAATGCGAAAAAGGCGAATGCGTTTGCAAGAACGACAACGACTGCCCCGGCCAGAAATGCAAGAAACCGCTGGGCGGCATCAATCAGTGTCGGCCTTGAGTTGCGCGTCTAACAGAAGATCGCCGCGCCGGTTCTGTCCATATCTACGAAGGTGTAAAACAGCGAGGAAGATGGCAGCTTCGTCGGCCATATCGCGGGCATTCGAGACGTCATCGGCTTCCACGGCGAGAGCGTTGCCGAGTTGTGCGCCGCCTTCGAAGAGGCGGTAGATGACTATCTGGAAAGCTGCAAGAAACTTGGGCGGGAGCCGAATCACCCCTATTCAGGCCAATTTCGCCTACGGCTTGCGCCGGAATTGCACGCTCGCGCAGCAATGGCTGCTGAAACACGCGGCAAGAGCCTCAATGCCTGGGTGTCAGACGTGATCGAGAAGAGTATCGCCGCCGCCTGACGGCGGACAGGAGGGAATGGGCGAGGTCCACGAGTTTAACGGGCCAGGCTCGGCGAGATTGCGCCGCCTTGCTGCGTTCACTTGCTGTTGGCCTGGCCGCCGCCCACCGTCTTTCGTTTCCCGCTTTCGTCCTTGCCGTTGCCTTGAGCCATTGCTTGATGAGGGCAAGGTTATCAGTTGGCCGGGGCAATCCGGCCGAGAGCTTTGCTCGAACCAGCTTCGGCGCAGGCTATCCACTGCCGGAATCGCCTCAACTACCACGCGCGAACTCGTCACTTCCACGCCCTGCGAAGTCAGCCACTGGGTACCGTCGAACTTGTCCGGGTCGGGATGCAACACCAACGCCCGGAGCACCGGCTTGCCGGTGCATTCCTGCACCCGCGCCGCCACCTCGCGCGTCGCCGAAGCAGCGAACCACCCGGCATACCGGCCGGCGCTCACCGCCTTGCACAGGGTCAATTTGTACCCGGCCGGCGCGGCGGCTCACCCATTGACTGGGTCGCGCCGGCCCCACCTTGAACCGCCGGCAGAAGCCAAGCCGTTGAATGCAAAGCACTCCCCGCGCCACCTGACGCTGGCATGAGTGTTGCTGATGCCTGAATCTGTATCAGCGCAATTCCGATTCACGCGATTCAATGCCAAGCACAGGAGGACGGGAGATGACGGCTTTATCCGCCCAGGCGGCCAACAGCGGGCAGGCGCGCTAAGTGGCGACTTATCAGGCGGTTACCGGTGTGCTGACGGCATTGAAGGATGTGCTGGACGCGCGGATATCCGAGCTGGCGGCGGAGATGACGAATCCTTCCGTCGGCTTGCTGGGCTCGCAACAATTACGCGATGACCCGACCGGCAACATGCTGGGCATTTACCTGCACCGGATTTCCGTCGATCCCTACGGCCGCAATCGTTATCTGCCGCCGCAACGGCCGGGCCATGCGCCGCGCCCCGAGTTGCCGGTGAATCTGCATATCCTGCTGGTCGGCCGCAGCTTGTCGGCCAGCGCCGAAATCACGCTGGTGGCGTGGGCGATGCAGCGCATCGGCGCGGCGATGGAGCTGGATGCCGCGCACATGGCGGCGATCGACCCGAACTGGTCCAGCCAGGAGCGCTTGCAGATCATCCCGGAAGACATGAGCACCGAGGATCTGATGCGCGTGTGGGACAGCCTGCCCGGCGATTACCGGCTGTCCAGCCCGTATCTGGTCAAGACATTGCGGCTGGAGCCGGTCGAGCCGGTGACGCAGGGGCCGCCGGTGACCAGCATCGTGTTGCCGATGGAGCCGATCTGATCATGGCCGTCGCCGAAACCTGCCTCTGGCATGCCAGCGACTGGATCGCCTGGATCGACCGCAGCGGTGACGCCCGCGTCACGGTCGAACCGCTGGTCGATGTGGCGTTGGCGGTGGACTTCACCGGCCGCCCGCCGCGAGATCTGAGCGTGCTGCACAAGCCCGGCCGCACGTTGCTCTGGCGACGTCTGCCGGAAAGCCTGCGCCGTACCGAGCCGGGCGAAGTCGTTGGCGCCGGGCGCATGCGGCCGGATGTACCCACCTACCCGCTCGAAGGCGTGCTGAGCGATCCCGCCGGGCGCTATCTGCCGCGCCGCTTCGCGCTCGATGCCGGCGCCGCCGGCGGCCACCGCATTCCGGTCTACCGCGCGCCGCTGGGCGTGCGCTTCGCCTCGGGCGGCGGCCTGTTCGGGCGTGCGGTGTTCGACGACGGCACGCCGGCGGCCTGGGCGGTGCTCGAACTCGAAGTCACGCCCCCGCTGGTCGGCGCCCTGCCCTTCGTCACCCAGGCGGATGGCAACGGTGAATTCCGCCTGGCGCTGAACCGGCTGCCGGCGCTGACCAAGGATGCCCCGGTGACACGCTACGCCGCCAGCATCACCGCGCGCGCCTCGCTCGTCGCCGCGCTGGCCTGGCAAGAGAAACAGACGCTGGCGGACCCCGATCAACTGCCCGTCGTCGATGTCCTCGACCTGGCCGCTCTGAGCATCCGTCCGGGCAAGATCGACCGCCTGCATTCCGACGCCAGCGACGATCTGGTCTTGCAAGTCATTCCGCCGGGGCCGTAAACATGATGAGCACCCCGACACCCCCATGCCAGGCCAGCAGATATCCAACCGGTAATGCCCCGGATTCCGCTTTGCTGCATCCGGGCTACGAGGAATTGCTTCGGCCGCTCATGCGGGCGCAGACCGGTAGCCTGGATGTAGCGCAGCGAAATCCGGGAAGCTCCCCGCGCAATCCCCCGGATTCCGCTTTGCTGCATCCGAGCTACATGAAACTGAATCAATCCGTCATGCCAGCCCGCACCGGTGTGTCAGCGGGTTTCCCCATTTTTTCCAACCCCTAGCCGCGCAACCACAACCCGAAGCAAAGGAGAGCCCCAATGCCTGAATATCTTGCCCCTGGCGTTTACATGGAAGAGGTGAGTTTCCGCGCCAAATCCATCGAAGGCGTCGGCACCAGTGTCGCTTCCATCGTCGGCCCCACGCGCAGCGGCCCGTTGCGCGGCATTCCCGAGGTGGTCACCAGTTACGCCGAATTCACGCGTGTTTTCGGCGATGCCGACGATCTGGTGTTCGATGACGACGGCGACGAACTGACCGTGTCGAATTACACCGCGCATGCCGCGCGCGCCTTCTTCGACAACGGCGGCAAACAGCTCTACGTTGCTCGCGTGGTGCGCGAGGTCAACGATGCGGCGGCAGATGGCGGCGGCACCAGCGCTGCCGTTGCGGCCAGCGCGGCGGCCGTGTCCGATGTCGCCTTCAGCGCGCGCTTCCCCGGCGCGGCGGGCAATGTGGCGGTCGAGTTGTACTGGAAGGAGAGCGAGAACCTGCTCACCACCACCAACCTCAACGCCAGCGAGGAAGGCGATCTGCTGTTCCTGGCGGCGGACAACGTGGCCGCTGCCGCCAAGAGCGGCGCCGGCCCGGCGAATGCCAATTTCCCGCTCGACGTGCGCGCCGTGGTGCGCCGCACCGGCGACAACTACAGCGTGGTCGGCGTCGCGCAACTGTTCGAGGTCGGCACCGAAACCGTGTTCGTCCCCGGCACCGCGCTGGCCGGCCTGCGGGTCGCCAGCCTCGACCCCGCCACCACCAGCGTCATGCGCGTTGCCGCGCGCCGCCCGGCCGGCGGCGTCCTCGCCGACGAGACCCCGGCCGTGCTGCGCCTGAAAGCGCCGGCCGCCATCACCGCCTTCAACGCGGCATTCAATCTGGGCGCCCTGCTGCAATTGAACGGCTTCCTCGATGCCGCCGGCACCACCTTCACGGTGGCCGCCGGCTTGACCGCCGGCCTGCCCGGCGGCGTCGATATCGTGCTGCCGCTGGCCGCTTTCGGCGCCAATCTGGCCAATGTGCAATCCATTCATGCCCGCCTGTTCGACCTCGACATTCACCGGGGCGACAAGAACGGCGAGGTGATCTGGAAGGTCGGCAACATCACCGCCGCGCCCGGCACGTCGCGTTCGCTGGATGCGCTGCTGCCGGCCGCGCCGGAGAAGAAGGCGGATGCGCTGGCGCAACCGATCGCCTGCACGCTCGACGAGGACGCCGGCGGCCGCGATGTGTTCACCGCGCTGGCCGCGCTGTACAACCCGGCCGACCTGAGTCCGCCGCCGACCTCGCTCGACGACGCGCGCTACATCATCAACCTGAGCGGCGGCGACGATGGCGAAGTGCCGCTGGCGGTGGACTACGCCGGCGAGGAGGACGAGAACATCGGCCCCACCGGCTTCAAGGCGCTGGAACCGATCGAAGACATCTCCATCTGCATGGTGCCGGCCGCCGCCGTGCATGCCGACACGCATCTGGCGGTGACCATGGAAATGCAGAAACACTGCCGCCGCATCCGCTACCGGGTCGGCATCGTCGATTGCCGGCAAGGCATGTCGCTCGGCGAAGTGCGTGAGTGGCGCAACAATTTCGACGATACCCGGATGGCGCTGTACTACCCCTGGGTGGTCATGGCCGACCCCACCGGCCAGCGTCTGGAACTCGCCGCGCCGCCGTCCGGCTTCATCGCCGGCGTCTATGCCAATACCGATGTCACGCGCGGCGTCCACAAGGCGCCGGCCAACGAAGTGGTGCTGGGCGCGCTGCGCTTCGACCAGGACATCAACAAATTCCAGCAGGAATTGCTCAACCCGAACGGCATCAACTGCCTGCGCTCCTTCCCCGGACGCGGCCATCGGGTCTGGGGCGGACGCACGTTGTCGAGCGATCCGGAATGGAAATACGTCAACGTGCGGCGCTACTTCAACTACCTGGAGCGTTCGATCGAGAAATCGACCCAGTGGGCGGTGTTCGAGCCGAACGGCGAAGCGCTGTGGGGCAACATCCGCAGCTCCGTGGACGACTTCCTGTTCAACGAATGGAAGAACGGCCGCCTGCTCGGCGGCCCGCCGAAAGCCGCCGACTTCGTGCGCTGCGACCGCTCGACGATGACCCAGAACGAGATCGACAACGGGATCATGGTCTGCCTGGTCGGCGTCGCCGCACTGAAGCCGGCCGAGTTCGTGGTCTTCCGCATCGGCCAGAAAACCTCCGACGCATGATCGCCCGGCACACAAACACTAGGAGAGACTGAACATGGCAACCCTGCGTGAAACCCCTTATTCCGCCTTCAACTTCATGGTCGAGCTGGAGCCCGGCCAGGGTTCGGAGGTGCAGGCCGGCTTCGCCGAAGTGTCCGGCCTGAATGCCGAAGTCACCCTCGCCGAATACCGCAACGGCAACGCCCCGGTGAACTACGTCAGCAAGATTCCCGGCATCCACAAGGCCGGCGACGTCACCCTCAAGCGTGGCGTCATCGGCGCACAGAACATCTACGAATGGCTGGAGAAGGTGCGCGCCGGCAAGCTGACCGAGTCCAAGCGCAACCTGGTCATCAAGCTGATGAGCGAAGACCGCTCCGAGGCGGTGCTGACATGGAAATTGCGCGGTGCGATGCCGATCAAGTGGACCGGCCCCACCCTCACCGCCAAGGGCGGCGGCGACGTGGCGATGGAAGAACTGTTGCTGTCGGTGGAGACGCTGGAGCAGGAATAAGGCGCAACCTGACCCGCCAACTTACCCGCACTGGCCATGCAACGCCTCGCCGACCACCGCATCGAGCTGGATGCCCGCCCGACGCCGGCCATCACGCCGGTGCTGGAGGCGGTGTTCATCGGCCACTGCCCGCCCGAC
>SXGT01541508.1_pt1 | contig 12305 bp, 14 predicted proteins | sample 3176221 | NCBI WGS metagenome assembly SXGT01 (sample SAMN11356862, study PRJNA531348) | freshwater metagenome | isolation source: freshwater sample F1-120 | place: China: Fuxian Lake, Yuxi | collected 2017-12-25
GATGTTGTTGATGCCGACAATTATATTGTCGGCACTCGCCGCCATCCCCACACATATCTTTAATGGGCGGTTGCTTGGCGGTGGGCCAGTGCGCGAGTATTACCTGAACCATTTTATTTTGCCGGTGCTGCCTGCGGATGTTTCTGTTTCGTTGGTGCAATGGTTTTCGACTGCAAGCATTATGCAGGAATGGTGTGTTGCTTTTGCCGTGTCCGTCAATATCAATGCAATCATGCTGCCGTTGTTGTATGTATTCGGTATCTTCGTCATTCAGGTTTCTTCGTGGGTTGCTAAAAAGGATATACAGCTCAAGCGCGATTCCATGCGCTGAATGATTAACTTATGCTTGCTGAAATGGTTGACACCATGACACTTAGTGGTATAGTTAGCAAATGAAACGGGTATTCAAAACGCGAAGCTTCTACCGCTGGATGCGTAAAACGGAATTGACCGATGCGTTGCTTTGCGCTGCCGTAGTCGAAATGGAACAAGGCTTGGTCGATGCCCATCTTGGCGGATGTGTAGTCAAGAAGCGCATCGCTATTCTAGGGCGTGGCAAAAGCGGTGGTGCCAGAACACTTTTGGCGACCAATCATAAAAATCGATGGTTCTTCGTGTTTGGCTTCGAGAAAAACGTCCGCGCCAATATCGGCGATATTGAACTAGGGGCTTTGCAGGGCATCGCTGTCGACCTGCTGGCATTGGGATCGTCCCAACTAGATAGGGCAGTGACTGAAGGAAAATTGTTGGAGATTTGCCATGACCACTAAACGAAACGCAAAAAACAGCATCCTGGAATCCGTACATGAGACGGCAACCGATCTTCACCATCTGGGTTTCATCGATAAGCGCAAGATGCAGCAATATGACGCACTCTGCCTGGAGCCCGTTCCTGCATACGATAGCGGTAAGATCAAAGGCTTGCGCGACCGCTATCGCATCAGCCAAGCCGTACTGGCTGCCGTGCTAAATACTAGCCTATCGACCGTGCGCCAATGGGAAGTCGGCGATAAACATCCGAGCGGTACCTCACTCAAGTTACTCAACATTCTGGATCGCAAGGGACTGGAAGCATTGATCTGACCGGGTGCGTTTTGGGACGTTGTATTTTTATCGCACAGCTCTAAAATCAACCCGCGCGGCGGGCTTTGCCGCTCTGGTTGATTTTGAGCAGACAAACGCAGTGCGTCAGTTTCGTGGTATTATAGTTTCGCTGTTTCACCTATTGCCTATGGAGATATATATGAAAAAGGTTTTCACCCTGTTCGCCTGTGTTGCTGCGGTATTGTTTGTTTTGCCCGTTGAGGCCTTCACATTACCCAATTACGCGCAGGGCGGTAATTTATCGACGACCCTACAATCAAAAGGGAAGGCCATTACAGACGTCATTAGCATGATAGTCGCGATTCTGGCGATCATCGGCATACTTATTGGGGCCGGGTATTTTGGCGTGGGTAATGGTGACAGGGGCAAGCAATGGGTGGTGGGGGGAGTTGTTGCGCTAATCATCGCCGGTTCGGTGTACGGCATTGCAGCGATAGCGATCTAGTGCCAGCATTCAATGCACGCTTGAAGCCCAAAGAGGTCTTCGGCATACCCATGGCATCCGCCATTGGCATGGGCGTTGCGTTGATTTTTGGTGTGTTGTCTTTGCTGCTGCCGGTTGTCTTAAAGTTTGTCACCGTGCCAGTGATGCTTCTGGGGCTAATCGTGGCCGGGCTGGCGTTTTACCTGGGCGACGAACTGCAATGGTTAGCGGTGATGCGGCTGGGGCGATTTGTAGAAAACAATCGCGTGACCAGCGAGCTGGGTCAAGAAGAATAATGGCGCGCCAGTATGCCGATCTTTATAGCTGGTCACACCCCTATGGCGAGTCAGTCATCTGCCATCAAGACAATGCTTGTTCCGTATCCATTGCCTGGAATGGCATGGATGCGGAAATGCTCACCACCAGCGAGAGCGCAACCAAATGGACGGAGCTTTATACACTGATCGGTTTGCTTGGCGTGGAATATTGTGCCGAGTTTCACTTCTACCGCGAATCTGATTCGTCACTGGCTGACGAATACCTTGCACACGGCAGCAAAATAATCCGAGGGCACGATCTTGCCATAGCGGTGCGGAAAGAAATGGCTGCGCACCTTGCGCCGTATGGCATGACCAACCGCGTAGTCTTGGTTGTAACCCGCCTGCCATCTAAACACTTTGCGTTCGGAGCGCGTCGTCAGCTCGTGCAGCAGGGCGAAGCGGTAGAGGAATTATTAAAGGCAGCGAAGACGCTGGCCAACAAACTACCGGGTGGCCGTGTCCAATCGGTTGATGAGTATGCGCAAGATATTGTACAGAGCTACCACCGTGCCGCTTACTTGCGCGGGGCGGCTGTAAAACTGGATCCTCGTTTTTTGATAAGCGAACAGCTTTTGAGTGAAGCGCCGCGCCTTGATGGTAGGCTGGTAAGTATTGGGGAGCAGCTTACCAAGGTGTTGTTAGTGAGCATGTATCCTGATGCCGAGCCGGGCTGGTTCGTCGGTATGGCCACACTGGCCATACCTTTCCATGTGGCGCAAGTCGTGATGCCGGTGGACACAAAGCAGAGCCTGCGCGCGAGTGAAAGAGCCAGCGACCTGGCCGAGGGTACGCTGGGTAAGCGAGGCCGCAGCCAGCACCTGAAAACCATGAGTGACCTGGTTGGTTTTCAGACCTTCGTTGCTGAAAACGGCCTCGGCATCTTCAAGAATTCTTACATCATCCATCTTCACGGCACGCGCGAGGAGCTGGATCTTAACGAGCGAAGCGTAACTGACTGGATAGAGTCGGCGGGAGGTCAAGTGCGCGCTGCGGACTATATGCAGCTACCCTATTTTCGTGCTGGACAGCCAGGGCAGGGCTATCGTTGCCCGGTGTTTCGCACCGACCATACCTGGCTGGTCGCCAACATGGCACCGGTGCAGGTTTACCGCGCGGGCGAAAGCAACCCCGAGTCGTTGCGTCTCGGTGCGTCGGGTGCCTTGATCGGATTCAGCACCAGCACACAGATTGTGCCGCACAGTTTTACCGTTGCCATTACTGGCGGCGGCAAGGGCGTTGAAAAGGTCGCACAGATTGCCGAAACATACCCCTTCGGCATTGATTGGTACATCGCCGAAATTGGCGGCAGCTATCGCTGGATCGTGGAGAGTTTTGGCGGCGTGTATTCTAAAATTGACCCATCCGAAACCGTTGTTAATCCTCTGCCGCCCTACATGGCGGCAGATAGGGAGGCCGCGTTACCGCTGGATGCCAAGCTCGCGGGCGGCACTATCAACGCACTTTCGTTCTTGCTCATGGACGGCAAGACGGATTTACCCATCCATCACTCCGCTGCCGCACAAAGCGCATTGCAGATGCTTTACGCCGTCAGGCCAAGCGGGAAAGAAGCCCCCACCTTGGCGGACTTGCTGGTTGAACTGGAAAATAGTGGCCGAGAACTTGAAAGCGAACCACAGCGCATAGCAGCACACGACATGGCGCAGAATATAAACAGCTTCCTGGAGACAACCGAGGGACGTATTTTTGCACGCGCTGATAATCTGGTGTTGAGCGAGGGCATTACCGGCGTTGACTTAAAAGAGGTTGACCGAGCCAGCCCAAAACTACTCAAATTTTATCTGGTGTTTTTGGCGTTGCGCTTCAATCACCTCGCTTTCGCCCGACGCAATCCGGCGCGTGTGCTGCTCGATGAAATGCACAAGTTCATTGCTATTGCCCCGGACGTTGTGGGCAAGCTCATATCTGAACTGGCCCGCATGGGTCGCAAGGACGCAGCAGCAATTGATCTGGTTACACAAGGCGTGGCCGAGATCGACATCATCGAGGCAGAAGTGCTTAATTCCATGCCGCAGCGCACGCTGCTATACCGTTCTGATGGCTGGGACGCGATTGCAAATCGCATAGCCATGCCCCGGGGCCCGCTGGATATTTGGAAACACTATCCGCACCCGCTCAATTTTGATTGGCGTCCGGCCATTAAATGCGTGGGGCAAGACTATTACAATCTGCATCTGACCTTCCCCAATATTCTGCTGGATCTGGCGGCCACCAGTCCAGAGGATTTAGACCTTAAAGACAGGATCGGGCTGAGCGTCAGCGATTCGATGGGCATCAGCGATCCGATGCAACGCCTCAAACTTTTCCGGCAAGAGAAGGAGAAAAAACAATGAAAAAATCAACCACACCATCACTCTCGACCAACAGTGAAGTAGCTTCACTGTTTGAGCGCGTTGCGGGCATTCTGGAGTCAGGGCGTGGACGTGCCCTGCGCACTATCAATCACGAAACGGTGCTGGCCTATTGGCTGATTGGCCGTGAAATTGTACAAGCACTGCAAGGTGGCGAAGCACGGGCGCAATATGGCAATGCCTTGATCGCCGACCTGTCGAAACGCCTCACCGAGCACTACGGCGCAGGGTTTTCCGTCACCAATTTGAAAAACTTCCGGCAGTTCTATCTGGCCTACTCCAGCCGGATAGTACCGATTAGCCACCCATCGGGTAGCCAATTGACGGCCTCTGATGGTGCAAACACAATAAGCTACCCAGCGGGTAGCGAATCCCCGTCTGGCTTTCATCCCAACCTGAGCTGGTCACACTACCGCACCCTGATGCGGGTGGAAGACATCTCTGCCCGCCAGTTCTATGAAACCGAAGCGGTGCAGAGCAATTGGTCGCGGCGCGACCTGGAGCGGCAGATTGGCAGCTTGTTTTACGAACGCCTGCTGGCCAGCACCGACAAAACCGCCATGCTCGAAGGTGTCCGGCACGAGGCGATGCCGCTTAATCCGCTGGATATGCTCAAAGACCCTTATGTGCTGGAGTTTCTCGATCTGCCCAACGTGCCGCAATTGCAAGAAAGCCAGCTCGAACAAGCCATCATCGACAAGTTGCAACACTTCCTGCTGGAACTGGGGCGCGGCTTTTCCTTTGTTGCCCGGCAAAAGCGCATGCGCTTCGACGACAAGGATTTTTACGTCGATTTGGTATTCTACAATTACCTGCTCAAATGCTTCGTGCTCATCGACCTGAAAATCGGCGAGTTATCGCACCAGGACATCGGCCAGATGGATGGTTACGTCCGCATGTACGAAGCCCATGCCAAAGTGGAAGGCGACAACCCCGCCATCGGCCTGATACTCTGCTCCGAGAAAAATTCCGCCGTTGCCCGCTACTCCGTGCTCAACGATAGCCAGAAACTGTTTGCCGCCAAATACCAATTTACCCTGCCCAGCGAAGACGAACTCCAGCGCGAAATTCTGCGCGAGCGGGCACTGATAGAAAACCAACTGGAGTCCTGAGATATGAACAAGCTCCTTGTATTTATATTGGCTACAACGGCTATATCACCCGCCCATGCATTTTGGGGAGTAGGCGACATAACTTTTGATCCTACAACTTATGGTGAAGTCTCAGCCCTGTATAAACAAACGACGGAGCTTTACGACACCGCCAAGAAACAACTCGACGGCTTGGCCAGTATCGAGAAAACAATCAAAGATGCACAACAAGCTTACGACTCGCTTGCCAACACAGACTTGAAGCAGGTAGTAAAGGGCTTAAGGCCGGATAAAGACAGCGGCAAAACCATAGGCGCGATGCGCGCCGAATTGGAGCGTGTCGGGAATGGCGTGGGACAAAATGCGGGATACATTCGTTTTCAACTTTCACGCATTACGCAGCTCGAAAATCTTGCCTTACTAAAAAAGGCTTCTGCAGCCAACACCGAACAAGCGACGGGCAAGATGAATGCGGCCACGGCTGAACGCATTACTGCACAATCCACTTCAGCACTCGCCTCATTGGCTGCGGCGGAAGAGCAACGCAGGGTGCAGGAAGATTACGCACAGGCGGCAGCAGCCAAGGCTGTTGTGGATAATCTGAATCATTCCAACAAGGTCTATGAGGCGATGGGCAAATGAACGAACTTGCCTCTCTTCTTACAAGCTTCGATGTGAGCGTGCTGTTTCCGGTAATCAAGGGGATTGCAGATACGGTCGGAAAGTTTCTATCGCCGGTTTTGTTACTCATCGCTATTTATATTCGGCTGATGGAGACACAGGTTGACGGGCTGGTGTCGGGTGGCAAATACGGTACTGCGCTACGCGACATGGTGCTATGGACGTTCGTGCTGGGCGCTTATTACAGCATCGGCGCATACGTGATCGAAGTATTTAATCCGATCTACGCATGGCTGGATGGCTTCGGCTCGCTCAAGGCCACGATGGCCTCATTCTCGGCTGTCATCGCGAAAAATAAAATCGCGATCAACTCGGGCGGAATGACGGTGTGGGGTTTGGCATCCTCCCCTTATGTGGTGATGGCAGAGCTGTTTTATTTTGGCTCGCTTATCATCGTCGCGTTTATAACAGCCTTCCTGAAAGTCGCAAACGTGCTGGTGTTCGGGGTTGCGTTCATTTGGGGGCTGATCGCCATTCCCATATCCATCAGCACCACTTTCAGGATTCTGCGGGGCTGGGCGTATCTCTGCGCTTTTGCGCTGGTGTGGCCAATCGTGCAGGGTCTGATGATGGCGATATTCGCCCTGTTGTTTACCACCTCGACGGATACCTTAATGGCCGTGCCCGATGCTGATCCCATGTTGCGTGCGGCAAACATCATGATGCTTTTTTCCGTGATGCACCTTTTGCTGGCCGCTGTGATGGTGTCCGCCCCCTTTATCGCCAACTCGTTAGTGACGAACTCCCCGTCAGCGGCGGCTATCGTGATGCCCTTCGTGGGTGCCGCCGTGGCAGCAGGGGCGGGGACTGCGATGGCGGCGGGGGGTGGTGCGGGCAAAACGCATGGAGTCATCAGCCGCCTGGTGGCAGGTAACGCAACCCTTTCTGCGGGCGGACCCACTGCACGGGCGACCTCGGCGGGCGCGGTTAAGCCAAGTGCACCCGCAAGCGCGTCACCTCCTGAAGGTAATGACGCTGGGGACAGGGGTGGCGCGGTTCAGTCGTCGTCCGATAATGCGCGGCAGAAGCAGCGGCGGCGCGGCGTAATCGTTAGCCAAAATATGAAAAAAAAGGGGCGAGCATAAATGCAACCAGAAAAAACTTCAGCAAATGAGATTCTGAAAAACCATGGACCAGCCGGTTGGCTGATACGTCGCTTGCAACGCTATGCGTTGCTGGGCTGGTTTTTGTTTTTTATTACCTTGGGGCTACACTTCCTGATCGTGTTTGCCAGCACATTTTCTGCGCGCCCCGTGGTCGTGGTCGACGAGTCAGGGCGCGTGCTCGGCGCGCTTGAATACTTAAAGCCTGCGACTCGCACTGACCAGGAAATTGTGGCTGCCAGCATGCGCTTTGCAACGCTGTTCATGAGTCTGAACAGTGCGACCGTGTATGAGGACTATGCCGAAGCCATGAACATGATGGGGCCGGAGTTGCTGGGCATCACTCAGCAGGCCATCAAGACCGACAATTATCTGGCGCGGGTGGAGAATGCCAAAGCTAGGTCCTGGCTTGAGTTCGCCCCAAACAATGGCGCGCGCATTGTTGAGCGGCGCGGTCTGAACGCCCAGGTGCGACTCACCGGCCACATCGTGATCGACGCGGGTACGGGCCCTGTTGCCAAGCCTTTTGATGTCACACTTGAAACCGAGGCGGTGGCGCGTAACACCACCAATACGAGTGGTCTGATCATTTTGACCAGAAAGGACAACTGATGCGTTTGCTTTCATATCTCGCGCTGTGTTCGTTTTTGTTCGCTATCAATACGGCTCACGCTGAACCGCGCGCCAAGTCGGTTGAGCTGCACAAACGAACCACGTTGACTGTCTATGTGGTGCCGGACTTGGGCACACGCTTCAGCTTTCCTTTCATCCTGGACGAGCAGGATTCCTATGTCCCGTTCACACTGAATATCACGAATCCGGCCTTCGTGAATGGGCGGGAGAAGGGGCGCAATTATTTTGTGATCACAGCACCAGTTAGAAGCGAAGGCAGTATGCTGGGCAATGTGTTCGTGTCGGTTGCGGGCTATGAAATCAGCGTCGAGCTGAGAACCACAAATGACCTGAGCAAGCATTACAGCGATATTGTTTTCACGTTGACTAATGAGGCGCGTGAAGAGTTGATACAACAAAGCATCGCCCAGCGCACGGCGGCATTGGAGCAGGAATATAAAAAGAAGTTTGAAGAGCTGGATGCGACCGCAGAGCAAAAAGCCATTGCGCGCGTTGGCCGACTGGCCATCAAGAAGCCGGACACCAAGCGCATCAAAGAAGAGAGCCGCTTGAAGTTGCCCAACGGCGACTCCATTGTGTTGTACGTTGACCAGGTAGTGAACTACGATCCTTATGCCATCTACTTGTTCAACGTCGAGGCCGATAGCGGCAGCAAAGGCTTGACCATTCTTGATGCCAAGCTGTTCTCGGTTGATGCCGACACCAGGCAAGTGCGACCTATCGAGTCGGCCAAAGACGTGCCTACGCGAGTACAACCTAACCAGGAAGTGCAGGGCGCCATTACCGTGCTGGGTTCTGCACTCAACCCAAATAATTTGCTGCGCCTGCAAGTGGTGACAGACAAGGGGATGGTGGAGGCGCAATGGTAAGACTCTTGCTGATCGGCTTGATATGCCTCCATGCTTCGTCTGCTGTTGCAGTCACGGCGGATGAATTGCGTGGGGCTGCTGCCGACAAAGATCGTGAAGCGTTGCTGCGGCAAGGCCGCGCAAATACCGGCTCGTTAGGCGCGCTTTTGCCGAACGACTCGGCCAGGAGTAGCAAGTACGGGAGCAGCAAGCACGGTACGAGCACCAAGACCGCAGTGAAGAAGCCAACTACAAAAAAGAAGCGGGTTGCGAAAAAGCCAGATGCAGCCCCTGCGCCAGGTGTGCCGGAAGTATCGAATGTGGTGGAAGTGCCGAAAGTGACAGGTATGTCAGATACGTCCAACCTCTACACGCCACCACCTCGATCCAATGCTGTGTCTGGTGGACAGGCGATAGTCGCGGACGCGGTGCATGCAACCGTGGCCTTTGGGGTACGGCTAGGCACATGGCTGAATGCTACGCTCGGTCGCAACACAACCAGTGGCGATTCAGGTTCGGTGGAACTGACCCTGACCAGCGACGCGATTGGCGATAGACGTACTCTACCTGCTGGCACGGTGTTGTTTGCGGACAAGGCGCTTAACAATATTACGAAACGCATGGAGATGGTCGTCACGTATGGCATTACGCCGGCTGGGCTAGAGTTCGAGATGCGCGGCATGGTTTTCGATCCCCAGAAAACCCCGGGGCTGGCTGGTGTGTATGTACTCGACAAAAAGGAAGCGGTCGCGCGTGGAGCAACCAAGGGCGCAATCGCTGCGGTAGGGGCTGCGGTAGGTACGTTGGGTAGTGGCGCGGCGGGTGCGGCCACCCATGCCGCAACTCAAAGTGTTTTGAATGATGCGAATCAGGTGACGGAGGGTAACGCGGTTCAGGCCGTGATCTATGTCTCACCGCAGGCGCTGATAATTCGAGTGGAAAAACAATTTTGAACAAAGAGCAAACCCGACGGCTTGAGCCTTTTTTACATCGCAAAAGCGCGCGTCAGCGCGTGATCCTGTACCTGCTGGCCGGGGGCTACACCGTTGGCCAGTTGGTGGCAATGAGGGTGTCCGCGTTGCGCACACTCAAGCTGCCGATTGAAATGCAGGTATGCCGTGACGAAATGCTGGAGGGGCGATCCAGTGGCCGCGCATTTCTTTACCCCAACGGCACGCCACTACCCCACACCGCGTATTACCGGATTGTGCGGGGAGCAGCCGAGAAGGTTCTTGGTCGGCCCATGTCGCAGGAGCTGTTCAGGGCTTATATTCAGTCGGGGAAAAGGGTGAATGCATGAAGCGTCATGTTTTATGCTTGCTGGTTTGGTGTTCCATCGCATCACCGGCGCTGTCCGCCGAAGACGCATTTCGTTTTGGTGTGCAAACCTCACTGAACAGTTACCGTGTTGATGACCCTGCTGGCTCGACCGCCGGGGGAAGCGGCCTGTCTTTGAGCGGCATCGCCCTGTTTGATGTTGGTCGCGATAGTCGCGTGATGCTGAACCTCAACAAAGATGCCTACAGCTTGGCCGCATCTACAGCCAACATCGGACAAGATGTATCAAGTTTTGGGGGAGGGCTGTCGTATCAAAGTATGCTGCGCGTTGCGCGCACCTGGAAGCCCTGGATCGGTGCAGGAGTGGGGTACGCTTCGATAACTTACAAGAATCGCTACAAACTGACACCGGGCGGATTTAGCGTGCCGATGGCAAACCGCGACGCGACAGATATTACTTTACTGCTGAATGCAAATTCAGAATGGCAATTCAATCGTGAGTGGGATATCGGGCTGCAAGTGCAACTTGCTCAATCAATCAGCGATCAATCGAGTACCTTGAGAGTTGGTTTCTACGTGGTTTATTGAGAGGCATTTTATGCGCAACTATATTGCTTTGCTTGTTTCTTTGGTGTATCTGACCGCTTGTAGCGGTGGTGGTAGCAGCTCCATGCCGCCGCCTGTGCCGTTCGGGACTGTGTCGGGCACCGCTTTCGATGGCTTAATTCTAAACGGCACGGTAAGCGTTTATGATTTTTCAACTGGCATGAAGGGTGCGCTGCTCGGCCAAGCAACGACGGATAGCAGTAGCGGACTTTACAGTCTATCCTTACAGATTGAATCACGTCCAATTCTTATTGAAATTACTGGGGGTTATTACGTCGAGGAGGCTGGCTCAAATGCACAAATCGCGCTGGGTACTGCGCCGAATTCAAAGCACAAACTTACGGCTCTAGCTAATTACATAACGGGGACGGCGCTTAAGGTTGCTGCAACCACCTACACCCATCTTGCTGCTGGTCTTGCTGCTTATAACATCAGCCATGGCACGGCTGTTGCGACCGCGATCAATGAGGCCAATCAGCGCGTTTCAAATCTGGCGGGCATAAATATTATTACTACCACACCGCGCCAAATTACCGATGTGGGCAACGCCAGCGCAACCCTAACGCCAGAATTGCGCTACGGTTTTCTGGCCGGTGCAATCTCGATGTGGACGTACAACCACGCGCCAAGTGCCGCTGCCGCACACTTGCCGCCGTACACCTCAATCGATTTTGCGCAGTTACTTTATCAGGATATTTCGGTGGACGGTCTTTTGGACGGCATCGGCCTTGACAGCGCTGGCGCTGCAGCTCCGCTTTCATTCGGTATGACCCCGCTGGGAGTTGATGTGTACCGCATGGGGATTGGTGTCGGCCTGGTACAGATGGCCGGTAACGTAAACAATAAGACTGGCATTGACGGCGCAAAAATCCTGCCCTTCGCGCAAGCATATGCGACAAACACGGATGCAATGTTTAACAACATTGTGCCAATCTCGACCATTGCTCCTGTTGTAACCATAATCAGCCCAGCCGCAAACGCGTGGGTAGGTAAGAATATCTCTGTCACAGCAAATGTCGCTTCAGTCGTGGGCCTAAGCAAGGTCGAGCTGCTTGTCGATAATGAAGTTATTACCACAGCGACGAATCTCACAACACCGACATTCTCGTTCGATACTACTTTGAGTACTGAGGGTGCGCACACCTTTGGTATTCGGGCTACCGATATTGGGGGATTGGTAACCACAGCTAACGTGGTTATAAAGCTTGATGCCACCGCACCGTCTGCGGTGGCATCAGGCGGAAGCTTTGCCTTTTTTTATCCTGATACAAACAACCCGGACCGTGGGGGTGCGGTTCCTACATACGGTGCGCCTATAGCAATTGTTGTTTCCGATATTGGTTCAGGTGTTGTTGCTGTTAAAAATTTAACGGAAGGTATTAATGGAACGCAAATTTCAACTCAATCGTGGGCTGTAGCTACAGTCAATACCTCTTCACTTTTAAGTTATAGGATTCAAGTTAAAGACTTTTCAAGTAATTGCAGCATTTACAAATTTGCATACACTGCTACAGGATATTGGTACGAATATGACGGCGGATTTTGGAATAACCATATTGCGCAAGTTGGGAGTTGGATTTTGGAATCAAACAATCATTGCGAGTAATATCAGTTTACGCGGTTGTGCTGCTCTCCTTATCCCGTGTGGACATTTATGAGCGTATGTCCATAATTGGCCTGCGCCTCGTGTCGATTACCATTTTGGTAATGGCCGTGGCGGGCTGTGGCATTTGGTCTAGGGGGATGGCATTTACATCATCGTTCCCACAGCGGATCTCCCGATGTACTTCTGAGGTGGGTTCCTTGCACAGGAGGCAGACTGCCTCGCGCCTCGTGGAGCCTAATGGC
>SXGT01284656.1_pt1 | contig 12304 bp, 11 predicted proteins | sample 3176221 | NCBI WGS metagenome assembly SXGT01 (sample SAMN11356862, study PRJNA531348) | freshwater metagenome | isolation source: freshwater sample F1-120 | place: China: Fuxian Lake, Yuxi | collected 2017-12-25
CGTCGTTAAAATGAACATCGACACCGATACCCAGTACGCCTTCACACGTCCGATCGTCGAGCACATGTTCAAGAATTACGACGGCGTTCTCAAGATCGACGGCGAGATCGGCAACAAGAAGGCCTACGACCCACGCGCGTATTTGAAAGCCGCTGAAATCGGCGTCGCCGCCCGTATGACTCAGGCCTGCGACGACCTGCATTCCGTCGGTAAGACGATCTTCGGGAAGGTGTAAGGAGAGGCGCAGGGCGACAGGCTCCAGGCGCTAGGAACATTGAGACGCCAGGGAACCATTGGTTTCCTGGCGTTTTTTTTGTTGCGTTGAATGTCAATCAAAAAAGAAGGACGCGGCGATCGTGATCGCTGCGTCCTGTCTTCATGCATCAGGTGGGAACCTGCTGCATTGCCTCGAGTCTCTCGAGTTATTTTTTCGGCGTGGCTTCGAAGTTGAATTCATTTTTACCGGCTTTGACTTCGCGTTCGAGGGAGCCGTCTGTGAATTCCTTGGAGAACTTTTCAGGGACAGCCGGGACAATGACCTTGCCGTCGTCGCCGATGGTCGGTTCTTGAGACGTCAGCAGAGTGACGGAGTGCTTGTCGATTTTTGCACCGGCAGTTTGCGGGTTGTATTGGAGTGCATAGATCCCCTGGGCGTCGGTGCGGCCAGACGAGCTTCGACCACCTGAGAGCGGGCGGAAGACGACGAAGACGTTTTCGACAGGCTTGCCATCCATTGTGATGACGCCAGTGACCACCGCCGTTTCCGGCTGGTCAGATCTGGAACAGCCTGCCAATGCAGTACCGAGAACAATTGCGCAAAGAAATGTGAATCGAGTCATGTGATGTGGAATCCGTTGACAGAGGATTTGGGTTTGATGAAGACGGGATGGAGGAAAATCGAAGCCGCTCCTGCCCGAGTCGACAGAAGCGGCTTCACTCGTGTTTAGAACTCACCCACCACTGCTCCGTCATCGCGACGGATCAGATATTCGTAGAGAGTGTTGGCACCACCGCCGAAGTCGTCATCGATGTTCTCACTGACGAAACGTACGGCTCCGTCACCCATGACGAACTGCGCGCCGCCAGCGTGGACGCTGGAGAAACCTTGTCGCCCGTCGATGTCATTGCAGCCGACAGGGCAGATGTCGGTCATATTGATGTGGGTCTTGCCACCACCGACGACAGAGATGAACCCGTCTTTGTAGTCTTTCCCAGACTGGATGTCGGAGTTTCCATTGTGTCCGAAAAGAACACCCGCGTTCAGATCAACACCCTGCAGCGTATAGGCACGCTCGCCGACAAGGAACGTGTTCGACAGACCATCGGTAATGTCGGCGAAGCGAATTCGTCGGAAGCGGTTGCCCTCTACTCCCGATGCAGGCACAAAAACAGCTTCAGGGGCAGCTCGGGAAATGTTTCCTTCATCGTTACAGCCGATGTAGTTGGTGGTGGCGAGCATGACACGGTTGGCTGCCGTGCCGCTGCCATTGTTGATTTTGTAATACTCGTTCAGATCTGGACCTGGGTCTGATGGACAACGGAAGCTGGCGATCTTCTTCTGCATGGCCGCCAGTTTCTGTGGGTCGTTGACGGCCTGATGGAGACGTTGTGGCATCCCGGGTTGAAGCGTATCGAAGACAGCTGATTGCTCCATCTGCGGAAGAATCATGACGCTCCACGAGTAGGAAGCGTGACGCGTTTCGTCACCACCGTTGTTCTCGTGGTCATAACTGGCAGCGGGGAGGACGTTGAAGACGTCATGATAGTTGTGAAGGGCCAGGCCGATCTGTTTGAGGTTGTTTTTGCAGGTGGAGCGTCGGGCTGCTTCGCGTGCCTGTTGGACGGCTGGCAGAAGAATCGCTACGAGAGTCGCGATAATGGCGATAACAACCAGAAGTTCAATCAAAGTGAACCCGCGCTTCTTCATGGGATGTGTCATGGAGAATTCCTTGAAAAGAATGATGAGATAATAAGACTTGTGCCAAACGTGGCGAGGTTTTCTGGATTACTGCATGAGTTGCTTTAGTTCTTCAGCCGGGAGGACTCGATTGAAGATGGAGACTTCGTCGATATCGCCAGTAAATCCGTTCCACGACTCCCCCTCCTGACAATTTCCAATCACGAGAGGTGCTGTCGTCGAAGTTGTTTTGGCGGCTGTCTGATTGACTAATTCTCCGTCGAAGTAGAAGGAGATGTTTGTTTCCCCATCGATCGTCGGATCAAAAGTAAAAGCAATCTGATGCCACTTTCCATCGACGATGGGAACATCAGCCACAATGTTATCAGGTTTTGTTGGACCATAGCCGAGTCCCAGCACCCGATCCTGGCGTCGGAACCAGATGGCCCACGAAAGCTCGCTGCCTCGACCACGGGATATCAGTCGCGAGAACCTGTGTTCAAATCGTTCTGCGCGAACCCACATCAATACGGTCATCGGCCTGGTTGCGTCCAGCTGAGCAGAATCTTCCGGAGTCAACTCAATTCGGTCTTCAAAACTCCCCCCACGGAAGTGCATGGCATTGGCATGAGCATGTCGGCCAGGAGTCGGAGTCGCGTCGATGATTTTTCCTTCGCCGAACGACAGCTTGCCTTCTGCCTGATTGAGAGCCAGCTTCGATGACAGGGTCACGTCTTCAAAAGAGTGTCGAAGGACAAGCCCTTCTGTCCTGTTCAGTTTCATCTCTCGTAGACTATGGGCTATGCGAGAGGATTCGAACTTATCGATCGTCTCGACCAGTTCTGTGGGCGAGAGGAATGTGCACGGATTGAAGGGGAGTGAATCAACGGTCTCACCTTTGCGGGTTCCCATCGCAGCCCCTTGCCCGGAGGAGATGTGCGATGATGCCATGCTGCTCTCGGACTTCTCCTGATTTCCGACCGAGAGCGCCCCCTGAATCACCTGGACTTCAGAGTTTCTGCCCTCTGGCAGGCTGACCGAGAATTCGGTTCCAAGATTCGTCAGCTTCCGTTCGCCGACGAGGATATCGATTTGACGTCCCCCGGTTTGTACTGAGATATTGCCTTTGGTCAGACGCATGGAGGAGCGAGAAAGGATTTCGACTTCACTGCCTGCGCTCATGAGGAAGCGCGTGCGCCCTGCGATCTCGATAGTCGCCGCTCCGTCGTTCAAAGCGAGTCGCCCAAAACCAAGACGATCATTCACCGTCAACGGCTCATCACGGAACGTCAACTGGCCATTGGCGATCGCGAGAAGTTCACCAAAGTAGTAAGCGTACTGGATGTACCAGTAACCGACCGACATCAGCAGCATTGAGCAGAGCACGCAGGATGCCAGCGACGCCAGCATCATGTGACGACGGTGAAGCCGTTTCATGCCAGCTTCGTCGTCATCCAGGCGATTCAGGACGACATTGAGATCGTAGTCTTCCAGGCGAATATGATCGTAAAGTTCATTATGGAGATCGACATACTCGATGAACTGACGCCGGCTGGCAGCGTCAGACTCAAGGATGTCGGTTAAGTGCCGGGCAGATTGTGCGTCAAGGACATTGTTGCAATAGGCATCAACGAGCTTGAGAAACTTATGGTCTGGAGTCATCGCCTGCTCAGTCATGACGGTCCTCCAGTTTCAATCGCCGATTGACGCAGCGATACAGGGCCATTCGAATCCTTTCAAGATGTCGATACACGGTGCGCCCGGTCTGGCGTGTGTCGACAGCGATTTCATCAATACTGCGATCCTCGCCGTAGAAAGCGTAGAGGAGGTTGAGTTCTTTGGCTTCCAGCGAGGTGACACAACGGTGAAGCTGCTCGCGACGGAGTTCGAGGTACTCGAAGTTTCCTTCCTGCACACGACGCAGGTCGGTCATCAGTTCATCCGAAAATGCGATCCCCTGGAATTTCTGTTTGCGACGACGTTTTTCGTGGACACGTCGCGCGACTTTGAAGGCAATCGTACAGGCCCAGCGTGTGAAGTCAGTCCCGGGAGTGAACTGGTCGAAGCGTTGCCACAGGAACAGACAGGTCTCCTGCATGGCATCGTCAGCGTCGTTCCGATCCGGAAGCCAGGTACGGATGCAGCGGTAGATGCGCTGATGCGATTGGCTCAGCTCACGAACGAAAAGCTGACGCTCATCGTCTCGTTCATCCTCACTAGTCAAAAACTGACTTTCGTACACTTCAAGTCCTGAAGGTTTCAAACATATAGGTGACGACGCCAAGCGGCGTGACAAGTTACAGCCAGCTATACCGGTCGCATCTGAAAATTGACACGGTTTATTGAGTTGATGCCAAGAATTTTTCCGGCAGCCGGAAAGGCGACGAAGCAAGAGCGCGTCAATGACCGGTTGAGTAGGTATTTCCCGAACGAAACATGAAAATTACGCGAAGAGCAAGCGCGTTTTCAGCCTAGTAAAATCGTTGCCTGGCTTATGATTTAAGCCTGTTCAAATCGCACATCACCGCAGCGAATCGCGAATGATCGGATTCAACTCTTCTTGGAACTCACGCTTTCGAGACTGCCTGGATGCGGGATTCCCAGGTTCGCTGGATTGCATCGATCTCGTCAATGACTCCCTCGTTAAGTTCCCAGTTGGCACCGCCGACGTTGGCTTCGATCTGGCCGGGATGACGGGCGCCGACGATGGCAGAAGTCACTTCGTCTTTGCGGAGGGTCCAGGCGATCGCCAGTTCGGAAAGAGACTGGCCATAGTCTTTAGCGATCGTCGTCAACTGGTTGATCATTTCCCAGTGAATGCTGAGTTGCGGTTCCTGAAAACGAACATCTCGTGAACGGTGGTCGTCTGATGGAAGTTTCGAGACGTGGTCCTGCGTCATCTTGCCGGTGAGCATGCCTTTGGCGAGAGGGCTGTAGGCGACGATGCCGATTCTGTGTTGGCCACAGAAAGGCAGGATTTCGTTTTCAATACCGCGAGCCATCAGGTTGTATGGTGGCTGCAGGGAGGCGGGCTTACTCATCGACATGATGCGTTCGAGATGCTCGACATTGAAGTTGGAGACGCCGATCTCGCGGACTTTGCCCTGCTTTTTGAGTTCGATCAGCGCTTCCCAGCCGTCTTCGATATCAGAGACGGGGTCAGGCCAGTGGATCTGGTACAGGTCGATCACATCGACGCCAAGACGAGCCAGACTTTTATCGCATTCCTCAAGAATGCTTTGTCGTGTCAGTCGCGGAGTGATGCTGCCATCGGCGTTGACGATCCGACCACATTTGGTCGCAATGATCGGCCAGTTTTCTTTCGGGATCTTCTTCAAAGCAGCGCCGACGTGTTCTTCAGAGACGCCATCGCCGTAGACCGGCGCGGTATCGATCCAGTTGATGCCAAGCTCGACGGCACGAAGGATCGTGTTGACGGCGTCTTCGGGATTCTGTTCACCCCAGCCGAATTTCCAACGCCCGCCGCTGATTCCCCAGGTGCCCAACCCGATACGGGTCAGTTCAAGAGCGGAGTCGCCCAGACGACGGGTAGAGAGCTGCATTTTCTCGGTCCTGCTTTCAAACGGCGGAGGTCGTTGGTGTCAGCCATTGAGTTTAACAGACTGGAAGGCAGGCGGGTAGCGCGGGAAAAGAATGAAGTGTGTGCCACGGCTGTGTCAGCCGTGTGATCGCGCAATGAGAGTCCACATCGAATGAATACTGCACGGCTGACACAGCCGTGGCACACGAGATCCGACTACGTGAAGTAGTTACGAACCGCCATGCGGATCGCATCCGTCGTTGCCACGAGGGGACGCTCGTGGAATTCGCAGTAGCTTTTCATCTGGCTCAGTAAGTCGCGCGGTTGGCAGAAGCGGAACGGACGTTGAGGCTTGACGTAATACTCGTCGATCAACGAGTCGAGAATTTCAGGGGGCAGACTGATCTGCATGCTGGCAGCCAGTTTGACGAACAGCTGACGGAACTCGTCTACGGTTGGATCGATGACCTCGATCTTGTAGGGAATTCGTCTCAGGAAGGCTTCATCGACGAGGCTCTTGGGATCGAGGTTCGTTGAGAAAATCACGAGCTGATCAAACGGGAAACAGATCTTGCTGCCGTTGGGAAGGTTCAGAAAATCGTGACGTGTCTCGAGCGGGTGAATCCAGCGGTTGAGGAGTTCGGTCGTGCTGATGCGCTGACGGCCGAAGTCGTCGACAACGAAGACACCGCAGTTGCTCTTGATGTGCAGGGGTGCTTCGACGACTTTGGAATCGCCGATCAGAGTCATTTCAAGCTGATCCATTGTGAGTTCGCCACCGACGACAATCGTCGGACGCTTAATTCGAATCCAGCGCTGGTCAATGTTCTGCTCGTCTGCACAGGGAACTTCTTCGTGGACAGCCGGGTCATAGATGCGGACGATCTGCTCATGAATCAGGATCGTGCGAGGAATCCAGATCGATTCGCCGAACGCACGACACAGGCGTTGTGCGATGCTCGTCTTGCCGTTCCCGGGCGCACCAAACAGAAACAACGCCCGAGACGATTGAATCGCCATGCCGAGCTGATCCATGATCGTCGGATTGATAGAAAGCTCTGACAGACATGATGTCAGATGTGACTTGCGAGGCTTCTGTAGATCGAGAGATTGTGAGTCGACACTGGCAAGGTATTCATCAAAGCAGACCGGCAGTGAGCCGTAATACGAACAGGCCTGGTCATAGCGGACGGCGCGTTCTTTGCCGATGTTGGTCAGTTCATATTGGAAGTCATGGAGTGAACTGGATGAGCGATAGCCGACGATCTGCTGGGCTTTGTAGTCGCGCATGATGTCATGCACCATCGCGATCGGAATCTTCAGCTGCAGGCCAATTTCCTTCCCCCACGCAGCTCCGCGCTGGAACAGGAATTTGAGCACGATTGATTCGACCACGCCCGCCGGGATCATCAGACCATTGCGGTCTTTCGGACATGACGGATGGAACTGTCCACCTGGGCGTGTGAGGCTAATTCGCTCCGCTTCAGGCAATTGAGAGACGGCGCGAAACTGTTCTAGAAGGACGCCAACTGGGGTCATGCAATCACCAACTCGTTTGATGCAGGGAAGTTCGTAATCGGATGTTCGTGGCCCTGATCGAACATCCAGAGAATGGAACACTAGTCTGTAAAACGCGAGTAATTCAGCGCGAGGTGTCTGGTGAGGGAAATTCATGCAACGAAACATGAGCGCGATACTATTTTTCGCGATGTTGTCAGCTTGACGATTATGCAGTTCATGACGATGAAACTGCTGTTAGCGAGAATCTCATGTGCGAGGCACAACTAATTGGATGGCCATTGTGCACTCGCACGGCTGACACAACCGTGTCACACTGTTGGTCACGCGAAGATCGTTTCGATGATCAGCTGCGAATTTTCGAGCGTATTCAAAAGCAGATCAGGATTGCAGCCAGAGAGAAGGTCGTGAGAGTACATGCCGGTCGCGACCGCGATGACTTTCGCGCCGATCGCGCGGGCGCACTGGATATCCGCTGGCGTGTCCCCAATCACCCAGACATCGCCGGGAGTCGCTTCTTCCCAGACACGCTCCCGCGTCAACTGCCAGGCCATGCGGGCCATATCGTCGCGATGGTGGTGGTCGTCCCCGTAGAAGCCGAAGGAGAAATACTTTTCGAGACCAAAGTGCGAGAGCTTGATATCAGCCCCCCGCTCGAAATTCCCAGTCATCACCCCCATCAAGGCCCGATCGTGTTGAGCAAGGCCTTCAAGCAACTCGTGCACTCCGGGGAGTACTCGGGCTCGACCGCTTCCCAGAACAACAGGGAGTTCTTCAAAATACATCGACTGAAAGTAGGCCCAGATGCTTTCGTCGAGCGCGATCTCATGGTGCGTGAACAGATCCGAGACAATGCCACGATCCGTTCGTCCTGCGGTTTCGATCTTGTATTCTGCCAGTTCTACCGAAAAGGCTTTGACGAGGGCGCGTTCCATCGCAATCTGACCAGCGCCACCAGAACTGAGAAGCGTACCATCAATGTCGAAAAGCAGGACTTTTTTCACGTTCTCATTTGCAATTGAGTTAAGTAGCAAGAGGGTGCAAGCAGGAAAGAGCTGATTGCTCACTGCGGGCAGCAGGTGAGCTCGCGATCAGGTCCAGAAGTTGGAGGGATCGAATTCGATCAGGGTTTGTGTCTTGAGAATGCCAAGGTCTTCAGGAAAGGTGTGGAACGTCTGGACAGCGATAGCACCTGGAAGCGTATTGACCGTCACATAGCTGACAGCGGTCGAATCAAGGGGAGTGTTAGTGGGGAAGAGAGCTTTGAGTTTCGACTTGCGGGCGTCGGCGGCGATCTCTTCCTGCATACGTTCAAAGACAGAGAGTTCGAGAACTTCTCTCTGGAGTCCGAAACGACACAGCGCCTGATCAGCGATGGAGTTGTCGAACTGGTGGTGGTGACGAATTTTGACTTTGCGATTGAGACCTGCCACGGGGCGTTCATCAGCAAAAGAGCCCAGGACTTCGACAACGCGAAATTTGGGGTGGCGATATTCGATGACGTGACCATCGCGGGTGAGAGCAGCGATGACCCGCATCTGGTAGGCGTGGACGGCGAATTCTCGGCGATTCAGGATGTCGAAGAACTCTGGGTGGATTGCGCGGTCGTAGAGTTCGAAGCCGACTTCGTCGATATTCGGTCGCTGGCATCCGAGCTTCATGATGGGTTCCGTCGAGTACTCAGCACTTGAGACAATATGGAAATTTGTAATATGCCAGGACGACAATCATGGAAGCCCTAACGGCGAATTCGCTTTATCGTAGCTGTCGATCTGACCAAAAGAAATTGGATGTCTGGCGCAATTTTTATCTTTTTTGATACAGATCAAGGTACGTTTATTCTATCTTGACAGCCCCTCCTGTTTTGACTCACGAAAATCCGGGTAGACGCATTTTGAGCGATTAGTTCTAATTCCGGGGTGATCCTACTTCGCGTTGCGGAAAGACTGCGCCGATCGTTTCGTTTGAGGGACGTTTGACGTGCGTTTTTCGACTCATTGTTGAGAAATGTGTCGATTGAAAGCCCGCACAGGAGACATGACCAGCCCAATCATGGACGATTGGCGCCGCCGATTTGAATCGGATTAATACTATGAGCATGATGCAAACATTGTTGAAGCTGTGGCCGTTTATCTGGCCGCACCGCAAGCTTTTGATTACGTCAAGTCTGTTCGCGATTCTGATCGCGTTGTTCTGGGGCGCGAATCTTTCTGTCGTCTTCCCGATCGCCAAGGTGTTTCTCGATGGCAAGAGCCTGCCCGGATATGTGCAGGAAGAGATTGCCTCCGCCGAGTTACAAGTCGCAAAGATGAAGTATCGGGTTGAGCAGGCTCAGCAGAAGCTGGAGGCGCTCGATCCGAAGAAATTCGATGAAACCTCGTTTCGACGCGAGCAGATTAGCTTATTGGAAGATCAGTCGAAGAATCAGTCACTGCTGTCGACCGCCAGTAGCAAGCTGACGATGTATCAGTGGCTCAATGCCACAGTGATTCCCTGGGCGCCCGAAGATCCGTTCAATTGCTTTTCACTGATTTTGTGCATCTTACTTCTCGCGACAGTGCTCAAAGGTGCCTGCGAATATGCGCAGGACGTTCTGATCGGGAGCATGGTCGAACTGGTCGCGATGGATATTCGCAAGGGCTGCTTCCGCAAAGCGCTCAAGCTGGATTATCAGACTCTGTCGAAAGAGGGGACGTCGGGTTTGATGTCGCGGTTCACTTACGACATCAACATCCTGGCGACCGGGCTCTCTTTGCTGGGCGGCAAGGTCATTCGCGAGCCGTTTAAGGCAGTCACGTGTATCGTCTGTGCGTTCCTTGTGAACTGGCAGTTGACGACGCTGATTCTCGTGTTTGTGCCCATTACGGGGCTGATCTTCTACCGCTTTGGTAAGCTGCTCAAGCGAGCCAGTCAGCGGATGATGGAGTCGATGACGCGTATTTATAAGACGCTGGAAGAAAGCTTCAGCGCCCTGAAAGTTGTCATCGCGTTTGGAAACGGACGGGCACACCGACGACGTTTTCACTTGGAAAACAAAGAGTTTTACCGCAAAGCCATGCGTATTGTCCGGATCGATGCCCTGACGGGCCCCGTGACGGAAGCCATGGGGATGTGTGCATTTTTCGTCGCACTCATGCCCTGTTCCTACCTGCTGCTGCGTGGCACGACCTCCATCGGCGGAATTAAGCTCGCTGAGACCGCGCCGGATGTCGCAACCCTCGGATTGTTTTTTGCATTCCTGGCCGGTGCGATCGATCCGATTCGCAAGCTGTCGAGTGTCTATTCCAAACTGAAACGCAGTACGGCAGCCGCTGACCGGGTGTTGGCGTTTATGGAGACAGAAACACTGGTTAAACAGGACGAGCAGCCTCTCACGCTGGCCAAGCTGTCCAAGACTATCGAGTTCCAGAACATTTCCTTTTCGTACTACACGAAAGAGAACGAGCGTCGTAACGAAGTCCTTTCGGATGTCTCGCTGACGATTGATCACGGTGAAGTCGTGGTCGTTGTGGGTGAAAACGGGTCAGGGAAATCGACGCTGATTAACCTTCTGCCTCGATATTACGATCCCTCGCGCGGGTCAGTCCTGTTTGATGGGGTCGATATTCAGCAGGCACGTCTGACGGATCTGCGGTCTCAAATTGGGGTCGTCACCCAGGAAACACTGCTGTTTGACGACACGATCTATGAAAATATTCGCTACGGATTCCCCGGCGCCACGAAGACGCAGATTGAAGATGTCGCGCTGCGAGCCGGGGTGATGCAATTTATCGACAACTTACCGGACGGGTTTGACACGGTCGTCGGCGAGAAGGGTTCTGCCTTGTCAGGTGGCCAGCGTCAGCGGATCGCGCTCGCGCGGGCGATGTTGCGAGATCCGGCGATTCTGATTCTCGATGAAGCGACCTCTGCCATTGACGCTCAGAGCGAAACGCTAATTCTCCAGGGTCTGCGTCGATTCGCGGCGGGACGAACTGTTTTCATCGTGACACACCTGATGAGTCCGTCAATTCTCGATTTCGTCACGAAGGTTCTGATCATGGACCGGGGCAAGCTGGTCGCGTACGGGCCACACGCGGACGTGCTCAGAACGTGCCCGGTTTATCAGAATCTGTTCCATGCAAGATTGGCGAAACATGCGGCGTGAGTCACGATTTGGAGACTGTGGGAGTGAATAAGATTCGCAGACATCCCTCATCCGATCTCGAAGACTCGGCCACCTTCTCCCCGAGGAGAAGGGACAGAAGTGCGAATCACGCGGGTTGTGGCGGTGTTTCGCATTATGATGACAGGCAGTCACCGTTATAGTGGGGCTGTGATTTGTGAGTATTCTGTATAACCGTCACGTCATTTTCGAAGCTGTGGCGACGGGATGGAATCGCACGTTGACCAGAATTCAACCTAACCGATAGAATGCAAAAGACTTTGCATGCTTGAACCGGCCAGGTTTGCCGGGCTTGCTTCGACTATTCGATTCTGCAACGCGGGATGCGTACATACGGAGACTCCCTTGAAACTGATTCGTCACCTCCTGTGTGCAGCTGTTACGACGGCGGCGTTTGTGACGGCTCCGGCGTGGGCTGAGGAAGGCTTTGATTACATCATCAAGCCACAGATCGAAGGCTTTGAGCGAACGACTCAGCCGAATCTGTATGTCCTGGAAGTTCAATCCAAGCCTCTTCGCGTCATCTGGGTCGACGTTACCGATCCAAAGACGGGCGAGAAGAAGCCAGAGCAGATCTGGTATCTGGCCTACCGTGTCGTGAACCGCTCTTACCGCCAGCCTGCTGGCGACAATTCAAAAGCCGTCAATCAACTGGATCCGGAACCGGGTCCCTCGTATTTCGTTCCCTCGTTTACATTGGTGACCACCGATGGCGAGCAGACGACTCACCAGGACATCGTTATTCCTGAAGCTCAAGTGGTCATCAACCAGCGTGAACGACGCGAACTGAAGAATTCGGTTGAGATCGTCGGGCCGATTCCTCCAGCATCCAGTGGAGATGCCAATCCTCAGATGCTTTACGGAGTCGCGACATTCCGCGGTGTGAATCCCGAGACAGACCGATTCACTGTTTACATGAGCGGCTTTTCGAATGGTTATCGCAAAGCGCAGGGACCTGCCGGTGAAATCGTTGAACGCAAGACGATCATGCAGAAATTCTGGCGTCCGGGTGACCAGTTCGATGTCAACTTCCGCGAGTTCCGTTTTGAGGGAGACTCGCAATGGATTTACCGTCCGGAAGTGGTGGTGAAGAAGTAGGGAGTCGTGAGGTTCTTGACTTCGCTTTGATGAGCGAATGGATGACGTCTGTCGCCTAACGCTCACCCTCATCCGCCCTTCGGGC
>SXGT01189154.1_pt1 | contig 12303 bp, 10 predicted proteins | sample 3176221 | NCBI WGS metagenome assembly SXGT01 (sample SAMN11356862, study PRJNA531348) | freshwater metagenome | isolation source: freshwater sample F1-120 | place: China: Fuxian Lake, Yuxi | collected 2017-12-25
CGCGAGACGCTGGAGCGCGTCGTCGCGCTGCGCAATGCTGCGATGCAGAAGCACAACAGCGCCGAAAGCCTTGCTGCAGACGAGAACGCTCTGCTGGTAGGAATGCGCTCTCTTTTCGTCGTCGCCGAGAGCTACCCGCAACTCAAGAGCGACGCCAACTTCCGCGCCCTGCAGGAAGAACTCGCGCTGACCGAGGATCGCATCGCCGCTGCGCGCCGCTTCTACAACGGCAACGTTCGCGAGCTTCGCAACCTGTCGCAGCAGTTTCCGACCAGCATCGTGATCGGCCAGCTATCGCCTGCGGAGGGTTCGTTCTTCGAGCTAGAAGACAAGAACGAGCGTGTCGTGCCGCGCATCGACCTCGGCGCAAGGTGAAGGTCAGCCGTTCGCTTCCGCACTACGCCCGCGGTCCAGCGCGAGTCGCAACACGCACGACGCAGGGTCGATCCGATCGCCGCGGCGATAGCTAGCCAGCAGTTCGTGCGACCGCTGCGCGAGTTGCTGGCGCACTTGCCGGCGACGGCCACGGACGCGCGCGATTTGCATGCCGTCATAACTCGTCGTCTGGTGCCGCAACCATGCGATCGTCGCCGACGCGGCGCGCTGCTCGATCGAGATGCGCTGCGTGCGTGCCACGGTGCCGCTGCCGACTGGCGTGGCATGGCTTGCGATTGCTGATGCGACGCGCGCCTGCAACTCCGCGTAGTCCGGCGAAAACGCAAGGAAGGCCACGACCGCGTCACGAAACTCGCCGACGTAGGTGACCTGTTGCGCATCGCGGCGGGCGCGCGACTTTTCCAAGCCTTTGGCGTAGGCCGGGTCCTCGCGCTCGACGGCAAGCTCGGCGCGAATGTGCTCGATGCGGGCCGTTGGCGCGCAAACGCCGCGCGAAAACAGCTTGTTGCCGCGCTTCTCCTGCACGACCCAAGACGGGCCCGCTGCCTTGACACGCCGCGTCAAAGCCGCATCGCCAGGCGCCAGCAGTTCCCAGCCAACCGGCATGCGCAGCAACTCACTCCGGGTACGGAACCACGTCCCATCGGGGCCGGGAGCTACGTCACGATTCTGATCAGGCATCGACTTCGCCCGGGTTTTGCCGGGAACACATGACTCACCGCGGCTCGAGGCACACGGGTTCGGATGCAAGCACCAGCTTGCCGTCGACGATCACACAAGCCTGGGCGATCAGCGGCAAGCCTGCAGGCAGTTCACTAGCGATGACCTCTGCGTGCGCGGAATAGAGGATCTCCCGCTGCATCGGTTGGTGGATCCGGGGCGGCAGCGGGAAGGCCACTGGCACCCCGTCGATCTGGCAGCCGTCAGCAGCTTCGCTCACCACCGCGAAGACTTCCCCAACGAACGGCAGCCCGTCCACTCGAACTGCAATGGCCTCGCGCTTGCCGTCCTTCCAGCGCGCTTGCAGCGTCGGCACTGCCGCGGGCATCGCCTGCTCCAGGCGCGCGCGGTCGGAAACGGGCGTCTCGATGGCCGCGATGCGATCCGCGAGGTAACGCGAGAAGATCGACGAGCCGGCAGCATTGAGGTGCGAAGGGTCGTAGTAGAAGGACCAGTCGTAGATGCGCCGGTTCGGCATCGGATCGTCCAGCTCCAGGACGCAAATCTCCCGGGCGATCTCGGCGACCCCATCGCGGCCGTTGAAATCGCAGGAATACGTCGGCATCACGACGAACACGGGCTCGATCCCGATGTTTCGCAGTTTGCTCGCCATGCTGCGAACGGCGTCCAGATTCAGACCCCCCTCCAATACCTCGATCCGCTTTCGAAGGACCTTCCACTGCAACTGTTGCTCGACTTGGGCCGGCTTCGTCAGGAACTCCTCGTGCTCCTTGACCATGTGCGGCAGCTGGACTGTGGCCACATCCTGCCAGCCTCCATCCCTGACGTCATAGGCATCTGGGAGTCGGGCACCGCGAGCACGCGTGAGGCAGTCCTGCAGCATCCGAGTTCCCTGCCCAAGCCGCAGCGCGTTGCTCACGCTGTGGAGCGCCACGTAGTGCAGTTGCGACATCTTGTCGAACCACGTGTTGTTGCTCAGCAACACGGAGCAGACGCGCATCCAGAACACTCCTGGCGCGTGCATCTCCAGGTCCTGGTCGGAGAACCACTGATGTCCGCGAATGGCCTGATCGAAGGAGTGCAACTCGATCACGACTCGCTTCAGTCGAGGCGACCGGTTGTCGACGACCCAGTCGAGCATCTGCACGACGTCGTGCATGCGCATGCCCGACAGGGCGGAGTTGAACGACGACGTTGGGTGCCCAAGCTCTGCCATCCTCGCATCGAACACGTCGGGCCTGAGTCCGTAGTGCATGCGGCTCGAGCCAAGAAAAAGTGTGTCGTATTCCGCTCCGTGCTCGGCGACCCAGTTGACCTTGCTGCGCGACCAACTCCAGAACGGCAATGGTTCGATGCTGTGGAGGTTCACGTCCACGAACACGACACCCGCCATGAAGAGCGCAGCATGACCAATGGTCTTCAACATCGCGCTGGTTCCGTCAGAACTGGAAGTAGATGAACGGCCTCGCCTCGAGCGGCATGAAGGCAAGGGCCAGGGCGGACAAGCAACCCAGCAGCAACGTCACAACCGGGGCTGGCATCGCGCGCCGGAGGGCGAGGTGCGCGTTCATGTTCGTGAGCACGTGCAACACCACGAGCGGAACAAATAGGGTGAGGCACCGTTCCCCCAAGCCAGCGTCTGCAGACCACGACCACAGTTCGACTTCCTTGCTGCCCGCCGCCTGCGTCGTGATCCAAGCCTTGGCCATCGTCCAGGCATCCCCAAAGGAGCGGGCGCGGAAGAAGATCCAAGCCAACATCACGGTGTAGAGCGTGAGGATGCGCGAGAAGAACGACATGCGGCCGGCGCCGACGAGGCGGACCCACTCCTTGTGCACGACGAGCGCAACACCATGGATGGCGCCCCAGATCACGAAGTTCCAACCCGCTCCGTGCCACAAGCCACCAAGCAGCATCGTCAGCATCAAGTTTCGATGCGTGAACCAGCGCGATCCACGGTTGCCTCCGAGCGAGATGTAGAGGTAGTCACGCAACCACGTCGACAGACTCATGTGCCAACGACGCCAGAAGTCCGTGATGCTCGTCGCGAGGTAGGGGAAGTTGAAGTTGCGACACAGCTCGTAACCCAGCAACCGCGCCGTGCCGATTGCCATGTCGCTATAGCCTGAGAAGTCGCAGTAGATCTGGATCGAGTAACACAGGACCGCGATCGCGATCGACCCTGCGGAGTAGTCCTGCGGCGCCGCGAAGACTTCGTCCGCAGGCCGCGCGATCATGTCCGCCACGACCGACTTCTTGATGAACCCCGACAAGAACTGACCGAGTGCGAGATGAACGTCGACGTCCTGGAAGCGTCGCTTGATGTCGAGTTGCGGCAGAAAGGTCGCGGCGCGAACGATCGGACCGGCGACGAGCTGCGGGAAGAAGGTGACGTAGAGCAGGAAGTCGGGGTAGCTGCGGATCGCCTTCAATTCGCCGCGATACACGTCGATCGTGTAGCTCATCGTCTGGAACGTGAAGAAGCTGATGCCTGCTGGCAGCGTGATCTCCAACGTCACCCGGCTGACCGGGAGACCGATCCATTCGAGGAACACCCCTGCTGAGTCGATGAAGAAGTTGAAGTACTTGAAGAACCCGAGCGTGCCGAGGTTGTAGGCAAGGCTCACGAGGAGCCACGGCTTGGTCCGCTTGCCCAGCGCACGTGCGTCTTCGATGCGCGTCGACACGAACCAGTCGGTGGTCGCCGCGCCGGCGATGAGGAACAAGAACCGCCAGTCCCAGCAGCCGTAGAAGTACAGACTGACCGCCAATAGCCAGTGCTTCCGCAGTTGGTTGTTTCGGAGCGACCAATGCGCCACGAACACCACCAGGAAAAATACGAGGAAGCGCGGCTCGGAGAAGATCATCGGTGGCGGCGCACGGCAGCGCGAGCCGGGTTGGGTCGAGAAGTGTACTTCCAATGTCGCGGCGTGCGGACCATGCGAACCAAGCGGTCACCTTCCGCCCGTGGCACCGCATCTTGCGCGGCAACTCAGCGAGCGAATCGCTGCTCGTAGTCACCCATGTCGAGCTTCTTCACCGTGTTCGTCGAACTCATGTAGCGGATCATGCCGTAGACGCTGCGCTCCGGCGCCCACGGACGGTCGTAGCGACCAAAGACCCAGCCGATGCCCGAGTAAGAATTGGGGTCGCGGCCGTCGAGCGCATAACGGTTGTTGAGTTCGACGAGGATCGCCCACGCTTCCTCGGGCGTTCGTGACCACTCGAGCACCTTCTTGCCCCACAGCATGCGCAGGTAGTTCTGCACGGTGCCTACTTGCAGGAGCTGGCGTTGCGCAGCGTTCCAAAGCTCGTCGTGCGTGTTCGCGGTGGCGAACTGGTCAAGACCGTAGATGTGCTCGCGTGCATCCGTCGCGTGCTTGCTGAGGGTCGCCTTCGCCCACTCCGGCAACGACTCGAAGTCGTCGTAGTCCTTCCGCTGCCAGTCCATGTTGAAGCCGAGTTCGCGCCACGTGACGAGCTCATCGAGGAAGCCGTCCGCGGCTTCACTCATGCCATACCATCCGCGCGCGCCGTCGACCTTCTCGCGCAGCTTCGCAATCGTCCATCCCTCACGTTTCGCGACGCCGGCGAAGACCTGGTGCACGGACACATGACCGAAGTGCAAGTAGGGCGACAATCCACTCGCCACGTTGGCGGCGGGATGACTGCGATCGCCGTAACACTCGAGCCTGTCCGCGAGGAACCGCCGCAGGCGCTCTCCACCAGCGACGTATCCGCCGGGCATGCTCTCGACCGGCTCCACATCGTGGTCGATCGGAAGCGCAGCAAGCGCCTTCGCCCCGCCTTGCAACAGAGCGCTGCTTGCGCGCGGCCAGCGCTTCTGCACCTCGTCGGGAACGCCGCCCCCTTTGCCGACTCCAGTTCGCAACGGATCGCCGATCGGAAACTCGGACAACCGCTGCGGCAGGGTGCGTTGCAAGAAGCGGCGGAAATCGACTGCGCGACCAAAGACCTTGTTCGCTACTCGCAGCGGCAATAGCCCATTGCTGTCCACTTGCTCCATCCGCACGGTCGCGCATTCGCCGGCGCGCCGCACCATGCGAGGCAGGAAGAAGCAGGGATACTCGTCGGTGATGACGACGCACGCGCGCTTTTCCATCGCTGCGAGCAGCCCCTTGCCCTTGCCCTTTTGTGGCTCGACGTAGGGATGGTAGGCGACGCCGGCATCGGCAAAGTCCGCCGCGTTGTCGCGCATGCCGTCGACCACGAATCGATGGATGCGATCGCTGGCCCAACGATAGTCGCAACGCAGTGGCTCCAGCACGACGAGTGGCTTCTGCAACTGCGCGCACCACTCGATCGCACGCTGCAGCGAGAAGTTCGCGCGCCGCCGACGCTGCGCGATCATCCAGTAGAGGACATAGTCGCCGTCTTCCCGCACGGGCAGATCAGCGACCGGTTGGATACGGATCTCTGGGACACGATGGAGCTGCACGACCTTGGACTCAGAACGAAAGGGAGCCCCGGGCGAAATGCGCGCGATGGCTGGGGGCATCATTGCCGCACTGCTGAGTCTCTTGCCACCTCGGTGATCAGGAAGCGTGGGCTCCCGCAAGAGAATGGATCAGCCCGCTGCGCGTGCCGCGACGCCATTGGCGACACGTTCGACGACATCGTCGATGCCAAGGCCCGAAGTGTCGATCACCAGGTCGGCGAGCCGGTAGTAGGGTTCGCGCTCGGCGAGGATTCGCCGCAGGTCCGCAAATGCGCGCTCGTTGTCGGCCATCGGCCTCGTGTCGCCCTGGCGGAGCACGCGCTGCCAGTGATCTTTGGGGTCCGCGCGCAGCCAGACCGTGGTCGTGCGCATACGAAGCGCCGCGAATGACGCCGGCTCGGTCACGACGCCGCCTCCGACCGCGAGCACGCACGGCGGCTCCATCATCAGCAACTGCTCGAGCGCAGCACGCTCGGCCTGTCGGTAATAGGCCTCGCCGTGCATGACGAATAGTTCGCCGATGCGGAGTCCAGTCGCCGCCTCGATGCGCGCATCGAGCTCGACGAACGGCAACCCGAGCCTTTGCGCGAGCTGCGGCCCGACCGTGCTCTTTCCAGCGCCGCGCAAGCCGAGCAACGCGACATGGCGCGCTCGCGGCGCACTGCCACGCTCATCGAACTCGCGGCTCAGCAACTCGACGAGCGGCAACTCGAATGCGTCGGCCAGAGCCTGCAACTTCAACAAGGACGGATTGGCTCCGCCTTGCTCGACGTCAGCCAGAAAGCGCTCGCTCATTCCCGTCCGCTCCGCGAGTTCGCGGCGGCTCCAGCCGCGATCGCCGCGCAGCGAGCGCACGGCGACGCCGAGCTTGTAAAGGAGCGGGTGTTGGCGCACAGGTCGCAGACGTTAGCGACGAGCGCTCCCGAATGGCACTGCGGCGCCGCTCAGATCAACCGTCGGCGAATCGCAATCGCATGTCGTCGACGACCTTCTTCGCCGCATCGCCCGCGCCATATGGATGCCGGACTTGGGCCATCGCCGCATACGCGACGTGATCGTCGAGCAGGCTCGCCGCCGCCGCAACGATGCGGGCTTCATCGGTGCCGACGATTCGCGCGGCGCCGCAAGCGACGCCTTCGGGCCGTTCGGTGACGTTGCGCAACACGAGAACGGGCTTGCCGAGCGCTGGAGCCTCTTCTTGCAGGCCCCCGCTGTCGGTCATCACGAACGCGCACGCGCGCAACGCCGCGACCATGTGTGGGTAGTCCAACGGTTCGACGAGTCGCACGTGACGATGACTGCCGAGTTCCTGCTCGGCAACGCGACGCGCCTCTGGATTGAGGTGCGTCGGAAACAGCACAGCAACATCGGGTCGATCCGCCAGCGCACGCACGGCGCGACAAATGCGACGCAACGGTTCGCCGAAGTTCTCGCGCCGATGCGCGGTCACGACGACGAGTCTGCGGCCGTCCGTGGACGCAAACGTGCTGGCGTCGACAACGCCTTCCTGCAGCCGCAACGCGTCGACGACGGGATTGCCGACGACCGCGATCGACGCGTCCGCGATGCCTTCGCGCAACAGGTTCTGACGCGCGCTCTCCGTCGGGGCGTAGTGCCGCGCGGCGACGCGCGTGATCAACTCGCGGTTGTGCTCTTCGGGAAACGGTTGGCCGCGATCCCCACTGCGCAAGCCGGCCTCGATGTGCACGACCGGGACACGATGCGAGGCGCAGGCAAACGCGACCGCAAACGCCGTCGTGGTGTCGCCCTGGACGATCGCGATGTCAGGCCGCTCCTGCACGATTGCCGGATCGAGCGCGAGCATCAGCCGGCCACACAACGCGACGAGCGACTGGCCGCGCCGCATCACATCGAGGTCGCGATCGACCGCGATGCCAAACGACGCGAGCGCAGGTTGCACCAGGTGACGATGCTGCGACGTGGACAGGATGCGCACGGCCGCCCACGACTCGCGCCGCAAGGCAAGCGCGACTGGCGCAAGCTTGATCGCTTCGGGCCGCGTGCCGATCGCCAGCAGAATCTGCCGCTCGCTCATGGAATGCGCAGGATGGACGCGAAGAAGGTCCGCGGCAACGACCTCGTCGCCGTTGCGGGTCGTCACTCGTCCCGCGGTTCGCAGACGACGAAGACTGGCGAGCGCGACCGATCGAGCCATGCGAGCAGAGCGCGAGCGTCTGTCTCGCTGACCGCGACGCAGCCGGAGGTCGGGGTTTCAGGGTTCTTCCAGACGTGGAAGAAGATCGCGCTGCCGCGACCGGGCACCGGCGCCTGCGTGTTCCATTCCAGCACGCAGCCGACTTCGTATTGATCGTCGTCGCGACGCATCGCCTCGGCCGATACCTGCGGCTTGCTGGTCACCCAGCGGTTGTAAGAAGGCGACAACGGATCGTCGATCCACCAATCCGCTGCGGTCGCCTGCCGGTATTCGAGTCCGGTTGCGAGTTGCGCCTCGTAGCCAAACGCGAGTCCAACGCGATGCATGCCTGACGGCGTGCCACCGTCGCCTTCGCGCTTGCGGTCCCCGGGGACGATTCCGCGAAGACCGACAACCGCGCGCATCGTCGGCAACGCCGCGCGCCAACCATCGTCAGATTGCTCGAAGGCCGCGACGCATGCGCGTAGAGGCTGACCCGGCGCCACGGTCACGACGACAGCCTGGGCTGTGTGCGCGGGCAAGGCTTCGAACGCGGAGTGCGGATGGGACACGTTGGCACAGCCGGGCAGTTGCATCGCCACAGTCGTCAGCAGTAGCAGGAGGCCTCTGCGCAAGGTCAGAGCACAGCTGATCGGGGTCGCTTCAACCATGGCATGTCACCGAGTCCCAGCAGCACCGATCAGGAGCAGAACGGATTGGTAGCAGCTCCCGCTTCGATCCCGCGGGATCGATTTGGAACTTGAAGGCGACCGCAAGCGCGACGAGTCAGCCTCAAAGTAGATCCAACGAGATCAGGTCGACCTCGCACGCGCCATCGATCGGGTCGATGCGCAACCACTGCACTTCCAGAGGCAGCATCGGGTGTCCTTCTAGCGTGATGCAATGCACGTGGGTCTGGCCGTCGTTGGGCACCAAGAACTTCACGCTGCGCGCCTCGTCAAACGTGTCGTCGGCAGGGCCCTTCCAAAAGACTTGGCCAACACCGTGCTTGGCGGGATGGCCCGGCGCGTGCACGCGCATCTCGATTCGCACTTCGCGCAACGAACGCTGGATGCACGGCGTCACGATCCATGGATCGGCGCCAAGACTCTGCCACGAAAAACCCACGCCATCGCCACGGTCGCGCAACTGATCGTTGACCCAGAACCCACGCTGATCCTCTTTCACGCGGAAGTCGAATCGGTCGTTGGTCCAGCGATCCGGCAAGTAGAGCCGATCGCGCAGAGCGAGGAGAGCGGCGCTGCGGGCTGGCGCTTCGACTCGCAGTCGATCGACCAGGTCCGCGCGCGTCGGTGCCGGTCGATCCAAGCGGACGAAGTCCAACACGCCTTCGACAACCGGATAGGACGCGCCGCCGTCGGCGCAGACCCGATCCCCCCGCAAAGACAATGGCTGCATGCTGTCGGGATCGCAGAGTCGCTGCAGCAGCGACTGCAATCGCGGCGGTGACGCCGATGCGCCCCGTGCGATGGTCGAGTGCAACAGCAAGTCGACCAGTTGCTCATCCGTGTGGCCGCGCGGCGCACGGGCAGTGAGGTCGGCCGCCCAGAGGACGACGACTCCCTTGCAGCCACGATCGAGTGTTTGCTCCCTGGTGTTCGCCAACAGCCACTCGCGAGCGAAAGCCGCAATCGGCAACTCGCCGGGCGGGTCACGATCGCATTGCGGGCGCAGCGCAGCGCCCGGGAAGCACGCCGCCACGTCGTCGCCATGGAAGAGGTTGCGTTCCATGTGCGGCCAGCCCGGCCTCGTGAACAGGTAGCGATCGATCGCCTCACGATCGTGATGCACCTCTTCGGTGCTCAGCAGCACTGCGACGCGCGCCACGCGCTGCAGCTCAAGGATCGTCTCGACCGGATTCTCGACGTGCTCGATGACCTCGCTGCAAACGACGACGTCGATGCTCTTGTCAGGGAACGGCAGCTTGTTGCATTCCAAAGCGAGCGAGGGCAGCCCGAACAGCTCCTTCGCACGAAGGCAGGCCTGCAGTGACAGGTCTGACGAAATCGCCTCGGCTCCGAAGATCCGCGTCGCCAACCACGGCAAGTAGCCCTCGGCGCCGCCAACGTCGAGCAGCGTCGAGAAGCGCAGCCCGTCGAGCTCGCGCAGCAGGCGGAGGATGCGCGCAAGGCGCCCAAGGTGGTTGCCTTCGCAATCGACTTGACCGACCCCGTAGACAGGCATGTGCGCTTGGTAGATGCCTTGCGCGTTCCTCTTCTGGAAGCGGCTCTCCAGCCACGATCGCGTGATGCGTGTGTAAAGGCCCATGCGCAGTGGACTATAGCTCGGCATTCCGGCTGGCTGGCAAGGCGCGACGACAACACGGGCAGATGGAACGCATGGCGCGCCGCGTCGCCGCGCGTCGAGACGCAGCATCGTGCTGCGCGTGCGATGCACCGAATGCGCGAGCATCCGCGGGCTCATGCCAAGACTGGTTGCACAACATGTCGGCGGGCGGGGCCGAGCCACGAAGACCGAGGGCAAGGAGCACCTTTGCGGCAGAGTCCGCGGTTACCGCTGAGAACTCGCGACGCGCCCATCGAGCTTCAGGGCCGACCGAAGCCACTCTGGTGTTGTAGAACCACTGCTAGGCTCCATTCCCCACAGCCATGATTCCCCCAACGAGCGTCGTCCGCGTCGATCCCATGCTGCCGCAAGAAGCCGGAGCCGTCGCCGACTTGATCCGGACGATCATCGCGCCGCTGCCCTACTACAACGAACAGGCGCGCCACGGCGAGATCGCAAAGCACACTGCAACCGACCTGCAACGCGCGATCGCCGGCGATCCGTTGTCGGTCGCGGTCGCACGACAGGATGGCCGCATGGTGGGCTTCTCGGTCACGCGCTTCGACGATTTCTTGATCTGGATTGCCTGGCTCGGCGTGCTGCCCGACGCCCGCCGCAGCGGCATCGCTCGCGCCATCCTCGCCGACATCGACCGCACCGCCTCGCTGCGCGGCTGCCACAAGATCTGGGCCGATAGCAGAACCGACAACCCCGCCATGGCGCAGTTGTTTCCCGCGGCCGGCTACCAACGCGTCGCGACCTTCGAGCGGCATTGGTATGGGCAGGACTTCTTCTTCTGGCAGAAGTTCGTTTCAGGTCCTGAGCGCACCGCATGCGGATCGCCAGGGCAAGCCAGCTAGCACTACTTTGTCAGTTGCCTGCTGAGTATCGCGTCACCGCAAGCTTGTACGCGTACTGAAGTTGTGGTACTCAGCCGTCGTTGCTGCGCATCGACATCAACCGACTGAAGCGACTCACGAAGTTCCTGGACGGCTTCGCGGGCTCGTTCGTCCGCGGTGGGCAGAGTGGCAACGCGCTCCGGTACGTCCGCGGACTGCTCAGCGATGCGAAGCGGAAGAACATGGAGGGGATGCTGCAGCGGCTGAGCGACCCAGGTCAGTACCAGACACTGCAGCACTTCATCACGCACTCGACCTGGGACTCCGACGCGATCTGGGAGCAACTTCGCAGGCAGGTCCCCGATCGGCGCGGACTGCTGCTCATCGACGACACGAGCATTCCCAAACAGGGTCGCGAGTCCGCTGGCGTTGTCCGCCAGTACTGCGGAGCACTGGGCAAGATCGCCAACTGCCAGGTCGTGGTCACCACAGCGCTGCGTGCCAAGCAGGCAGTCTGGCCGTTGAGCATGGAACTGTTCATGCCGCAGGATTGGTGCGACGACGAGGATCGGCGCGAGCGGACGCATGTCCCAGAAGGACTGCAGCATCGGACGAAGGCGACGATGGCCATCGCACAGGTGGATGCTGCGATCGCAAGCGGCATCGAGGTCGAATGCGTCCTCGCAGACGCGGGCTACGGCGACTCCGTCGAGTTTCGACGATCTCTGGCCGATCGCGGCCTCCACTACGCCGTAGGCGTGAGCAAGGCCACGAAGGTGTTCGCGGGTGATCCCGTGTTCGCGGTGCCGAAGTCAAGGCGGATTGGGCGTCCGAGGTCGCGTGCGAAACTGACGACACGATCTCCGCGCCCGCAATCGTTGGAGCAACTCGCCAGGAACATGCCAGAGTCGAGCTGGCAGCGCATCGTCTGGCGCAAGGGGACGAAGGGGCCGCTCGCTGCCGAGTTCGTGATCCTGCGCGTCACTCCCGCGCATCGATGGCATTCGGGCCAGATGCACGAAAAAGTGTGGCTGATCTGCGAGCGAACGCTCGGCAAGGAAAGCGTCCGCAAGTTCTACTTCTCCAACCTGCCTGCCTCGATCAGGAGGAAGCAGCTTGTCGCGACTACTCACGAACGCTGGGCCATCGAGCAGCACTACCGGGATCTGAAGCAGGAGACTGCTCTCGATCACTTCGAAGGACGTTCGTATCCGGGGCTGCATCGCCACATGGCGTTGACCGCCCTGGCCTACACCTTCCTCGAAGCAGAGCGGCAGCGCGCAGAGGATGGACACATGCTGAGCATCGGGGCCATCCGCGAAGCTGTGACGGAAGTTGTCGTTCTCATGCTGTTCGCACTGGGAGAACGCTTCGCATCACGAGCTGCCGCCTTTATCCGCGATCCGCCCAAGTTGTGATGGCAGAAGCTCTTTCACAACTCGGACGAGTGACAAAGTAGTGCTAGC
>SXGT01253375.1_pt1 | contig 12303 bp, 9 predicted proteins | sample 3176221 | NCBI WGS metagenome assembly SXGT01 (sample SAMN11356862, study PRJNA531348) | freshwater metagenome | isolation source: freshwater sample F1-120 | place: China: Fuxian Lake, Yuxi | collected 2017-12-25
CACGCCGTTCCAGTCCACGCCGTTCCAGTCCACGCCGTTCCAGTCCACGCCGTTCCAGTCCACGCCGTTCCAGTCCACGCCGTTCCAGTCCACGCCGTTCCAGTCCACGCCGTTCCAGCCCTCGAGCGGCTGCGTGTTCGAGCCGAGCTCGGGGTCGGGCGCCATGCAGGCGCCGAACAGGATCATCGCGGAGAGCTGAACCAAGCACGCACGAAGGGTCATGGATCCCCCTGCTGCTGCCAGCGTACACCACACCGTCGAGGTGAGTGGCGAGAGCGTCGCGATCGACGGTTGATCGCAGGCGCTGCGATGTGGGTAACCTGGTGACGTTGGATCCGTGTCCTCATCTCCGCCGGCGTTCACCGCGCTGCCTCGATTGCGGCGCACGAATCGGCGGCGCCGCGGGCGGGGTGCATGGCCGCGCCGAGGCACCGGCCGTCGACGGGTATGTCGGCGTCACGGCACTCGGATCCGGCGGCTTCGGCGACGTCCTCCGAGCCCGAGGCGCCCACGGCACGACGATCCTGAAGGTCGCGCATGCCGGCTGTGAGGCCGTGCTCGACGCCGAGGCGGCCGCCCTGGCGGCGATCGGGCCACCCTCGGTTCCTTCCCTGCAGGCTCGAGCCTGCACTCCCGATGGCCGGGCGCTGCTGGCGATCGAGGATGTCGGCGATGACGCGCTGGCGACCCGGATGCTCGGCGGCTCGATGTCGAACGACGAGATCGGCGAGCTCGCGAGCCGCCTGCTCGCCATCGTCGCGGCGATCCACCGCGCTGGCTACATCCACGGCGATCTCAAGCCAGAGCACGTGCGGTTTCGTGCCAATGGCGAGCTCGTGCTGATCGATCTCGGCGCCGCCCTGCCGATCGGGACGAGGCGCGATGGGCCCGCGATCGGCTCGGTCGAGTACATGGCGCCCGAGCTGTTCGATCGGGACAGCGTCGCCGACCCGCGCAGTGATCTCTACGCGCTCGGCGTCATCGTCCACGAGCTGGTCACGGGGCGTGTACCCTTCTTCGGATCGGTCGAGGAGATCCGCGCCGGCCACCGGCTCCATCGTCCGTGGATCGAACGCCACCCGGGCGCCGCGCCTCCACACCTCCGCGAGCTCGTCAGCCGGCTCCTGTCCAAGCGCCCCGAAGAACGCCCCCCCCTGTCCCGCCCCGACCACGCGACGAGGCCATCGCGAACCATCCAGGCCGCCGCACCACCCATCGACGCAGCGCCGACCGGCCCGCGGTCGTTCCATGGTCGCGATCGACAGCTCGCGGTCCTCCTGGACAGCGCCCGGGCTGCCGTGCGCCACGGCGTACCCGCCCTGGTCACGGTCATCGCCGACGCCGGCCTGGGCAAGTCGCGCCTGGCCGCCGAGCTGTCGAGGATGATCGCCGACGAGGCCGTGGCGGAGGTGGTGAGCATCGACGCCGTGGCCGAGGCGGCTCACGATGCAACCGTGCGAGCGCTGCTGTGCGCCGCACTCGGTACCTCGACGATCTCCCGCCAACGGCTGGCCGAGCACGTGGGCGAGACCATCGCCGCCGAGACCTGGCCCGGTGTCGCCGCCACGCTCGATGAGCCCGGCGGAGCAATCGCGGCTGCCCCCGGCGCGATCCGGGCGGCGCTGGTGCGTGCCACCGGAGAGGCCTTGCGGGTCCGCGCCCACCGGCGGCCGCTGTGCGTCATCCTCGACGATGCCCACGCCGCCGACGACGCCGCGCTCGACGTCTGCGAGTACGTCACCACGGCCGGCGAGCTGCCGATCTGGGTCGCGGTGCTGGCGCGCCCCGACCTCGACAGCCAGCGACCCCGCTGGGGAGAGCGGGCCGAACGCCACGAACGGATGCGGCTCGGCCCGCTCGCCGCGGCGGCGGCCGCCGAGATGGCGCGCACTCTCCTGTGGCCGGTGACCGAGGTCCCGGCCGCGGTGCTCGACGAGCTGGTGGCGCTCGCTCACGGCAGCCCGCTGCTGCTCGGCGAGATGGTCAGCGAGCTGCGACGGTGCGGTGCGGTGCGGCGGCACGGACGAGGCGACGCGTGGTATCTCGCCAGCGAGGCGCTCGGCGAACTGGGAACGCTGCCCGGGATCGAGTCGATGGTCGAACGCGAGCTCGCCGGCATGGGCCCGAGCCTGGCGGCCTACGCTCGGCTGGCGGCGCTGCTCGGCCCGACCGCGACCGTGGACGACGTGATCGCCGTGGTCGGCAGGCTCGGCGAGCACGCTCGCGACCTGAAGCTCGATCCGCGCGCGGCGATCGGCCAGCTGCGCCGGCGCGGGCTGCTTCGTCGTGAGGGCGACGAGCTCGTGTTCCGCCATGCGCTGGTCGCCGAGGCGGTGGAGCGCACCACGGCCGACGACGAGGCCGTGCGGATCCACCGGGCCGCCCTGGCCGGCAACGCCGACCACGGGGACGAGGCGACGATGGCCCGACGACTCCACCACGCGCTGGGCGCAGGGGAGCTCGCGCACGCGCTGACGCTCGCCGGCACCCTCGCGGCCCGTGCCATGGCCCGCCACGGGTACGTCGAGGCCGACCGGCGCACGACCACGGTGCTCGAGCTCCTGGACAAGCAGCCGGCCGCGTTGCCAGCGCGGCTCGCCGCCCTGCGCGACCGAGCCAGCGCGCGGTTCCGCCTCGGCCGCCACGACGATGCGCTCGTCGATCTTCGCGCGGCGGTGGAGATCGCCGAGCTGCTCGGAGATCGCGACGCGGTCGTCGGAGCGCTGCTCGATGCCGCGACCGTTCACGACTGGATCGACGAGCTCGAGCTTTCGGCCCGCGAGGTCGAACGGGCCGCCGCCATGCCCGGTGAGCGTCGGTCGTCGCTGCTCCGCGCTCGCCTGCTGCTCGGCGAAGGCCGGACCTGGTGGCGTCGCGGCGACACGGCCGCCGCCGCGCGGTTGATCAGCCAGGCGATCGAGCTGGCCTCGTCATGTGGCGATGAAGGCTACGAGCAACGCGTGATCGCCCGCCTCATGCTCGGCCCCCTCGAGGTCGCGGGCCCGGGCGGCGTCGACCTGGCCCGCGCCACCTTCGCCGCGCTTGTCGCCGAGTGCGAGCGCCACCACGATCGTCTCCATCTCGCCGCGGCGCTCAACAATCGCCGCCACGTCTGGATCGCAACCGGCGAGCTGGACGCCCTGCTGGAAGACGCCGAGCGCTGCACGCAGATCGGCCGCCAGCTCGGCATCCTCGCCTTCGAGTACGGCGCGCGGATCAACGCAGGTGAGGCCTTGCTCCGTGCCGGGCGCGTCGCCGAGGCGCGCCGGCAGGTCGAGGCGGCGCTGCACATCGAGCTCCGCCGTTCACCTCGACGCACCGCCCACCTGCTCGAGATCCGGCTCCTCCTCGCCGAGGGCCGGCGAGACGAGGCCGCTGCCCGCCACCAGCATCTGGTCGCGTCGCTGGCGGGAGCCGACGCGAGTCCGGCGATGCTGATGCCCGAGGATCTCCCCGTGCTCGAAGCCGTCGCCGCCCGCCTCGCGGCGGGCATCTGATCGCGATCACGGCGCCCGGCCAGCGTCGGCGTTGGTACCGACCAGGTTTCGCGCGACGAAACCAGGTCGGCTGGTTGCGGCCGGCGAAACCGTCCACTCCCCTCGATCGCAACGTGATCGCTCGGTTCGGATGGGCCGCTGGTTGGCCCAGGCGTTGCTCCTTGGCTCGACGTGATTCTGCCAACCAGCCATCAAGGAGTGACAGTCATGTTGAACACCAAGAGCACCGTCGTCCTGCGCCACGGCCAGCTCCTCTCGCTGCTCGCGTCCACGTTGCTTGCCGGGTGCGTCGACGACGACTCCACCCTCGAGCCGAGTCCAACCGAGCCGCAGCCATACGCGCTGAAGGCCGAGCTACCGGATCAGTACACGTGGCTCGTCGAGCACGGCGCGAGCCTCACGTGTAGCGAGGCACAGCTCGTCGCACGCGGCGGCGTGCTGTGGCAGAAGGTCTACGCGATCCAGGATAGATATCCCGACGATCCCGGCTTCATCACGAAGACCACGCTCATTCGCGTGCTCAACGAGAAGACGCTCGCGCGCTACAAGGCGGAGATCTCCGCGCTGCCTCTCGAGAAGCAGAGTGACCCGGTCGCGCTCGCAGAGATCCGTGCACGCGTCGGCGTCCAGAGCTCGCTCCAGCCCGCCGACAACAAGTACGATCTCATGCACGCCGGTCTCGATCCGACGCGCTTCAAGCTCGTCCCGACGCGCGTGGCCGCACCGATCGACGGCTGCGACCTACCGCAGGAGCTCGCGCCGGCACTGTACGCAGTGACCGCTTGCCCGAACGACGACACCGAACCGACGCCGCCGACGGAACCGCCGACGGAACCGCCGACGACACCGCCCGGTCCGCCGACGCCTACGCCCGGCGAGAGCAGCAGTGCTCCATCGGGCGATATGAACTACATCCCCGTCGCGAACGGAATCGCCGCGATGGGGGGCGGCGGCGAGTGCGGCTCGACCTGCAAGGTGACCTGCGATCTCGCCGTTACCGTTGGCAAGCAAGGCGATGCGGAGGTCTCGACCTCGAAGTCCGTGACTGTGAGCACCTCGGACGGCACCTGGAAGTCCGACAGCGGCAACGCCGTCGACACGCTCACGAACCGATGGCGCCGCTACGACAACGTCGCCGTCTGCCGTTCGGAGGGCTGCGCCCAGGGCGAGACCTGGAGCGCAACGATGACCCCCGGCAGCTTCGGCGACGGCTCGCTCGCCGTGAACATCCACGCCAAGACGAAGAACCCGGACCTCGACACGTTCAGCTCGGGCTGCTCGGTGCGCGCGAACGCGCTCGTCGCGACGAGCCTGACGATGGACAAGAACGCGGCCGACTGCAACGCCGCGAACAAGTCGCCGGTCACATTCGACCACAAGCAGGAGATCCTCTACGCCGTCCACTCCGAGGGCAGCAAGGAGTCGAGCTCGGAGACAACCGGAAGCGTCGGTGTGGACTACGCCGCGAACACGACGCAGGGCTCGGCGGCGAACGCGAACCTCAAGGCGAGCGGCGCCGGCAAGGCCGGTCTCAAGGTTGATGGCGTCGACGTGACGGGCGGCGCGAACTTCGCGAACCAGACCACGTGGAACGGCAAGGCGGCGTTCTCCCACAACTACCGTCGCTCGGATAAAGAGAGTTCGACCTGGAAGGCCGGTGACACGACCCTCGACGTTCAGAACCAGATCCAGGGTCCGCCGTCGCTTACGCTGACCAATGCCTGCCCGCAGAAGGCGGTCGCGTACAAGTACGACATCACCAACTTCCGCGCCGAGATGGAGTGGGAAACCAACTACACTAACCTCTTCGATGACGAAGTACTCTGTGACTCGCGCATCGAAGCCAAGATCCCCGAGCTTCCCGCGGAGCTCCCGTTCACGTGCACGTACACCACGAGCACGGATGGCAACGCGAAGAACTGTGCAGGCAACGGAGGCAAGGGAACCAAGAATTGAGCGCGCACGATCGCGCACGTGCAGTGAGCCGGCGACTCTAGCCGTGCTTCTTGGCCAGTCGCCACATCTGGACCCGGCCGAGACCGGCGGCAACGGCGGCGCGGGGGACGTTCTGGTCGTGGCGGGCCAGGAGGGCACGGACGTAGGCGCGCTCGAAGGCATCGAGCGCATCCTGGCGCGCGGCGGCGTAGGGGCGGTCGATGTCGACGCGGGCCGGGTCACCGGCCTGCGTCGACGTGCGTCCGGGTCCGACGCCGCCCAGCGGCAGCGCGCGATCGAACACCAGGCAGCGCTCGAGGTAGGTGCGCAGCTCACGCACGTTGCCGGGCCACGGTCCGCGGCGCAGCGTGTCGACCAGCTCGGGCGTGCACAGGCGGTCGATGGTCGCGGCGTCGGCGCCCAGCCCGGCGAGCACGGTGCGGGCCAGGGCGGCGAGATCACCGGGACGCTCGCGCAGGGGCGGCAGCCGCACCGTCACGACCGCGAGGCGGTAGTAGAGATCGGCGCGGAAGCGCTCCTCGTTGACCTCGGTGCGGAGATCGCGATTGGTCGCGGCGAGCACGCGCACGTCGACGGCGACGTAACGGTTGCTGCCCAGGCGGCGGATCTCGCGGCGCTCGAGGACGCGCAGGAGCTGGGGCTGGAGATCGAGCGGCAGCTCGCCGATCTCGTCGAGGACGATGGTGCCGCCCGAGGCCTCCTCGAAGGCGCCGATGCGGCGGTCGGCGGCGCCGGTGAAGGCGCCCTTCTCGTGACCGAAGAGCTCACTGAGCAGGAGTTCGCGCGGCATCGCGCCGCAGTCGACCACCACGAACGGCCCGTCGGCGCGGCGGCTGGCCTGATGGATCGCCGCGGCGGCCTCTTCCTTGCCGGTCCCGGTCTCGCCCTCGAGCAAGACGGTGGCGTCGCTGATCGCGGCCCGCTCCATCGCCGCGAAGGCCGCCCGCATGGCGGGCGACTCGCCGACCAGGTTGCCGAACCGGGTCGGCGCGTCGCCGAGTTGGAGGCCCGTGAGCCGCAGCGCGCCCAGCTCGACCTGCAACCAGGTGGCGCCGAGCACCAGCATGCTGCCGTCGCGCAGGAACCCGTCGAGCACGCGGGTGCCGTCGACCACGGTGCCGTTGCGGCTCTCGAGATCGCGGATGCGCACCCCGCGTTCCTCGACGGTCAGCTCGCAGTGGAAGCGCGAGACGGTGTCGTCGGTCAGGCGCACGTCGCTGCGCTCGTGGGTGCCGACGGCCGCCCGGGTGGCCACGCTCCACGACGCGCCGGCGTCCGGGCCTTGCACGGCGGTGAGCCGCACCGCGTCGGCGGGCGGAGCGACGGTGCCACCGGCCGCGCGGGTCGGGCGCGCAGCGGGCGGCGCGCCGGTGGGCGGGCTACGCGGCGGCCGGCGGGTCATGGCAGGGCCACGTTATCAGTCCACGTCGACCAGATCGTCGTCGTAGTCGTAAATGGGCACCCGCAGGCGGCCGCGCCAGCGCTCGACCCAGGCGGCGTGGTCGGCGGCGTCGGAGCGACGCTCCTCCTCGTGCCGGCAGTTCTCGCAGGCAAGCTCGACGACGGTGACGGCGGCGAACTTGGTCTCGTGCTTGCGCACGGCGTAGCTGCCGCAGCGGGGACAGCGGTGCTCGTCGGTGACGGTCACCGCCCATATATACACGGGGCGGGCATGACGTGCGCCCCGGCTCGGTTATCGTAGGGCCGATGCGTCACCCGGGGATGCCGATCGCCGCGACCGCGACCGCGCTCGCGCTCGCCGGGTGCAGCCTGCCCGATGGCGAGTACTTCGGGCGGGTGCCCGCGGTCCGGGATCCGAAACACCTGCGCTACTGCAACAACGGTCAGCCCGAGGGGCTCGATCCGGCGCAGATCTCGAGCACGACGGCGACGCCGCTGGCCCACGCCCTCTTCGACGGGCTGACCCGATACGGCAACGACGGCCTGCCCGAGGCCAGCCTGGCGACGTCGTGGGACGTCGCGCCTGATCTGCGGCGGGTGACGTTCCACCTGCACGACAAGGCGCGGTGGTCCAACGGCCGGTCGCTCACGGCCCACGACATCGCGTACCACGCGGCGCGCATGCTCCACCCGCTGACCGCGTCGCCGTCGGCCGATGGCCTCGACTGGATCAAGGGGTACGACCTCTTCATCGAAGGCCGCAACAAGGTCCTGCTCGCCGAGGCCGGTGGCCTGCCGGCCGGCACCATCGTCGAGATCACCGGCTGGGCCGGCGTGTCGGTGGCTGATCACAAGACCGCCAAGGACCGCCTGCCCGACACCAACCTGCGCACGGCCAGCCGGCCCCTGGCCCTGCGCGATCTGGGCGCGGCTCCGGCGGCGGCGTACGCGACGGTGCCACGCGGCACCCAGGTCGTCCTCATCGAGCTCTCGGGCCGACCGGCGAGCGCGCCCAGCCCCGGCGCCGAGACCTGGGCCTACGTGCACTGGAACCGAGGCGATGGCGTGTTCGGCTGGGTGCCGGCCGCCGAGCTCGACGGCCAGCCGACCGGCGACGTCGCGTTCCGGGTGCGGCGGGTGCCGAAGCAGCAGCAGCCGGGCGTCGACCTGACGCTCGACGAACTGGCCGCCGACAACGCGGCCGTGCGCGCCGAGGTCGACGTGCGCGGCAAGGATCTGCTCGGCCTGCCCGAGGTGCTGGGGATCAGGGCGCCGGACGCGCGGACCTTCGTGATCGAGGCCGGTGACCCGACGCCCTACATGATCTCGATGTCGCCGTCGCGCGTGCTGCGCCCGACGCCGCGCGAAGCGGTGTCGCGCAGCCCGCGACGCTGGGCCGAGCCGGGCCGGATCGTGACGTCGGGGCCGCTCCACCTGGTCGCCGCCGCCGAGCGCGACTACATCGAGATGGTCCGCTCGCCGACCTACTGGGATCAGGCCGACGTGAAGCTCGATCGCCTGACCGTCTACTCGATCGACGATCAGGCGGCGAGCGCCAACCTCTACTACACCGGCGACTGCGACGCGATCCGCGGCTCCAACGTGCCGACCTCGTACCTGCCGGTCCTGTCGGGCGACAAGCGCGGCGGGCGGCCCTACGCCGACTTCACCGTCGCGCCCTACCTGGGCGTGTACTTCATCATCGTCAACACCAAGCAGTTCGACAACGTCCACCTCCGCCGCGCGCTGGCTTTCTCCCTCGATCGCTCGCTCATCCCCAGGGTCCTCCACGGCGGCGAGATCGGCGTGGCCTCGTACACGCCGGGCACGCCCATCGCCGATCTCCTGGAGGAGGATCTGGCCGCGTGCGGCGTCGCCCGCGACACGCCGGGCGTGGCCATGGTCATCGAGCGCGGCAAGCTCTGCTACGTGCCGCCGCCCGGCCTGGAGTTCGATCCGGTCCGCGCCAAGCAGGAGCTCGAGCTGGCCCGACAGGAGATGGGCCCGCGCTTTCCGAAGTCGGTGCTCTACAAGTTCAACACCGGCGTCGAGGGCCACAAGCTGGTCGCCGAGTACGTGCAAGCGCAGTGGAAGAACGTGCTCGGCATCGACGTCGGCCTCGAGTCGCAGGAGTGGAAGGTCTACCTGTCCGACACCCGCAAGCTGCAGTACCAGACCGGTCGCATGGGCTGGATCGGCACCGCCGCCGATCCCGAGAGCGAGTTCCTGCGCATCTTCCGCTGCTCCAGCCCCAACAACCGGCCGGCCTGGTGCAACCCGAAGTACGAGGCGCTCATGGACGAGGCCGCGACCATGACCGATCGCAAGGCGCGGCTGGCCAAGCTGCGCGAGGCCGAGGCCGTCTTCATCGAGGAGGCGCCGGTGATCCCGCTCTACAACTACACGCAGAAACACCTGCAGAAGCCGTACGTCCGCGACCTCCATATCAACTTCATCGATCAGCCTCCGCTGTGGCGGGTCTGGCTCGATCCCGACTGGAAGCGTAAGAAGTAGTGCTGCGGCTCATCCTCGGCCGGTTGATCGGCGGCGTGTTCGTGCTCTTCGTCGTCGCGACGGTGTCGTTCTTCCTGTTGCACGCCGCCAAGGGCGGGCCCTTCGACTCCGATCGGGCCGTGCCCGAGGCGGTGCAACGCAACATCGAGGAGCGCTACCACCTCAACGATCCGCTGTGGAAGCAGTACGTGACCCACATGGAGCGGGTGGCGACCCTCGACTTCGGCCACTCGATGAAGCGGCAGAAGTCGGTCAAGGAGATGATCGCAGAGCACGGGCCCAAGAGCCTGCGCCTGGGCCTCATGGCCATGGTCTTCGCCGCCATCTTCGGGACCGCGCTTGGCGTGACCGCGGCCGCGCGCCGCAACACCTGGGTCGACTACACGCTCATGGTGATCGCGTTGCTCGGCATCTCGATCCCGTCGCTGGTGCTGGGGCCCATGTTCATCCGCTGGTTCTCGCTCGGGCTGGGCTGGTTCCCGCCGGCGCGGGCCGAGGACTTCAGTGGCTACGTCCTGCCCGCGCTGGTGCTGGGCATGATCTACGCCGGCACCGTCGCCCGCCTGGCCCGCGCCGGCGTGCTCGACACCCTGAGCCAGGACTACGTGCGCACCGCCCGCGCCAAGGGCCTGACCGAGCGGGTGGTGGTTTGGAAACACGCGCTCCGGCTCGGCATCATCCCGGTCATCACCTACCTCGGCCCGGCGACGGCGGCGCTGATCTCGGGCTCGTTCGTGGTCGAGAAGATCTTCCAGATCCCCGGCCTCGGTTTCTATTTCGTCGGCAGCGTCAGCGATCGCGACTACCCGGTGCTCACCGGCCTCCTGGTCTTCTACGTCGCCTTTCTGGTGCTGCTCAACCTGGTGGTCGACATCCTCTACGGCGTCATCGATCCGCGCACGCGGGGAGCGCGGTGATGGCGGAGCGACCGCACTCGCCCTGGCGCGACGCGTGGCGGCGGCTGCGCAAGAACCGCATCGCCGTGGCCATGGGCGTGATCTTTCTCTCCATCCTGGCCTTCTGCTGGCTGGGGCCGATCGTCGCCGGCTGGTTCGGGCTCGACGCCACCACCATCGACATCGCGCTGGGCGCCACCCCGCCGTCGCTGGACCATCCCTTCGGCACCGATCTGCTCGGCCGCGACATGCTGGTGCGAGTGATGATCGGCGGCCGCATCGCCATCCTGGTCGCGTTCGTGGCCACCTCGGTCGCGCTGGTCATCGGCGTCACCTGGGGCGCGATCGCCGCCTACGCCGGCGGCAACGTCGACTACGTGATGATGCGCATCGTCGACGCGCTCTACGGCTTCCCCACCGTGGTCTTCGTGATCGTGGTGATGAGCGTGTTCGAGCTGCGCAGCCTGGTGGCGCTGTTCGCCCTGATCGGCAGCATCTCGTGGCTCAACATGGCGCGGCAGACCCGCGGCCAGGTGATGTCCTTGCGACACCGCGAGTTCGTCGAGGCTGCCCGCGCCACCGGGGTCGCGCCGGCGCGCGTGTTGTTCCGCCACATCGTGCCCAACGCGATGGGCGTGATCATCGTCGCCGCCACCGCCGGCCTGCCCAGCGTGATGCTGACCGAGGCCTTCCTCTCGTTTCTCGGCCTGGGCGTGCAGGCGCCGCTGGCCTCCTGGGGCACGCTCCTGACCGAGGGCAGCTCGCAGATCTCGGTCTACTCGTGGGTCCTGATCGGCCCCGGCGTGGTCATGGGCCTCACCATCATGGCCCTCAACTTCCTCGGCGACGGCCTGCGCGACGCCCTCGATCCCCAGACCCGCAAGGACTGACGTCGCGAGCGGCTTGTGACAGGGGACGGTGTCAACTTTGACAACCTTGCGGCCGGTCGTCACGTGAGGACGAACTCGGTCCTGCAACCGCGACGTACGCCGGGTCCACCGACTGGAGCGAGGCGAATTCGTCGCGAACCTCGTCGGTGACCATGCTGGCGAGGTCACCACCGACGTCGCGGAACGGACCAAACGCTCGAGGTGTTCGCCACGATCCCCGCCGCCGGTCCTGGGGCGCCAAAGTTGTCAAAGTTGACACCGTCCCTGTCACAGGGCCGTGAATCAGCTCACTTGCACTCGAGGACGGCCTGGCAGTTCTCGGCCTTGCCCACGCAGTCGGCGTGCTGGGTGACCAGGACCCGGGCCTCGGCGTCGCGCTCGAGGGCGGCGCAGGCGGCGATGCACTCGCCCTCGTCGAACGTGGAATCGTCCGAGGAGCGCGACTCGTGGCAGTCGGCCTCGCGCGTACATGTCTCCCGGCAGATCTTGCTCTTGGGCGCCGTGCAGGCGGCGCCGAGTGCGATAGCCAGAAAGAGCAGGCTCCAGCGGGACATCCGCGGGCATTGTACCGGCGGCTGCAACCATGCGGAAGCGCCCGTGTCTGGATGAGCATGAAGCGATTCGCCCTGGCCCTCATCGCCCTCTCCCTCGCCGTTGCCCCCGCCGTGGCCCAGCCCAAGGCCGGCAAGGCGGCGCCCGCCGCTCCTCAGAAGAAGGTCAAGGTCCTCACGATCAACCCCTACGACGTCGACGGCGATCGCGTCACCCGGCCGCTCGAGCCGATCAGCGTGGACGAGGCCGCGAAGTCGTCCAGCCTCATCCGCATCCGCCGCGACTTCATCGATCTGATCCTCAAGGCCGCCGAGTCGGTCTGACGCTCGCCTCCGCCCGCGACGACGCCTCGCTCCGCTACTCCTCTCGCCGCTCCCGCTGCTTCCGCTCCTCCTCGGTCCACCGCTCGCGGTGGCGCTCCACGACCCGGTGCTCGGCCCGCGCGGCCCTCGCCTGATCGCGGGCCAGCGCCACCGCGGCCTGCCATTCGGCCACCTCGGCCGTGCCCGCGGCCAGCCGGGCCTCGGCCCGCGTCACCTCGCGGCGCAGCCGCTCGCCCCAGGCCTCCCGGCGCAGCACCTGCCAGGCCGGCTCTCC
>SXGT01291166.1_pt1 | contig 12303 bp, 12 predicted proteins | sample 3176221 | NCBI WGS metagenome assembly SXGT01 (sample SAMN11356862, study PRJNA531348) | freshwater metagenome | isolation source: freshwater sample F1-120 | place: China: Fuxian Lake, Yuxi | collected 2017-12-25
CCGCTGCTTCGCAGCCCCCCTCTCCCCCGACGCGAGGGCGCGGGGACGACGGATAAAAATGTTGTATAACCGGTAGGTTACACCCCTCCCCCTCGCTTCGTGGGAGAGGGGTACGCGGGTGATGAGAAGGATCGCGTGGGGGTGAGGTTGCGCGGGTGTCGCGTGGGATATCCATTCGCAGCGCTTTGGCACCCATCCGCAGCGTTCTGGAACCCGTCCGCAGCGCTTTGGCACCCGTCCGCTGCATTCGGGGACCTGTCCGCTACATTCGGGGACTTGTCCGCTGCATTCGGAGACCAGGCACCTGCGCTCGGAGGCTCGTCCACCGCGCTCGGAGGCTCGTCCGCTGCGCTCGGAGGCCCGTCCGCTGCGCTCGGAGGCCCGTCCGCTGCGTTTGGAGATCCATCCGCTGCGTTCCAACCATGGACCGCGGGCGTCCGAGGCTCATCCCGTCGGGGCCTTGCCGTCCCCGGCTCCGGTCGGAGCTACGGCCTCCGAGGCCGGTTGCCGGAGCCCTCGGGAGAACCACCGGCGCAGCGAGATTGGGATGAGCCGAGGGATCTGAGGATCGACCTTGTGTCCTGTGTCGAAGGCCTCGACGAAGAGCTCGAGCAGCCGGAGGTTGATCCCATCGTAGCGGTCGACCTCCGCCTGGGTGACGGGAGCATCTCCCTGGACGGCGGTCGCGGTCTTGCCCGTCGCCTTCACACGCTCGGCGAGCACCTCTGTCTGGGAGAGCCACTCCTCGGTGATCGCGGAGCCTCTTCGTCGGGTGACAGCTCCGGGGCTCTTGTCCGCCAACATGGTCCGGCAGAGTTTCGCCATCGCCACGAGCGAGTCGGCGTGAGCCTGGGGCGAGGCGATCGAGCCGTAGGCCTTGGCAATTTGACTCTTCGTCTTCGTGTCCTTCTTGCCGAGCGCCTCGAGCGCGCCATGGAGCTGCTCTCGGCGCGTCAGGCCCTCGGCGCGCCTGACATCGGCGTCCGTCTGGCGCTCCGCCTTCCCGCTGCTCCTGGCCGCCTTCCCCTGGTCCCGCTGCTCCGCCTTTTGCTGTCCTCGCCTCGCGGTCCAGATGGCCACGCGCAGCATGTCGGGCGTGACCCCCGGCACCGCCTGGCGCTGCGCCACGGTGGCCGAGTCGAAGAAGCGAAGCGCCTTGCCATAGAGGCGCGCAGTATCGACGTCGATGCGCGTCGTGGCCACCTGGGCGCCCAGGCTTACGAGCTCCATGTCGGTCATGCCCTCGACGTAGGCGAGCGCTTCTTCCTCGGTCGCGTCGCCTGCTCGCCGGACGAGATCTTCGAGGGTATCGACGGGCTCGGCCTCGGTGTCATCCGGAGTCCTGGAGACCGGGGCGGGCTCGTCTTGGGTTGAGGGGTTTCGTCTTTGGTCTTCTTGGGGGCTTCGTGGCCATTGCCCCGAGGCCATGCGCGTGAAGGCCATGAGTTCAAGTTCGAACCACCGGCTCGCTTGTAGAGGAGGAAGCCCGAGGTGGGCGGGTCGAGCCCTGCGCGGCTCATCGTTCCTCCGGCATCTTCTGCAGGTCCGCGGCCTCGTCGAGCCTACTCCGCATGACGATCCGGTACCCCGCCCGTTCGAACTCCTGTTGCGGGTCACTGCGGCGGGCTCTCACGCGCCAGCGAGGCTGCCCCGAGGAGAGCAGCCACATCACCGCTGGCAACGCGGGGACCGGCTGCTCGTTTCGCTGGGCGGCGAGGATGCGGTTGTGGTGCTGGGCGAACTGCTTGCGCAGGCACTCGCACACCTCCCGGATGCTGGGCGTCTTGCGGAAGACCTCCAGGCTGTACACTTCCCGGCCCATCGTGCCCACAAGCCCCCGCGGCTCGCTCGGCATCGCGTGTGGGATCGGGCTCGAACCAGACGACCCTTGGAAGTCCCCGACGGAGGACGTCGACGAACTGGGCGTCGACCAGGACCTCGGCTTCCGTCTGCACCACACCCGTCCCCTCCCACGCCGCGGTGAAGAGACGCTTGGCGAACGGATCGAAGGGCTTCTGCATCCGCACGGCACCGTGGGCAGGGGGTAGGACAGGGAGACTGTGCCCCACAGCCGGAGAAACCTCACCCCGCAACTATACGTCGCTGCGCCCACTGCCCCTCTCCCACGAAGCGCGGTAGAGGGGCCCCACGTCACCCGACTCCTCTCGTACCGCGAGCCCTTTGGTTCGCTTGGCGCCGGGGAAGTGCCCCTCTTCCATGACGCTCAACCTCGCCGTCTTCCCGACAACAGATCGAACATTCGCTGGTGACGACGAACGCCCCGTCGGTCGCCGAGCGCCTCCAGCGCGGCGCTCATCCCGGCGTGACCCAGGACGTCGTGGAGTGATACTTCGAGCACACGCTCGAACAGGGCGCGAGCGGCGCTCGGTTCTCCGAGCCCGAGTAATGCCGAGCCACGAACGAAGGCAGTACGCGATGACAGGCCGTCATGGCGTTCGAGAACGTCCACGTGCTCGAGGGCTTCCGCATGGCGCCCAGTGTCGACCAGAGCACCGGCAAGAATGAGGCGGGCCTCCCGGTAGTCTTCGTCGAGCATCACGGCAATGCGGAAGTGCTGGATCGCTTCGTCGATGCGCGAGCTGTCTCCCACGAGGAACGAGCCGTACTGGCCGCGAACGTACGCGCACGCGGGGTCCATCTCGACGGCTCTCCGGTAGAGTGCGTCCTTCTGCTCAGGTGTGTACCTGTTCCACGGAGCGAGGGCCTCATCGCAGAGGCACTTGGCCCTGAAGGCCTCGCGGTCGAGACGCGACTCCTGAGGTGTGTCGTCGTCTGCGATGGCCAAGAACATGCTGGCCACGTCCTCCAAGAGCCGCACCGTATCTCCCCCTGTCGTCCTTTCCCAGCCAGGGATGCCTGACACGCTTTCACGGGCCTGCACGGCGAGCGCATGACAGTGGTTCGCTGCATGGCGAAACGCTTCGCTTTGGTCCTGCTCAGCGAGTCGCTGGTATTCCGCTTCGAAGCGAACCACATCCGCATTCATCCCCGCCACCAGGTGGAACACGTTGCCCATGAGGACGTGCTTGAAGCGCTCGTGCACCTCGGACCATCGTGGCCAATGTGAGCCCATCGCCACGATACTCGCGAGCTCTGTCGAAAAATATCGACGCAAGTCATGGACGTAGAACTTGAGCTGAAGCTTGTGGACTAAGTCCAGGGCCTTGGCCACGTCCGGATGAGCGGCAAGCGCGTCACGAAGACGAGCCACAAGGCAGGCAAGCCGAAGCTCGAAAGTGATCTCGTCGACCGCAGGCCCTTCATTGAGATGCGGTCGGCTCAGAGCCCTGGCGAGACGGAGGAGCGTGTCTTCTTTCGGCAGCCGCCTACCCTCACGTAGGTCCCTGAACGTGTGCGGTTGGAGCTTCGATTTCTTGCGGAGTGCTGCGTCAGATATGCGGGTCTTCCCGCTCTCTCGGAGCTTACGGAGCGCCTCGGCGATCCCGGGCTTGCGCATCCAGGTACCGATCCGCCTCCAGGCCGGCGCGACTTGTCCGTAGAGCGTGACATAGGCGGCGATGCGGATGCCGATCTCCCCGAGCGCCGTAGCCCCCCAGAACTGTACGATAGTAGCTCTCTCTCCATGGTCGGCCCTGTTGACCAGCGCCGCGAATCGATCCCAGACGGCGAGGGCGCCTTCTAGGCCGGCGAGAAGGACCGTTCGATGCTCGGCAGCCCGCTCGCCTTTCAAGCCGCGAGCCGCAAGGTAGGAGGGCGTGAAGAGCCCGTCGACGAGATCTTCGAGGAGGGCGGAGATCTTGTTGTCGGAGACCGATGGGTTGCAGGCCGCGATCCTCTTGGCCGTCGACTCCGAGACGCGCGAGGTGCCGCCGCGGACGTTGGCCAGACCGAGCGCCGACGCGAGCCAGGCGACGGCCTGAGCGCTGTTTGGCAGGGGGCTCGGGGTCGGCGACGCCATGACGGACTCTACCTTGAAGGCCATGGCGTCGCTGACCCCTTCCCCTTACGTTCGACTACTTCTTGCCGCCGGTCTGAGGCGCCTGGGCCGGCGGGGGTGGCGGGTTCGGGTGACCTTGCTCCACACGGTTCGCCCGGTCCGCGGCGTGCGCCGGGTTGTTCGGGTTCTTGACGTCGCTGCGTTGATCGTTCGGGGTGTGGCTCTTCTTCTCCATGATGACCTCCTGCCCACGGGGCATGAGGCAGCGTGGCTGCGGTGGCTGCTCGTGGGGAGGGGCAAGTCCGGGTTCACGACAAATGCACCGGAAATCTCGGCGAAGTGCGTCCCATCTTGGCACCGTGAGCCGTGACAGAACGGCGCGGCTCCGCTCGCCTCCTACCGTCACAGGAGTTCCGCGATCCGATCCAGCAGACTCGCCACCGTGGTAGCGTCACCGCCCCGATGAGCAGCGACCGACGGCCGTCCCGGCGGTCCGATGGTGTGCGAGGGGAGGACGAGCGTGCCGACTGGAGTTGAACACCTTGTTGCTGGCGCCATCGTGACCGGCCCCCTCCTCCCCGAACCCGTCGAGGTGCTCACCACCGTCCCCATGGGAAGCGCGCTGAAGCTGATCGCTCGCGGGCTTCGCACCAACCTGACCCATCAGCCGGTGCTTGACGCCGAGCAGATCGCGCAGCTCACGGTCAGCCCCAAGGAAGCTCCGTTCGACGGGGACGCCCTCCGGTTCCGGCTGGGCATCGAGGGGCACCGCCTCGGGCTCGCCTACGAGTACGACCCCTATTTCTCGCTCTCCATCGCCCGCATCGATCCGCTGCCCCACCAGCTCGAGGCGGTCTACGAGTACTTCCTCAAGGTCCCCCGCATCCGCTTCCTGCTCGCCGACGATCCTGGCTCTGTTCCACACGATGCGTCGGCGCGTCGGTGTAGAATCACACACGGATGGACGGCTACATCGCGGTCACAGACCCGGGCTGGTACGAGCGGCTCTCGCGCACACGGGAACCGAAGGACGCCAACTTCTGGCGCCCCTCGGCGCGTGCGTTTCGGCTCGAAATGGGCACGCCCTTCCTGTTCAAGCTAAAGGCACCCCACAATGCGATCGCCGGGTTCGGCTACTTCGTCGGTTTTACCATCCTTCCCGACTGGCTCGCGTGGGAGACGTTTGGCGAGGGGAACGGTGTCGATAGCCTCGCTATACTGCGCGCACGGCTCTCCGGTATCCAGAAGGATGCGCGTATCGCGGCGGATCCGGGCGGCCGCATTGGTTGCTGCCTGATCGCTGAAGCCCAGTTCTTCCCCAAAGAATCATGGGTACGCACGCCGGGCAACTGGTCACCCCGCACGCAGACGGGAGCGAAGTACGATCTTTCTCAGGGCGAAGGTGAGCGCGTGTGGCTTCAGTGCCTCGCGCGTATCGCCGACGCACGCACCGCCAGCAACCTTCTGGTCCTTCATGAGCCTTCCGCTCGATACGGCACTCCAGCGCTCCATGTCCCGCGTCTCGGCCAGGGCATCTTCCGTGTAAAAGTCCTCGATGCCTACGGTCGCGCGTGCGCGGTGACCGGTGAGCACTCGCTACCCGTACTCGAGGCCGCGCACATCAAGCCTTATGCGAGCGGGGGCGAGCACACCGTCGCGAATGGCCTTTCGCTCCGCTCCGATCTGCATCGTCTCTTCGATCGGGGCTACGTCACCTTGGACGAAGAGGAGCGGTTTCTTGTGGGCCGTCGGCTAAAGGAGGACTTCGAGAACGGTCGCTCCTATTATGGGCTCCATGGACAACCCGTCATGCTCCCGAAGGAGCCTGGGCTACGCCCGTCGCATGACGCCCTCGGCTGGCACCGCGAGCAGGTATTCCTCGGATAGGCTGGTATGATTTTTACGGAACGGGTGCTGATATGATTGTTCCTTTTTTTGGCTGGACGGTCCGAGGCGGTCAAGCGCTTCATCGTCGAAGAGGGGGTCGGCCAGGACGCGAGGTTCTGGAAGCTCGCGCAGTCGCTCTCGGCGCTGTATCCGTCGGGGTCGGACGAGAAGAGATGGGTGGACGGGGTGTTGGCTCGCAAGAAGGGGCTGGGGTTCGGATGAAGGCGACGAAGAAACCTCACCCCGCAACTGGGGTTCGCGGTACCCACTGCCCCTCTCCCACGAAGCGAGGGAGAGGGGCCCCACTGCGCCCTGCTCGTTTCGAACCGGGAACTCCTTGGCTCGCCTTGGCGCGGTGCTCTGAGCCCCCCCTCTCCCTCGCTTCGTGGGAGAGGGGGAAGTGGTTGCACGCACCTTATCGCGGAGGGGGTGAGGTTTCAGGGCGCTGCGTCTCGGGAGATCTCGGCGATCCGTGCGGTGAGGAGGCCCTCGAGCACCTCCTCGGTCCGGACGCGCAGCACCCGCAAGCCGAGGCCCTCGAGGATCTCGGTGCGCCGCTCGTCGCTCGAGCGGATGTCAGGATCGTCGTGGACGCTGCCGTCGATCTCGACCACCAAGCGCAGCGCGGCGCAGTAAAAATCCACGATGAAGCCGTCGATCACCTGCTGACGGCGAAACTTCAGCCCGAGGCAGCGTCGATCGCGCAGCTCCTCCCACGCTGCCGTCTCGGCGCGGCTCTGCCCCCGTCGCATGGCACGAGCGCGCTCGAGCTTCGCACGATCCTCTCCCTCGCCTCGAACCACCCCACGCCGCTTCGCCGCCATACACGTCGCCCCTCCCGGCCAACCTATCCCAACCTTTTGCTTCGCGGCGACCGGCTCCCAGAAACCTCACCCCGCAACTGGGGTTCGCGGCGCCCACTGCCCCTCTCCCACGAAGCGAGGGAGAGGGGCCCCACTGCGCCCTGCTCGTTTCGAACCGGGAACTCCTTGGCTCGCCTTGGCGCGGTGCTCTGGCCCCCCTCTCCCTCGCTTCGTGGGAGAGGGGGAAGTGGTTGCACGCGCCTTATCGCGCCGGGGGTGAGGTTTCCGGGAGCCGCTTGGAGCACGCCATGCTCGACAGCATAACCTTGCAAGGCGTAGGCCCCGCGCCCTCGCTAGGCCCCATCTCCTTTGGAAGCCGAGTCAACCTCCTCACAGGAGACAACGGGGTCGGAAAGACCTTTCTCCTCGACGTCGCCTGGTGGGCCCTCACAGGATCGTGGGCTGGTCGGCCGGCATGGCCAAGGCCCAGGGCAGTCGGCGCCCCGGAGGCCCGGATCGTGGCTGACGTGCTCGGGAAGACCAAGGCCACCACGCTGACCGGCCGATTCGACGCAGCCACAGATCAATGGGTGCTGGCCCAGGGACGCCCCCCCATGCCGGGTCTGGTGCTGTACTTCCGCGTCGACGGGCAGTTCGCCCTGTGGGATCCCGCCCAGCACTACTGGCGCCGCAGCCGCCCCAAGAGCACAGACGATCCCTCGACCCGAGACGCGCTCTACCTCTCGCCCAACGAAGCCTGGAACAACATCGCTTCCTACGAGGGAAAGACGATCTGCCGCGGGCTCATCGAGGACTGGGTGACCTGGCAGCAGACCTCCAGCCCCGAGTGGAAGGCCCTCTGCGCCGCGCTCGATGGCCTCTCTCCTTCGGAGGTCGAGCGGCTCCGTCCAGGAGCGCCGATGCGGGTGTGGCTCGACGACATCCGGCTCCATCCCACGCTGGATCTCCCCTACGGCCCAACGCCGGTGACCCTGGCGTCCGCGGGAATGCAGCGGATCCTCATGGTGGCGTACCTGCTGGTCTGGGCCTGGCGCGGCCATATCGAGGCCTCCAAGCTCCTGGGGCAGGCGCCTGAGCGCAGGCTGGTGGTCCTTTACGACGAGCCGGAGACCCACCTGCATCCCAAGTGGCAGCGAAGGCTCCTGCCCTCGCTCTTGCGGGCAACCGGTGCCCTCCAAGAGGGGATGGACGTGCAGTACCTCGTGAGCACGCACTCGCCTCTGGTGCTCGCGTCGATGGAGCCCGAGTTCGACGATGCTCAAGACCGCCTGATGAGCCTCTCGCTCGAGGCCGGGGGCGTCACCGTCGAGTCCCCCGCCTTCGTCAAGCGAGGGGACGTCGTCAACTGGCTCGTCTCCGAGTCCTTCGGGCTACAGCAGGCTCGCTCGGTCCCCGCGGAGGAGGCCGTGGAGGCGGCAGAGCGCTTCATGCGGGGTGAGGCTACAGACAACCCCGAGGGAATGCGCACACAAGAGGAGATCCATGAAGAGCTTTTGAGGCTCCTCGGTGATCGCGACCCCTTCTGGCCACGCTGGATCGTGACGACGGGGATCAAGTGATCCCGGTCTCGCCGCCGCCGGAACCCGAGTCCTTCGACGCCGAGTGCCGACAGCCAGGGAACGCCTGGCTCGCTGCAAGGATCGACCCCGACCCTCACAAGAACCCGCTCTGGAGCGGCTTCACCGGTCACCTGCGTTCGGCCTTCGGTAACCGCTGTGGATTCCTCGCGATGTACATCGCTCGAGGCACCATCGATCATTGGGTAAGCCTCCGCTCCAATCGCGCCCTCGCCTACGAGTGGAAAAACTACCGGTTTTGCGATGGGGCGGTGAACAACGCCAAGAAGCCGACGTGGGAGGGGAAGCTCATCGATCCCTTCGAGGTCCAGGAAGGCTGGTTCGAAATCTTGCTCCCCTCGCTGCAGCTCGTCCCCTCGGAAGCCCTGGACGAAGCGACCCGGGAGCGAGCAGAGTTCACGTTGCAGAAGCTGCGGCTCCGGGACGGCGAGGACGTGATCCGGCTACGACGTGAGTGGCTCGAGATGTACGAGTCGGGCAAGTTGCCCATCGAGGGCTTGCTGGAGATGGCGCCTTTGCTGGCGCGGGCTGTCGCCCGTCGCGATGGCCTCCAATTGAAGTGAACAGACAAGAGGACCGCATGGCCATGAAGCCCTGGTACAAAGTCGTCACCCCTCGCGAAGATCTCCGAGAGGAGCGCCCGCTCGACGCATCGGAGTTCGCCGTCCACCTGGACCAGGTGCGCGACGGCACGGCCCCCAAGGTGTACCGCGTGCCAGCGGAGTTCTTCGAGCGCACCTTCCTGACCAAGAGCCTTGGCGGCCTGGCCTCGGAGGTCGCGCGTCGCCTGAGCGGTGTTCAGGTCGAGACGTCGGCGGTCTTCAACCTCTCGACCCAGTTCGGCGGAGGCAAGACACACGCTCTCACGCTGCTCTATCACCTGGCCCACGCGGGGGTGGACGCCCACGGCCGGAAGGGCGTCTCCTCGATCTTGAGCGGAGCCAGGGTCGACAGCGTCCCCAAGGCAAACACCGCCGTGTTCGTCGGCACGGAGTTCGACTCGATCACGGGGCGCGGTGGGACGGACGGCACCCCCCTCAGGAAGACCCCGTGGGGAGAGATCGCGTTCCAGCTGGGAGGCGCCGCGCTGTTCAGTGTGGTCGCCGAGCACGAGCGGACGCTGACGGCGCCGGGTGGCGACGTGATCGCCAAGCTCCTCCCGGAGGACAAGCCGACCCTGCTCCTCCTGGACGAGCTGATGAACTATGTCAGCCGCAGCCGCAAGAGCGGCCTCAGCGGCCAGCTCCATAGCTTCCTCCACAACCTCTCCGAGGTCTCGCGCGGCCGGAAGAACGTGGTCCTCGCCGTATCCATCCCGGCCTCCGAGCTGGAGATGACCAGCGACGATCAGTCGGACTTCGAGCGCTTCAAGAAGATCCTCGACCGGCTGGGCAAGCCCGTCATGATGTCGGCCGAGACGGAGACCTCCGAGATCATCCGTCGGCGGCTGTTCGAGTGGGAAGGGCTCCCTCCCGATGCCAAGGCCACGATCAGGGAGTACGCGGACTGGATCCAGGAGCATCGCGACCAGATGCCCACCTGGTTCCCCCCCCGCCGGTGGAGACCGGTGGTGCGAACACGACCGGCAGCCAGCCCCCCGAAGCGACGCAAGTCCTCGTAGGGTTCCGCTGGGAGGGCGATGTTCCCTGGCAGAAGTGGACCCAGTTCTACAGCAAGGTGTTCTCCCGCTTCTCCCGGAAGGGCTTGAAGCTACGGGTGGTCGTCCTTGTCACCCCGACGGGTGGCATGAGCGACCAGGAGGTGCAGGAGACGAGGACCGCGCTCAAGGAGCTGGGCCTCTCGGACGCGGTGGAGCTCGAAAAGTAAGGCCCCGAAGCGCGCCTCCTCGCTCTACCCTCCACGAAATCGGTCAACCCCACACCGCAGATAGCACGGCATATCCAGGCCAGTTGTGGGCAACCTCCACCCGGGCGTCGGGCGCCCCCAGGCGCGCTATTTCGGCCAGCTCGCTGTCGCCGAAGAGCTTGCGCGCCGTGACCAGCGCATCATGAAAATAGCTCTTTCGAAGCGTGAGGGCCGCCATGCCAGGGACGAACAGCAAGAGCTCGAGCGAGCGCCGCCCGTCCATCGCGATGAAGGCCGTGGTGGCGATTCGCCTCGACTGGGCGATCATCTTGGCGAGCTGGCCGGCCGTAAAGTGATGCACGCTCTGGGCGATGAAGACGACGTCCCAGGCGCCCGCCTCGCAGCGCCCCATGTCGAAGGCGTCGACCACCTCGAAGCGCACGTCGAGCCCCCGGGAGCGGGCCTTCTCCCGCCCCTTCTCGACGTGCTCGGGCACGTAGTCCGAGCCGGTGATGCTCACCGGTAGCCCTGCCCTGCTCGCCGAGCTCGCCAGGGCGAGGGTGAACTCCCCGCTGCCGGAGGCCAGCTCCAGCAAGCGCGCCGGGCGCCCCTCTCTCTCGGCCACCCGCTCCAGGTAGGGCCGAAGGACCCGGGTGAAGCGCCGGTAGGCCAACGTCGCGCGGTTGAGGCTGTGGAGGGCCTGGACGATACGAACCTTCTCGTCCGCGGGGTAGTCGCGCAGATCCAGGTACTCGGGCTCGTCGGTGCGCACCAGGGCGTCCAGGCGCGCGTGCGCCGAAGCCATGAATCCCCTCCTGGAAGCGGCCTCGAGGCGGCGGGCGCGGAGCTCTGCGATCCACGAGTCCACGTCTCGCTCCAGGGTGGCCATGTCCCGAGGCGACGCTGGCCTGGGACCCATCGCCTTCAGCACGGACTCGTCGAGGGCGGTGAACTGGAACATCGGGACGCCATCCTACACCGAGAGCCCGCAGACCTCACCCCCATCGCGATACGTCGCAATACGTCGCATCCCCCCTCTCCCACGCCCAAAGAGGGCGAGCTAGAGGGGGGGGCTGTGAACTCCGCGCCAAGGCGAGCCAACGGGGTACACCGCTCGAAACGAGCAGGGCGCAGTGGGGCCCCTCTACCCCGCCCTCTTGGGCGTGGGAGAGGGGCAGTGGGCACTGCGACGTCAAGTGGCGGGGTGAGGTCTGCGGCCCTATCGCGCCACTTTGATGGCTCGGTAGTATGAAGCGGTCGGGGCCGTGGCCTGCCGCTGGATCGCTCGCGCCCCCCGCTGGATCACCATTTTTCGGTGTACATGTGGGCAATTTTCATCACGCTCAAAAATAGCTGACGCGACCGTAATTTGATTTATACAGCGAGTGTATTCGAGAAATTATTCAATATATCTGTAGCCGAGGCCTGGTTCTCTATTTGCACGGCTGCGGCGCGCGGTCACCTGGCCGTAAAATCGAAATATCGTGCGGTCGGCACCGTTTCCAGGCGCTCGCAGAGCCGGCGCGCGCGGGGATCGCCTCGCGCTCTGCACGCCTGCGGACAGGACCGACAGGTCCTCCACGGAAGGAGTGTTCCATGCGTTTCATGAATTCACGAACAACGAGGTTCTCCCTGCTCGCCTGCGCGCTCGCGGGCTGCTCGCTCTCCTCCGAAGCAAACCGGCGCCCGGAGCTGGATATGACGGGGGGCACCGAATCGCCGATCATAGGAGGTACACGAGCGACCGGGTATCCGGAGGCCGTGCTGATCGACATGGCCCGGGGTGGGCAGACCGTGTCCGGTTGCTCTGGCGCGGTGATCGCGCCGAGGGTCGTGCTCACCGCGGGGCACTGCGTCCATGGCTTCGACGGCTGGACGGTCACGGCGCCGTTCGCCGGCCTCCAGCGGGCCCGCTCGTCGACCGTCGTGGTGTACGACTGGTACGTCTCCGGCGACTACGTGGACCCGAACTACCATGATGTCGGCCTGATCGTCCTGGATACGCCCATCAATCTCTCCTCTTATCCGTCGATCGCGACGTCGCCCGTGCCGCGCGGCGGGCAGATCGTCAATATTGGTCGTATCGACAATGGACAGTTTTCGAGGTCGGCGCTCTTCGTGAGCCGGCCGATCGCCGTCGACGATGGGAACACGGTCGGGTTTCCATTCGACTATGTGGGTCCCGAGTTCATCGAGCGCGGTGACTCGGGCGGCCCCGATATGCTCCCTGGCACGCACACCATCGTCGCGGTCAACTCCGGCGGAGGGCAAGGGACCGCGCTTTTCGCGC
>SXGT01481335.1_pt1 | contig 12302 bp, 11 predicted proteins | sample 3176221 | NCBI WGS metagenome assembly SXGT01 (sample SAMN11356862, study PRJNA531348) | freshwater metagenome | isolation source: freshwater sample F1-120 | place: China: Fuxian Lake, Yuxi | collected 2017-12-25
CAATGGGAGCGGACTGTAAATCCGTCGGCTTACGCCTACACAGGTTCGAATCCTGTACCTGCCACACTAGTCAGGCCCCCTCATCGAGGGGGCCTGACGTGTTTCGGGGCGTTGAGTTGTCACCGTTCGTCACAACCCGCGCGAAACTCTGCGCGTCGGCGACCTCAACCCTCAGTAACCGCAGTTGCCGACGTGTCGGAGGGCGATATGCTGCGAAGATGTCCGTTACCTCTGTCGGCGCTGCGACTGAGTCCAGGCGGCCTACTAGTGGCAATGCAGTGGGTGTCCTCGTGGCCTTTGCATTCGTTGCTTTCCTCGTAGCGCAAATGCTCTTCGGTGAGCGGGTTGCTGGCCTTACCTTTTGGGGTGTTGTAGTCGGGGCTCCGATCCTCACTGGAACGTTGAGAGCATTCGTGGCGGCCCGTCAAAGAGCTGCCAGGGCGAAGCTAGTGGAGATCGCATGGATAGCCCGGGAGGTCCAAGCGGCCCGAGTGAACAAACCTGGCGTTCTGGGGTCGGTGCCTATGCACTATCCCAACGCGACCTATCGGCGAGAGGACTAAGACGGTGTTCGACACCATCAAAGACCTTTATGCCAAGGCTGAGACCAAAGCTGATGTTTCGGTTCTGCTTGGCGCCGGGACAATCGGATACGCAGTGGACGCCATCTACGATCCCATTTCTGAGCTGGCACCTGCTTCCGTAGCTGCTCTGTTGGCGAGCGGCGGACTGGCGATAAAAAAGGGCATAGACGCCTTCTTAGAGGGACGTCGAGCTCGATGGCGTGAGTACAAAGTCCATGAGACGCGTAACGCTGCGATCGACCGCGCAGAGACACTTCAGCAGTTTTTCCTCGATCACGAGTACCCCGAGGGCTTTCTCCGCGTAGACACTCACCTTGAGTGGCGACGGGTGGACATCATCGACGATCAGCAGTTGGACCAAGCTTGCGAAGCGGTACGTAAGGGGTACCTCGCGCAGCTCGACGTAAAGCGGTCGCGCCTCCCGGAACGTCCTTCTTCGTCGTAGTGGGTCGGACCCGCTAATTGATTTAGGACTGTTCCGGTATCACCCTCGCGAAACTCTGTGCGGCTGCTAGGAGGGCCTGGGGCTGAGAGTGCACGTAAGTCTGAAGTGTGAACGCCTTCGACGAATGCCCAAGCCACGCAGAGATCACCGCGATGGGCACGTTCTTCAAATGCATTGCGGTGCCGCAGGTGTGGCGGGCGTCGTGCAACCGGACGTGCCGCACACCAGCGCCCTTGAGCATCCGCGCCCACCGTCCAGTGAGTGCGTGAGGGCTTAGAGCCTCCCCGGCCTCGTTGACGACCACGCGGCCACTTGCTTGATAGGCCGGGCCGAGTGCCAACCTGTCGGCGGCCTGGACCCGCCGCGCCGCCCGGAACTCCGCAGCGACGTGATCCGGGCAGCGGCAGCTCCCGCTAACCGGCCCGCGACTTAGGGGCATCCTCGACGAGCTCGGTGCCGAACCGCAGCCGCGTTTCCTCAACCTTCAGCGTCCGCGCGTCCAGGTCGACGTCCGCCCACCGCAGCCCGGCGATCTCACCGCGCCGCAGCCCGCACAGAGCGAGATGCCACGCGATCGCGTAGCGGTCACCGTCGATGTACGCTTCGATGCGCTCGACCTCGGACGGGGTGAGTGAGTCGGCGTGCTTGGCGTCGGCAGGCCGGCGGTCGATCAGCTCGGCTACGTTGCGCACCACGTGCCCCTGCTTCATCTCGCTATCCAGGATCGCCGTCAGCAACCCGAGCAGATAGTTGATAGACCGCGGGGACCACGACAGTCAGCTTCTCGGCGATGAGCATGGCGTCGAGCTCGTCGACGCCGGTCTCCGGGGCCTCGAACGTCGTCGTGGGCGGCGGCGAGCTGCTCGCTGGCGGTGCCGCCGTCACCGCCGTGGTTCTGGCGGATGTCGAAGTCTCCGCAGGCGAACCGCCGCCACACCCGGTCAACGCCAAAGCCGCGACCACCACGGCAGCTTTCCCATATGAGGGCCGAGCGTAGCTTCTGGCCGCGAAGATCACAGTCGGTTCACTCGGCAACGTCCACCGAAGCACCGGCAGCCCTATAAGGCCAGATAGACCGACAAATCCGCCCCACTCGGCATCGTGCCAGGCAGGGCATTTCGAGTGTTGACAAACGGTTCTGGCAATGAAACAGCATGTCAAAACCGTTACAGACCGACAAAAGTCACAGTCGAGGGGTTACGTGTTCTACACCGGAATGACTAGCATGGCGCATATGGTGCATCAGATGATTCACCGCGCCATGCAGTTGAAGGCCCCGAGACGCGTTTCGCAGACACGCCCCGGGAACCTCCACGAGTACCACCTCCCCTCAGTTATCTACCCAGGTCAGAGGGTTTTAGGCTGTCTCCTCGACAGCGCGAACGTAGCGCCGGAAGGCGCACTCGCCACCTTTCCGCGCAACGACGGGCGGGAAGGTGCTGTTCTCTTCGAAATAGTTCACCTGGCCGAATTGGTCGACATAGTTCCCCGTGACAGGGACTCGCTGACCGGTCTTCCAGGTGTCACCGGGCCCCAAGGGGCGATTCCGGATACGGTTCACGGCAGGTTCCTTTCCTGATGGATTCCGTGATCTCGATGGTCGATCGACGCAGGATTGCGCCGACCGCTGGACAACCACTGCGGTGCCGCGCATGCGGCGGCGAGTGGTTCCGTCTGCAGGGTCGACAAAACGACCCTGAATCTGCGCAGCATGGCGCTGTCGCAATGACCCAAGATGGGCGAATCACCGGGTATTCCGGCGTTCCAGTGTGTTTGGAGTGCGGGGAGCTCGTGTAGCTTCGACCCGCGCGGTAGGGGTTACCGCCGCATAGAGGCTCGGTCACAGAACATCCTGGTCGCGGTGGGATCGAGGTCGGGCATCCTCATGGTGATCTCCTTTGTCGTGGTGCGGACAAACTGGTGAGTTGGCGAATTTGACGTTACAGGTGACCTGCGACAGATCCGGGCGTGTCACGTGGCGTGTCGCCGCCAACCAGTTAACAAAAAAAGAGAAGGGGCCCCTTGTCGGGACCCCTTCTCAACGATGTTCTGCGCCAGGTGCCAACCCACGCGCCCCACAACAACCGCAACGTGAGCATGCATCACCACACCGACAAGTAGCTGCATTTTGTCCGGAGAGTTATCCACAACCTGCATGTCGGTGTCGCCCTTGATGTCGGTAGGCACCTCATTGCCGATCTCGATGCTCTCGAACCTGGCGCCCGGTCGTCGTCATTGCGCAACAAGGTCGTGTTCGGAATGAACTCACTTTCCCGGCGTGCAGATGAGCAGGGTGCGCTCGGCGACGTTCTCACACCCGCCGGACAGCAGGGCGTCGAAGTCGAACCGCTGCCCTAGTCGTCGAGCCGCACCACGGTCAGCACGTCTTCCTTGGTCTGGTCGGGTGGGATCAGCGTCAGCAGGTTGGACACCATCCGCTGCGCAGCTTTCTTCGCGTAGTGCACCTGCCGGAAGTCCCCGAGGTCGTTGGTCCACTCGACCGCCCACGGTTCCGGCCGGAGTTCGTCGGTCGGTTCGACCTTGGTAACGAATATTCGAGTGACGCGCATGCGTTCCCCTCGTCGAGCAACTCGTCAACGCGATCCATCCCACCGCCCGGCATGCCCAGGGTGTGGGCCAGGTGACGGATCGAGGCGATCACGCGCAACTCAATGTCGATGTCCGTACGAGATAGGACGCTGCCGGCGAATGAACGGTTCCATCGCGATGGGTGATTGCGGTGCCGGGCGGTGCCGATTAGATTGGCATCACCGACTATGCGCAGGTCAGTAGGGTGTCGGTGTCGGAAGAGGGTGGACCAGTTAGTGTTGGCGCGGTGAGCGACATCCAGGGGGATGGCGGGGACGTTCAGCCGGCGATAAAGGGCTTACCGCCGGTTGTGAACGTCGGGTACAAGTACGCGAATGCGCCGATCGTCGAGGCGACTCTCGACCTCTGGGTTGAGGGCGATCCCGAGGTCGCTATTCAGGACTTGGCGACCGTCTTGGATCAGCTGGAGTACCAGAAACCCACGGAATTGTATGAGGTGTCTCATCAATCCGACTGGAGCGATACAGGGGAGCGCTTGTCGTCGCGCGCGGTCCGCGGCTACCGGGCCATGTCAACGGACGAGTCCAGCGGCGTGGAGTTTACCCCAGAGCGATTCTCGTTCTCTGTTATCGGGCACTACGAGGACTGGTCCACTTTCGTGGCATTAGTCGAAGGATGCTGGGCGCGCTACCGTAAAGTCGCTGCGCCGCAGCGAATTAAAAGAGCAAGTGTACGGTTCGTAAACCTCATTCGGATACCGAAGGATGCCTTCGAAGTTCGGGACTATCTGCGGACTTCATTCGAGCTATCGCCCTACTTGCCCCAGATGGTGACCGATTTCTTCTCCCAGGTCGAATTTGTTCTGCCGGACATTTTTCCTGAGTTCTCGCCGAAGTCTGTCGTGACAGTGGCGTTGTCGCCGCCACAGGGAGGGATGCTCTTGGACATCGCGGTTAAAGCTGACGCAGATATCGACATGCGGAGCGAGTCGTTTTCCACCGATTTAACGGACATGCTGACTAAACTTAGGCATGCCAAAAATTTCGTGTTCGAGTCATGCATCACCGACGCGACGAGGAGTTTGATTTCCTGATGGCAATGGTTCTTGCTGGTCCCTACGACGAACGAATTCCGGAAAATGCGGAGGGTTGGACTACGCCGGCGCGACGTCGGCCGAATGCTAACCGGCCGCCGTCGTTCGTCACCACCGACACCGGCACTTTTGTAATCCCGATCGTGGTCACCGCGGTCGACCCAGCCTCCGCCCACACGCGGGCGGAGGCACGGCGGAAGAGCGAGCGTCGAAGCCTTCTCTTCGAGGCAATTACCACCGCGCTTGGCCTCCGTCCTCGACGCTATCCGCAGTCATCGCAGTCTCGCCTTGAGACGGCAGTGGCTAACGTTCGCAGTGACTTCAGGGATCGTGCCGGCCACTGATCCCTTTCGCTTAGCACTGCTACAAGCGTTTACAAACTGCCCACCGGAGGCGCGCGCTGAGTTGGCCGCCGAACTGGCCCACCAGCGAGACAACGATCGCTTCTTTAGGCGAACCGAAGGCTGGACGCTGGTCGTCGTCGCATTCTTGATTGGTTTTGTGGCTGCCGTTGGTGTCGCGATGATTGTCGCTGGCGCTCCAGCTGCAGGCATACTGACGCTGCTCGGCGACGTGGTGGGTGCAGGCGAAATAGCCCTAAGACGAAGCTACTTTATCGACCGACAGCAACAATCTGGGCAAGGCGAGATCGAAGCGCCTCAATAGAGGTGCGTGATCGGCAGGGTTGTCACGGCGTTGTCACAACTCGCGTCGAAACAGCAGAGACACCTTGAGACATCCTGAGACGGAATCCGCTGCTCATCGGCGTAGTCCCGGTCACTGTGAGACATCCTGCGACACCATTTAGCGGACTGTAAATCCGTCGGCTTACGCCTACACAGGTTCGAATCCTGTACCTGCCACACTGGTCAGGCCCCCTCATCGAGGGGGCCTGACGTGTTTTTCCGGCACCATCGGATCGCTATCCGATGGTGAACGCGAGCCGCTCCGAGATCATGGAGGCGATCACGCGACCGTGGCCACGAATATCCGGTTGATGATGTAGCGCACCGACCCCGAGGCATCCAGGGACACCGTGACGAAATCCGTTCCGCCACCATTGGCGTTGATCGAGAAGCCGGACGCCCGTCCCGGAAGATTCAGCGTCACGTAACGGTTGGCGGTGTTCACGATGGTGACGTTGACGCTCGCGCCGTCCACATCGGTCGGAAGGTAGATGACTCCGTCCGGTCCGACCTGCGCAGCATTGCTGATCAAACCGGGCGCGGGAACGATCAGATAGTCCCCGTTGGCGCGCAGCACCGTGATGTAGCTGAGGTTCCTGTCGACGCGCGTGGAGATCACCACGGTGCCGTCACCGGTGATCGTGGGTTCTCCCCACGCCCTGCCGATCGTCGAGGCGGTCACGGTGTTCTGCCCGGGGCGCAACACCACGATCTGACTGTATTGCTCTCCCGTGGGCGCGGTTTCGCCAACGGTGAAGGCGACCGTGCCGTCGCTGCCGATCCGGGGGTCGATGCTGATGCCGTTGGGGTTGGTCACGATGATCGGTGCTTGACCCGGCCGGAACACCGCAATCGTCATCCCGTTGTTGCCCCACATCGAGGCGACGGTGCCGTCGGGCCCGATGGCCGGCCGGATCCGGTAGATCTGGTTGGTCGTCCTCGTGAGTGATTCGACGGTTCCATTCGGACGCATGATCGTCACCGTCACGTCGGCGACGAACGCGTTCGCCGGCCCCGCGTAGGTGTGGAACGCCACCGTGCCGTCGGCGCCGGCGACCACGCTGGAGACCAGCGTGCCGACGACGGTCGAGACCCGGTCGGGAGATCCCGGACGCAGCACGGTGACGGTCGTCGTGATGAGGTCGTCTTCCGTCCCGCTGCCCGTGGTCGTCACGTACGCGACCGTGCCGTCACCGCCGGTGACCACCTGGACGAGAGTGCCCGCGGCGGTGTTCGCCACGGCCTGTTCCCCTGCACGCCACACCCAGAGCGTCGTCGTCGATGCCGCTCGGGCCGCGAAGCCCGTGACGCCCGCCGTCGTGAAGACGATGGTGCCGTCGTCGGCGACCGTGACGACCCCCTGCAGGGCTGCGGGCAGGTCGAGGTACTCGGCGGCGGCTCCCGGTCGGAGCACGCCGATGGTCGCACCCCCGGAGGCGTTGGTCGCGGCCAACGCGATGGTGCCGTCCGCCCCGATGACCGCCTGGTCCTGGGTGACGCCCGCGATGGTCAGGACCTCACTTCGCTGGCCGTCGCGAATGATCGTGACCGTCGTCTGCGTGTCATCGGGGGCACCGCCACCGGTCGCCGTCGTCAGCACGAAGTCACCGGCACCGGTGAGGGTGGGTCCGCCGACGGGCGCTCCGGTCGCCGTCCACGCCACCGGCGACGCGCCGGGTCGCAGCGTGGTCACCGTGAATTCGGTGATGGTGGGACTGCCCGCCGCATAGACCACCGTGGTCATGTGGACGGTGCCATCGCCCGCGATGAGCGGCGCACCGTAGTACACGAGACCCGCCGCGGTCGCCGTCACCGGCGGCCGTCCGGGGCCCTGCACGAGGATCTGTGTCGTGAACGGGTCTTCCGGCGTGCCGGATCCGAACCGTTGGGTGATCGCCACGGTCCCGCCGGGCCCGACGACGGTGCGCGGGTTCGTCCAGCCCGGCGGTGCCGCGACAGGAATGGTCTCGGTCACCCCGGCGATACCGCCGATGAGTTGGACCGTGACGACGCGTCTGGAGACGTGTCCCGTCCCGAACAGGAGCCCGGCCAGCCCGTGAATGTGTAACCCCGTGTCGACCGCCGACACGGTGAAGCTGTCCGTCAGTGGATCGGTGCCGTTCCAGCCCGCCGGTGCGACGTAGGTGAACGTGCCGGTGCCGTCGACCGTGACGGTGCCACCCTGCGCGGTCACCGGTGTCACCGAGAAGGTGAGCGGGTCGCCGTCCGGGTCGGTGCCGACGATGGTGCCGGTGATGACGTCGTCGACCTGCTCGACGTCGACAGGCGCGGCGGCCAGGCGTGGCGCGCGATTGAAGAAGGTCCGGTGCAGCTCCTGGCGTGTCCACGCGAGCAGCGCCCACAGTCTGGTCGGCGCCGGCGTGCGCGGACCGGCCGGCCCCAGCAGCGCACTGACGATCGAATCGAAGACGCGCACCGGCGCGGCCAGCAGCACCTGCAATGGACGCGGGCCCGGGCCGGAATCAATGGTGGTGACGGTTCGCACGGTGGGTGCGGCGGGTGCGGCCTCGGGCGGGGTGGCGGCGGCCGGGATGTCCTGCGGGTCTGGCGCCGTCATCGCAGAGGCGCCGCCCGCGCGCGCCGGGGCGAGGGCCGCCGCGTCGTCGGCGTCCTTCTTCGTCACCCGCGAGGTGCGGGGAGCCGACCCTGTCGCCTGCGGGCGACCCACGCCGGCAACGGATCTCGTCGTGATGACCGAGAGGGACTTTCTGTCGCCCGACTCGTCCTCGTCGGCAGGTTCCCGGTCAGGTTGTGGGCCCGACGCATCATCCCCGGTGGACGAGGTGCCGGGTGTGTCGGAGTCCCCGACGCCTGCGCCATCGGCGCTCGAACTGGTCGAGCCAGCGCTGTCGGATGGATCGGCGAGCGCGACGCCCGGCGACCATACGATGCCCGCCCCCACCCCGAGAGCGACTGCCAGTGCCCCGACGCGCCCGACGTACCGTGCATGATCCATGCAAACCCCATCCGTTGAGGCGGTGGGATTGCTGGTGTCACCGCCTGCTGATTGTGGGGCATGGCGACGGCGGGCGAGGTGCGAACGGGACAACTAATTGTCGCGGACGTCGATCCTCGCTGTGTCCTGCGTGAATATTGCTTCCGCCGCCGGGGTGCGCTGGTGGGGCCGGCCGGGGTGACGAATCCCGGGCGGCACCCGCGGCGGCGGTGCGATTCGTTGCTGTAATGGCCTGCTGGCGCACAAATCCGCTCGGCGCGTTCGCGTAGTGGATGACGAACGCCGCGCTGGTGTGCCGGCGGGAGGTCCGCACGCGGAGTCGGACCGCGGCCGTCGCCAAGGCCGTCCCCCGTTCGGGTGAATTTTCCGCGGTCCGGTGCCACACGTATGCGGGTGCAGCAACGGCGGACCCTGGGGTGGGGAGGTCGAGCGCTCCGTGCGTCCGCTCGACGCCGTGCGCCGCCCCGGCTAACTCGACCGTCAATATCGTCGGCGGCGGCTGGCAACGGCCGGCCCGCGGCGGGTGTGTGTGCCCGCACCGCGGTCAACGCAGCGTCTACCCCGCGGGGTGCGGAAGTGATCAACCGTGCGAGCGAACGCTTCTCGAAGGCAGCCGCCCAGCGCGCCCGCAACCGGGCCGGCCGCGCTCTGCCCGCCGTGGACTAGCGGTGCACGGCCGGATCCCACCGCCGCGGTAGCGAACGCGATGCCGCGATTTGGGCAAATTTTCTTGCCGAGAACAACCGCGGCATATGACGTATGGTCACACGGAAAAATGCCTGGCTGATTGGGTATGGCGTCGCGGGGGAACGCGAATCATCAACCCGTCTGGTCCCTTTCAGCGACGACAGAGCCCGAAGAGGAGCCGCCGTGAGTGCACGTCATCGCGCCAAGAGACACAGCCGAGCAGCCAGCGTCGTGGCGGTGCCCGCCGTGGCGGCGTTACTCGCCGCCGGGATCGTCGATCAGCCGGTGAGCCGACCGGTGCCGACCGTGGTGCAGCAGCAGCACCACCGGGTCGTCTCCGCCCAGGACGTCGCGTTGGCCGCGCTGGCGCTCTTCGCGGTGCCGGGCGCGGGGGTCCAGTTCCCGCCGGGCGCACTCGACACCCAGGACGGCGGCATCTGGCGCCGCATCCAGGACCTCACCGTGCTCAACGATCCGACGCGCTATCCGGGAACCGTCACGGCGGCGTCGGTGGATGCCGGGGCCACCTGGCTCACCGAGCTGATCCTGGCGCGGGATCCGTCGACCATCGTCAGCGGGATCAACACCGGGTCCTTCGGCGGCCGCGTCGCCGCCGAGGCGCTGACCCGCGTGGCGGCCACCGGCTACGACATGTCCAGCGTGTTCGGGGTCTTCTACGGCGATTCCAACACTCCGGGCACCGGCATCTTCGCCCGCTACGCGCCCGACGAGCCGACCTTCGGATCCGATGTCCTCGGCGGTGCCATCCAGCTGCCCGACGGGACCTATCTGCGGGTCAATCGCGAGTACGACCCCATCGCCTATTTCCCCAAGTACCTGTTCAACCCGATGAGCTGGATTCAGCTGGCGGCCGGGTTCATCTTCGAGCATTCCCGGCTGGAGAACTTCGATTTCGAGGATCCCGAGAACGTCGTCACCGTCGACGGCAATGTCGTCACGGTGCGGGTGAACAGCCCGGTGATGCCGCTGCTCATGCCGCTGAAGATCCTCGGCGTACCGACCCGGATCATCGACGCGTTCCAGGCGATTCTGCAGCCGATGGTCGAGAGCACCGGTATGTACGAGACCGGCAAGGTCGGGTTCCTGCCGTCCCCGCAGAAGATCTACCAGCAGCTGCAGGCCGTCGCCGCGGGATTCGAGAAGGCAAGCCAGATCCTCGCGGGCAACTACCCCGATCCCGAGGAGCCGGGCGAACCGCCGGTCGTCACCGCGCCGGATACGACGACCGAGATCATCGACGCCATGGAGGATCGCGATGAGGAGCTCAACGGCGCGCCCGCGCTGAATGCCCGGGTCGCGACGGCGCAGGTTCAGGTCGCCGAACCGGAAGCCGTCGACGAATTGGCGGCGGCCGTCGACGAAGAGTCCGAGGTCGTCGAAGAAGAAGTGGAAACCCCGCCCGTCCCGAGGCCGCGGCTGACGTCCCCGCGTTCGGCGAAGGTCTCCCCGCGGTCCGTCGCGGTCGCCGGGACGTCCTCGCCGTCGGCCTCCTCTCCCAAGCCGTCCGCCGACAGCGACACGGGCACGGACTCCGAGTAGAAGCGCACGCAGTGATCAGGCCCCCTCGCAGGAGGGGGCCTGATTCACGTCGCCGGGATCAGCCGACCTGCGCGGCCGCCTGCACGACGGGTGCGGCGGGGGCCGGCACACCCAGTCGGCCGGCCACGAAGTCCGCTGCCTGCACGGCCATCCCGTTGCTCTTGTAGGAGCTGTGTGCGGACCGGTCCAGCCCACCCGGGTAGCAGATCGGATCGCCGACGGCGCACAGCTGCAGGGTCTTGCCGGCGTACAGATCGCCGATCGCGATGGGCGGTGCGCCGCGGTCGGCGACGTTGAGGACCCAGTTGTCGGGGGTGCCGAACAGGACGACGGCCGACACATGGGATGCCACCGACGCGGGCATCGGACCGGCCAGTCCGGCGGGCAGGACGAAGCCGGCGGGGACGCTGCTACTGGTGCTGTAGCCGGCGACAGCGGCGCCCTGCGAGTAACCGCCCAGCACGATCTCGGTATTGGGGCAGTCGGCCGCGATCTGCTGAATCTTGTTGGTGGCGTCCGCAATACCGTCGACGGCCCGCCCGAAGTCCAGCGAGGCGGGGTAGTTCACCCCGTACACGCTGACCGACTGGCCCGGCAGCCGCGCATTGAGCGCGTCCACGAACGACTGGCCGGTGGCGCCCACACCGGGCCCCTCGAAGGTGCCGCGGGCGAACACCACCGCGACATCCACACAGGAGTCGTCGGCGGCGTTGGCGGTCGCGGTCGGGCCGGCAAACAGTCCGGCCACGACGGCGAATACCGCCAACGCGGCGAAGAGGGCCGACCGTGCGGCCTTGATGCCCCAGCTCTGTGGCGATGTGCTCATGAGGTTCCCCGATCCGGAATCCGCGGTGCCATCGCTTCGGTGTAGAGGTGGCAGTTACCTGCTACAAGCCGGGAAGGCGGGGCGGGATTCCGGTGACGCGCAGTGATCCATCTCACCGGCGGGCGGGGAATGGCCTGTGCGTGACCGGGAGTTGTACCCCGATCCTCGCCGTCAGTCCAGGTCGGCGAGCACCTTGCGGGCGGCCTCGAGTTCGGCTTCGAGCGCGGAGACCTTGGCGGCCTGTTGAACTCGCGCCTCTTCGATGATCGAATCGATCGGCGTGGCGAGATCCTGGTGCAGCTCCCGCGCCGCGCGGGACACCGCGGCGGCTGCGACCGCGAGGTCACGAGCCAGGTAACTGGCGCCTTGTTTGAGTTCGGCCCGCCATTCGCCGTCGGCGGTGCCGGTCACGGTCAGCACCAGTTCGATCGTCTTGGCCTTCCGGCCGGCCGTCTTCCTGGGCGCAGGCTTCTTGGGTGCCTCGCCGACGGGCGGCCGCGCAGCATCGTCGGAGGTGGTGGTGGGCAACGTCTCGGCAACCGGAGTGGTCAGTGTCATCGTCACGGCGAACTCCTTCGTCATCATCGCCCGCACGGCGCGGGCTCGCGGTTCGGGAGTCATTAGAACACACGTTCGACACGTGCGGCCGTTTCTGTGCCGGCGTGTAGCCTGCACGGGAAGCAATTGGCTTGTACCGGTGTGACTTCGGTTGTGCCGGGCGGCCGCGAAGGGGTGAACGGCAGGCATGGGCTACCCGAGTGTGGGGACCCGGTTCGGGCCGTACGAGCTGCGGTCGGTGATCGGTATCGGCGGGATGGGCGAGGTGTATCGCGCCTACGACACCCGGCGTGAGCGGATGGTGGCGCTCAAGGTGTTGCGCACCGATGTCGCGGC
>SXGT01546768.1_pt1 | contig 12302 bp, 4 predicted proteins | sample 3176221 | NCBI WGS metagenome assembly SXGT01 (sample SAMN11356862, study PRJNA531348) | freshwater metagenome | isolation source: freshwater sample F1-120 | place: China: Fuxian Lake, Yuxi | collected 2017-12-25
ACCAACCTGAGCCAGCTCTCGCCGCTGCTGCGGCGCGACGCCGGCGTCGTGTACCTGTTCGACCCGAACAACGCGGCCGGCGGGCGGGTGCTGCGCGGGCAGGAATCCGAGGTGCGGGCGCTGGCCTTCGCGCACGCGATGCCGGCCGGCGCGAACGTCCTCGTCACCGCCGGGATCGAGTGGGACGCGAAGGGGAATGACTTCGGCACGGTGCGGGCTTTCCACATCACCGACAAGGCGGAGAAGATGCTCGGCGCGCACGGCGAGCTGCCGGCGACGATCATCCCGCCCGGCCTCGCGGCATGGGCCACCGGCGCGAAAAAGGACGGCCTGCGGGTCGCGGTCGCCTGGGACGCGGACGACCGCAAGCCGGGCCGGTTGTTGCTCTGGGACGACCCCGGCGCGGGCGCGAAGAAGTCAACTTGGTTCGCCGACGCGGTGTTCAACGGCCCGCTCGCGGTGCGGTTCGAGAAGGGCGCGGCGCAGCTCACCACCGGCGGCTACGACCTCCAGCAGCGCGGCGGCGCGCTGATCGTGCGCGACGCGACCGGCGAGCGCAAAAGCGCCGTGCCGCTGCCGGTCGGAACCGGCGAGGCGGGGTTGCCGCTGCGCCTCGCGGCCCTCGACGTGAAGGACGCCGGCCTCGCGACCGCGGTGCTCGCGCGCGTGCTGGTGCCCGACGCGGCCCCGCGCCACGAGTTGCAGTTCCGCACGAAGGACTGGGCGAAGCCGGTCGTGCTCGACGGCCTCGACCCGGCGCGGCTGAACGTGCTGGCCGCGTCGCCCGACGGCCGGTTCGTCGCGGTCGCCGGGGTCGGTGACAACCGGGTGGAGGGGTACGACGCGAGGGCCGTCGCCGACGGCGCGCCGCAAGCGGCGAAGCTGGCCGGCGGCGCGGCCGGGTTCGCGCGGGTCCGATTCCTGACCGGCGACCGGCTCTGGCTCGGCACCGCCGCGGACGGCATCGCGGACGGCGGCGTGATACTCGATCTGGACAAGGACGCCCGCCGCGCAGTTCCGAACGCGCCGAAGGGGCAGGCCGAACCGAACGAGCCGAAGGGCGCGCCCGTGCCGACGCTGGTGGCGCTCAAGGACGAGGCGCGGCCGCGCCGGGTGAGCGTCGCGGTCGGCGGCGTGGTGCGCGAGATCGACCTACCTCTGGGCGAGACCGTGACCGCAGCGGCGCTCCTGCCCGGCGCGCCGGCCTGGGACAAGGAACTCGGCCCTGTGCTCGCGGTCGCGCACATCGACCGCGACCAGCGCGTGCGCGTCACCCTGTTCGACCCGATCACGAAGCGCGCGCTGATGCGGCTCGCCGGGCCGACGCTCCCGGTGCGGGGCCTCGCGTTCAGCGGCTCGCGCCCTCTGCTGGCCGAGGCCGGCGACGACGGCACCGTGGCCGTGTGGTCGATGAAGATCGTGGCCCGCCCGCTGCCGACCATTAACGGCCTGTTTCTGGTCGAGCGCGGCGGCGGGGTCGTCGTGGACGTTGTGGAAAAGGGGAGCGAGGCCGACGGGAAGCTCGCGCGCGGCGACGTGATCGAGTCCGTAGCCGACGCGAAGGGCGTGCAACGGCCGGTGAAGACGCCGCTCGACTTCCTCCTGACGGTGCGCGAGCTGGCCGTCGGTAGCGAAGCGCAGATCAAGGTGAAGGGCAAGGCCGCGGCGGTCGCGGTGAAGGTGGGTAATGCGACCCCCTTCCGGCACCCGCTGTTCACGCTCTGGGTCGATCCCGAACCGAAGAAGGGCAACCACGACTGGGTCGGGTGGACGCCGAGCGGCCCCTATGACACCAACGGCGCGACGGCCGAGGCGCGGATCGGCTGGCAGACCTCGACCGGCGACCCGGCGCGCCCGGTTCTGCTCGCCACCGCAGACCAGTACCGCAAGCTGTACTACAAGCGCGACTTCCTGCGCTCGCTACTCGAAACCGCCGACTACAGGCTCGCGCTCGACGCGATCCCGCCCCCGGTCGCCCCGGTGCTCGCGCTGGTGCTGGGCAAGAACACCCAGGACATCGACGGCCTCGCGACGCTGCGCGAGACGATGGCGACCGCGACCGTCGAGCTGACCGACACCGATGCCGTGCTCGACGCGGACCGGTTGCGGCTCGAATGGCAGCTCTCCGGCCCCGGCGGGGCGACCCCGCTCGCGAGCGTGCCGTTCCGCGGCCGGCGCGCGGTCCTCACTCTTGAGGGTTACGCCTGGAAGCGCGGCGCGTACCGCCTTCAGGCGAAGGTGTTCAAGGAGGGCGACGGGGCCGCGCCCGCGGTCGAAGTCACGCGCGCGTTCGGCTACCTGCCGCCCGCGCCGAAGCTCGCGCTGCAACTCGACAAGGTCGCGCTCGCGCCCGGCGCGGAACATCGGACCGAGAACGAAGAGGTCGAGGTGTCCGTCGCGGTGGACGCGAAGGCGAACCCGGACGGTGCCGAGGTCGCGCTCAGTTGGACCGGGGCAGCGAAGCCCGTACCGCTCACGCGCAACGCGGACGGCACCTTCGCGCCGATGAAGGTCAAGCTCCCGGCCGGCACGACCACGACGATCATGGCCGCGGCCACCAATCGCGGCGAGGGCGTTCGCCGCGAGTACGAGTCGCGCTCGGTCGAAGTGTTCGCCCGCCGGCCGCTGCCGAAGGAGATCGCCCCGCCCACGGTGCAACTGTTCGTACTCACGCCGTTCGACAACCGGCTGACCACGGACGCGCTCCACATCGTCAGCGCGCACACGGTGCTGGTGCAGGCGCGGGTGACCGGCGCGAACCCGATCACCGCGTACGACTGGACCATCGGCGGCGCGGACCCGGTCGCGGGGAAGCTGGCCGCGAACGGGACCGAGGTGCGCGAGATCGCCCTGCCGCTCGACGGCAAGGCGCTCAAGATTCAGGTGCGCGCGAAGTACGAGACCAGCGCGTTCGCCCCGGCCGGGGTCGAGGTCCGCTACGACGGGCTGCCGGAGGTCAGCGTCGCGATGCCGCCGCTGGTGGTCACGTCGCCGGAACTGAAGCTGATGGGCGGGCTGCGGGTCGTGAGCAAGCGCGACTTCAAGATTCGGGTACTGGTGAAGTCGAAGCAGACCGGGCGCGTGCGCGAGTTCGAGCCGCAGCACAACGACGCGCTGACCGCGTGGGACGCCGGCGTCACGCTGTTCCCTGGCGTCAACGAGTTGGGCTACGTCGTCCGGTACGACGCGGACCGCAAGGAGCTGCGCAAGACCGAGCTGGTCGAGGTGCGGTACGTGCGCCCGCCGGTCGTTGCCGCGGCGTCGGGACTCGACATCGGCACCGGGAACGTCGGAGCGGTGGACCTCGCCGTGTTCGCGCCCGCGGACGCGCCGCCGACCGAGCTGTGGGCCAACGGGAACCGCGCCGACCTCCAGATTCGACCCACGCCGTTCTTCCTGGTCGGGGTCGAGTTGTGGACGGTCCGCGCCGACGGGATCGGCGCGCAGGTCGGCGCGGACCGGCTCAAGCCGGTGCCGGTCGTCGTCAACAGCGCCGACGGTACCAGCAACGCGGTCAACGTCGCGGTCGTCGCGAAGGAGGACGCGAAGGGCACACCCCCTTCCCTGCGGCTCTCGCACAACCGCGGGCCGATCCTACCCGATCAGCGGGCGCTGGAGGTCGGCGACGCGGCGTTCAAGTTCGACCTGGAAATCGTGTCCGAGACGCCGCTCGCCACGCTCGAGGTGTGGCACGCGGTCAACGGCGGGCGCGGCGAGCTGATCGGCACCGCGAAGCCGGCGGACGCGGTCGGCGCGCCGGGCCGGTTCGTGCTGACCGCGCCCGTGAACGCGCGGCTCCGGCCCGGCGGCGGGAACCGCGTTCGCGTTGTCACCTCGAACCAGAGCGGGACGAGCGAACTGGTGTTCCAGATCAGCTACACGCCGCCGCCCGTCACCGTCGTGATCGACCGGATCACGGAACCGAACGGCGCGCCGCTGGTGCTGTCGGCGCTCAAGGGCGCGCCTCAAGTCGCGTCGCAGTGGGTCGAGGTCGAGGGCCGGGTGGAACTGATCCACGCGGACGACCCGGTCGCCACCGACGACAACCTGGAGGTCGTGTTCCTCGCCAACGGCGTCGCGCACCTGCCCGTGCCGGTTGCGAAGCGGGCCGCGCCGGGGGCGCGCGAGCGCAAGTTCGCCGGCCGCGTGTACCTCAACGCGCTCGACCCGGACCCGATGGAGCTGACCGGCGAGACCACGATCCGCGTCGTGCTCCGGTCCGGCGGACTGCCGATGGCGGTTCCGCAGAGCGAGTCGGCCCAGAAGCCGCTGACGGTCAAGAGCACGAACCCGCTGCGCACCCGCCGGCTGCACGTCATCGTTCTGGGCGTCAAGGTGCCGCAGGCCATGCGCCGCGAGATGGTGCAGCGGGTGGTGCGCGCCGCCGGCGGCTCGGTCCCCGCGAACGACCCGCACTTCACCGAGGGGCCGTTCGACCGCCCCGGCTTCCACTCCGCGTACCTGTACACGCCGAGCCTGGGTACGACCAACAGTGGGCACCTGAACGCGCTCCTGAACGCGGTCCACACGGACATCCGCGACCGCACCCGGCGGCCCGGCGAGGAGTGGGTGAACGACGTGATCCTGATCTACTACGAGGGCGCGGACTGGATGGATACGAGCGGCTGGTTCCTGTACAGCGCCGCGACCAAATACGCCCCCCGCGCCGCGAATCGCGCGGACAAGGCCATCCGGCTGGACAGCCTGCCGCAAACGCCGGGGCTGCCCATCCTGCTCGCCAACGTGGAGGGCAAGCCCGCGTCCGGCGTCCCGCTTACGGTCGACGTCGCGGCCCTGCGCTACGCCTGGAACGACGCGACGGGACTGGACGAATTGCTGGTCCGCTACGCGAAGGCGATCCGCGAGGAGCGGACGCTGAACGCGGTCGCGGTGTCGGTCGCGAACGCACTTGAGGCGCTGCCGGCGAAACCGGTCGCGTTCCCGACCGAGGCCCCAGAACGTGCGAGCGCGCTCGCCGTTGGTGTTCCCGCGCAGAAGCCGTGAGGCACCACCACGGGCAACCGATCTGCGGGGCGACCGTCGGTGGGCTTCACGTCCGTTGCCGGTCGCCCTGCCGTAACGACGATCCCGTCGGTGGCTTTCGAGCATTGAGTTCCGCGCCGACTTCGGTTAGGCTAACTCCACTGATTCGTCCTGCAGCGGATCAGCCCGCCTGCTTTCCCGGCTTGCCCCCGCCCAGCGCACCGCCGCGCGTTCTGTTCGTAGAGGAACCCACATGCCCGTTTCTGAACCGGTGCTCCCTCTCCACGTTGTGGAAGCGGACGGTCGCACCACCGTTCGCTTTCCCGCCGGAACGGCGCTCTCCGAAGCGAACGCCGAGGAGTTCGCGAGCCAACTCCTCGGGCTGGCCGAGGGGAAGGAGCGCCCGCACCTGCTGATCGATCTCGGTGGGGTCTCGATGCTCACGAGCGTGATTCTGGCGAAGTTCATTGCGCTGAACGGCCGGGTTCGCGGTCTCGGCGGTCGGCTGACGCTGTTCAACCCGAACGCCATCGTTCATCAGGTGTTCAAGGTCACGCGGCTCGACACCATCCTCGAAGTGCATCCGTTCGCCCACACCATCCCGGCGTAAGCGCACGGGTACGAAGCTGTGGCACGTGATGGTGCGGTCGTCCCGGCCCGCGTCAAGAGCGGCCGGAACGACCGCACCACCCTACAAGACGCGCGCCCCGCGCCTATCAAGACGTGTACCACCACGAGGGGCAGCATGGAACCGACCGAGACGCCGTCCGCCGAGCAGTTGGAAACGTTCCCGAACCCGCGGCCGGGGCGCGAGTTCGCCATCGAGATCGTGTGCCCGGAGTTCACCAGCGTGTGCCCGCAGACCGGCCAGCCGGACTTCGGCACGATCACCTTCACCTACACGCCCGGCCCGTCGTGCGTGGAACTGAAGTCGCTGAAGTTGTACCTCCAACGGTTCCGCAGCCAGGGCATCTTCTACGAGCAGGTGACGAACCGGCTGCTCGACGACTTCGTGGCCGCGTGCACCCCGGTGCGGTGCAAGGTCGTCTCGGTGTGGACCCCGCGCGGCGGCATCTCCACAACCGTGACCTGCAACTACGAAGCCGCGCAGAAGCCCGCGTGACCGGGGCGCACGCTCCTCCGGCTGGCGAGCGGGTAAGGTGAAAGTCGCTTCGTTTCACGTTGGGGCCAGCCAAATGCGCACGCGCGTTCTTCTCAGCGGCTTCGTGGTCGTGATGTTCTCGTCTGCTGGGTCCACAAATCCGCCGGCGGAGGTGCCACTGGCAAAGGCCGTTGAGCGGGCCGATTACGTCGGCGTCGTCGAGATCGCGGACGCGCCGGTGGGCAAGAAGTTCAAGGCCAACGCGCCGCCAGTTGTGACCGCGAAGCCGGTCGCCGTTCTCAAGGGCGACGCGAAGGACAGCGTCAAGTTCGCGTGGCAAACCTTCTGCGCGGTGTGCAAGCCGCTCGACCCTGCGACCGTCGAGGTCTTGCCGCCGGCCGTCGGCGAGCGGTACATGGTGTTCCTGGTGAAGGACAAGGACGGCGCGCTGGTGCGGATGGACTACCAGTGGCACTTCCACAAGATACCCGCGGCCCCGACGGTGCGGGTCCAACCGAGCCACGACAACGCCTGGCGCGGGGTGATCGAGGTCACGCCGCCGGTCGCGGGGCCGGGCGAAGCGGTGAAGTATCGGTTCACCCGCACCCGGCTCGCGGAGAAGGCCTGGGAGGGAAACGATTCCAACGTCATCGCCGAAGACATCGACGTGATCGACTTCACCCGCAAGCAGGTGATGGAGCGGAAGAAGCCCGGCGAACGGAAGACCGCTTACACGGTCGTTGCGAAGGGCGAGACGGTCGTGGACGTGATCGACCTGACCGAGGCGTTCGGGATCACTAGGCCGGGCGAGTACTGGGTGTTCCGCGGCGGCGCGTTCGAGGGCAACGCCCCGCTCCGGTTCGAGGTCAGCGACAAAGTGCGCAAGCGCTAATCGTTCTTCTTGTCCGGGTTGATCGCCCGTGAGCCGATGCGGGCGAGGAACCGTGCCTTCTGCGCCGCGGTCAGCTCCTTCGTGTAGCGCGCGCGTACGGCTTCCACCCACCGCACCTTCGTCTTGCCGTAGTCGGTCTGCACACGGACCAGCACCGGCCCGGCGTGGCACACCGCGCCGCGCAGCTTCGCTTCCAGGTCCGCGTGCGACGAGATTTCGACATAGGCCACCCCGAACGCTTGCGCGAGCGCCTTGTAGTCGAGCCGCGTCAGAATCGTCGCGGTCGTGCGCAGGTAGGCGGGCACCTGAAGCATTTGCATGTAGTGGTACGCCTGATCGTCGAGGATCACGAACTTCACCGGTAGGCACTCGCGAGCCGCGGTAGTGATCTCCATCGCGCTCATCAGCAGGCACCCGTCGCCGGTCAGCGTGGCGACCGTCTTCCCGTGATGGACCTTCTGCGCGCCGAGCGCGGCCGGGATGCTCCAGCCCATCGCCTGGTTATCGACCGGGTTGAAGTAGGTCCGCGCGTGGCAGGTGCGGAAGTGCTCCGCCGCGATGTGTTCCGTCACGCTCACGTCGGTGAACAGCAGCCCGTCTTCGGGCAGCACCTTCCGCAGTGCCGCGACGGTCGCGAGCGGATCGACGCCACACTTCGCTTGCGGGATGTTGCACAGCGACTTCGCTGCGTCGGCCTTCAGCGCGCGGATGTGGTTCACCAGCCACTTGTCTTCGCCACGACGGAGCTTGTCCGCGCACGCCAGCACGCGACCGAGGAACACGCCAGCGTCGGCGTGAACGCACACGTCCGTTTTCAGAATGCGGCCGAGGTTGCAGTGGTTCGCATCAACGTGAACGACGTTCTTCGGCTGCGGGTTGCCGTAGTAGCCGGTCGAGACCTCGCTGAACTTCACGCCGATGGCGAGCACAGTATCGACGCCGGACTTGAGCGGGTGCTTCGGGTCGCGGGCGAAGGTCTTCTCCGCGACCTCGCCGGCGTGCGGGCCGAAGCCCCAACCCACCGCCAGCGAGTGCGTTTCGCTGATGACGCCCTTCCCGCTCACGCTGGTGGCGACCGGCGCTTGCAGCAATTCCGCGACCGCCGCGAGCGCGTCGCCGTGTTCCATGCAGCCCGCGCCCGCGTAGATGCCGATGCGGTGTTTGTGGTCCGCGAGGAACGGCAGCGCCTTCTGGAACGCAGCCTCGTCGAAGGTCGGGGCCGGCACCGCGGGCGGCGGCGTGCGGAAGTCGTGCGACTCGATGAACAGGTTGTACGGCACCACCACCGCGACCGGCCCCGGCTCGCCCTGCGTCGCGGTCACGAACGCTTGGCGCACGGCCGCGGCAATCTGGCCCACGTTCTGCACCGAGTACACGCACTTGCACACCGGCTTCAGCAATTCGACCTGATTGAGCGCGTGAACCTGAAACGACTTGGCCTTGTCGCCGTTCGCGACATCGCCCACGATGGCGACGACGGGGGACGAGTCGAGCAGCGCCTCGCCCAGGCCGGTAAGCGAGTTCGTCACGCCGGGGCCGGGCACGACGCACAGTACGCCGGGCCGCCCGGTGCTGCGGGCGTAGCCGTCGGCCATGCACGCGGCGCTGAACTCGTGGGTCACCAGCAGGTACGGCACCTTCTTGTCTTTGAAGGTGTCCCACAGTTCGTTCTCCTGCGCGCCGGGAATGCCGTACACGCAACCGACGTTCTCCTGGACGAGCGCTTCCGCAAGGGCCTCGGCCCCGGTCATCTTGCCGAAGACCCAACCGGGGTGCCGGTCGGTGCGGACCTTCTGAACCGGCCCGCCGCGCGCGGCGGTAGCGACGAGCGCGCTGCCCACGGCCGCGGTTCCCTGAAACAGCCCGCGGCGCGAAAATGCAAAGTCCATGCGATCCCCCGGCGTCAGTGCAGAGTGCGGAGGGTGTATCGGCAGAAGGGGACGTGAGACTTCGCGCGGACTGCGCGTGTATGCCGCTTGCGGCTTCGCGAGTCACGCGGTACTATGCTGGAGCCTCTGCGGTGTTCGAGATGAGTCGTGTAATTTTGGCGAACCTACACTAACCTGCTTGGGAGCCTTTAACTTAATACTCCGGTCGCTCGCAAGCCCGTCCTCGGCGCTCGTCGTCGGGACTGTAGCGGGATCCGAAACGCCGGGGTGAGGCACCCTTCTCAATTAGCGGGTTCCCAGAGGACGACTCACACGGCACAGGTGGAGGCACTTTTGACCTCACGAAGCACACAGGCGCTCACTGCCCTGTGTGCTTACTTTTTTTGCGCATCCGATATTTTCCCACATTGCTCCTTCACGCCCCCCCTCTCTTTTGGCCCAACTCGCGCGTCCACAACGAATTGCGATGACGTGTGCGCCTTCATTTATTCCGCACAGCGCCGGGCGGAGAACCTCTTGACTCGCACACGCGCGAAACGCGGTGTCGTCGGAACCGCTTCTCACTTAGCGACTTGGAGCGAGCCGCGATTGGCAACGCGGTGTCACTGGCTTAGCCGTTGACACAACCGCTACAGACGGTATCGTTCCCCCCATGACCGGTTCGCGACGTGAAGTGAGGACACTCGGGATGACCCGATACACCCTTCTCAGTAACGCTCCCCTCCCGCGTCGGAGAACCAGCCCCGGAGTTCGCATCCGGTGAGGCGAATGAGCAGCGAGTCGCACTCTGGAACACTCGCCGCTTGTGTCCGACAACTTCCGCTGCTCGTACGGCGGATACGCAACGAAACATCCGACGCCCCGCAGTAGCCGGCCGGAACCGGTGAAGGGGTCGCGTCGTCACGACGCACGACCGGGACGGTTCGTGGCTCGCATTCGCACCCGCCGCAAGGACGCGCCGGGACTGGTGTTACGGAAGACGCCCGAGGCGGAAACGCTTCCTCTGCCTCGCTGCGATGTGAGCCGCAACCCATCAGACGCCCGACGTGTGGCCCGCGGCACGGAACGCCGAGGAGGGCCGCGGCCGGTGCGCCTCAAGGACGAGGCGCACCGGCCACGTTTCATTTCGGCGAACCTCACCTCACGACGCGGAATCGGGTTTAGAACCTCCGCGACATTCGGTAGAACTACGTAAGCTCCATCGCGCATTACCGGACCCACCATGCCGCAGCCCCTCGATCACCCGTTCCTCAACTTGGCTCGCGAACGTGTCGTCATCCTCGACGGCGCGATGGGCACGAGCCTCCACCGCTACCACCCGACCGACAAGGACTGGGGCCACGCGCCCAACGGCAAGTCGCTGATGAACCTGTCGGACGCGCTCGTGTACACGCGCCCGGAGTGGATCGCGGAGATCCACCGCGGGTTCCTCGAAGCCGGGTGCGACGGCATCGAGACGAACACGTTCAACGCCTCGCAGATCGTCCTCGACGACTTCGGCATGGGCGACAAACTCGACGAGATCAACCGGCTGAACGTCAAGATCGCGAAGGAAGTCGTCGCGGAGTTCAGCACGCCGCAGCGCCCGCGATTCGTGGTCGGCAGCGTCGGGCCGGGCACGAAGATGCCGTCCATTCTCAGTCCGTCCATCTATGCCGATTTCGACACGGTCGCCGAGTCGTACCGCGGCCAACTCGTCGCGATGGTCGAAGAGGGCGTGGACGCGATCCTGATCGAGACGTGCTTTGACATCCTGCAAGCCAAGTGCGTGGCGATCACCGCAATCGAGGTGATGAAACAGAAGGGCGTTCGACTGCCGATCATGGTGCAGATCACCCCGGACGACCGGACAAAGGGCCAGACCCTTCTGCCCGGCACCGAGATCACGGCCGCGCTGACGACGCTGCTCTCCATCTCCGAAATCGACGTGATCGGGTTGAACTGTTCGGTCGGCCCCGACCTGATGATTAACGCGGTCAAGACGCTCAGCGAGGGGAGCGATCGGCTCGTTAGCGTGCTACCGAACGCGGGCCTTCCACTCAAGCGCGGCGACGAGACGTATTTCCCGCTCGAACCGAAGCCGTTGGCCGACTGGCTGGAGCGGTTCGTCACCGAGTTCGGCGTGAACATCATCGGCGGGTGCTGCGGCACGACCGCCGACCACCTGAAGGTGGTGGCGGATCGCCTCAGTGGGCGGAAGCCCGCGGCGCGGTCGCCGAAGGTCGCAGCGGCAACGTCGAGCCTGTTCGCCGCGGTCGAACTGAATCAGGAACCGCGCCCGCTGCTGGTCGGCGAGCGGACCAACACGAACGGCTCGCGGAAGTTCAAGCAGTTGCTCGAAAAGGACGACTGGCACGGCCTCGTGGAAATGGCCCGCGAACAGGAACGCGAGGGCGTTCACATCCTCGACGTGTGCGTCGACTACGTCGGGCGCGACGGCGTGCGCGACATGAAGGAGGTCATCAAGCGGTACAACGAGGTGCTGACCAAGCCCATCATGCTCGACAGCACGGAAGTGCCGGTCATCGAAGCCGGGCTGAAACTGTGCAGCGGCAAGGCGCTAATCAACTCGATCAACCTGGAAGACGGCCGCAAGACGCTCGACCCGAAGACGATCCTCGCGAAGAAGTACGGCGCTTCGCTCGTCGCGCTCACCATCGACGAGAAGGGACAGGCCGACACTGCGGAGTGGAAGTTCGAGGTCGCCAAACGCATCTACGACATCGTCGTTCACGAGTACGGCATCCCGCCGAGCGACTTGCTGTTCGACACGCTGGTGTTCCCGCTCTCGACCGGGCAGGAGCAGACCCGCAAGAGTGCCATCGCCACGTTCGAGGCGCTGCGGCTCATCAAGCAGAACCTGCCCGGCGCGCTCACCCACCTGGGCCTCTCCAACTGCTCGTTCGGCCTCGCCCCGTACACGCGGCAGGTGCTGAACAGCATGTACCTGCACTACGCGCTGGAGTACGGCCTCGACTCCGCGATCCTGCACGCCGCCAAGATCATGCCGCTGGCGAGCATCGACGAGACCGGCCGCGAGCTGTGCCGCCGACTGCTGTTCGACGAGCGCGTGTTCGACAGCGCCGGGAACTGCGTCGAAGACCCGTTGCAACTGCTCATCGCCCACTACGCCGACAAGAAGACCGAGAGCAAGAAGGGCCAGTCGCTCGGCGACACCGTCGAAGAGCGTCTGCGGCAGGCCATCATCCAGGGCCGGCGCGAGTCGCTGGTCGCGGACCTCGACGCCGCGCGAGAAAAGTACACACCCATCGACATCATCAACCGCGTCCTACTCGACGGCCTGAAGGTGGTCGGCGAGCTGTTCGGCAGCGGGCAGATGCAGCTCCCGTTCGTGCTGCAAAGCGCGGAAGTGATGAAGGCGTCCGTCGCGCACCTCGAACAGGTCATGGTGAAGGTGGAGGGCGACGAGAAGGGG
>SXGT01928397.1_pt1 | contig 12302 bp, 16 predicted proteins | sample 3176221 | NCBI WGS metagenome assembly SXGT01 (sample SAMN11356862, study PRJNA531348) | freshwater metagenome | isolation source: freshwater sample F1-120 | place: China: Fuxian Lake, Yuxi | collected 2017-12-25
GTCGTGGATGCCCTGCAGGTAGCCGGGCTTCGGCACGATGACGCCCATGTTGCCGACCACCGGCTCGATGATGACGGCGGCGATGTCCTTGCCCTTCTGCTGGAAGAGCTGGGTGAGGGCCGGCAGGTCGTTGTACGGGGCGGTCAGGGTGTGGCGGGCCACGTCGGCGGGCCCCAAAAGCGCTCCAACTGGCGAGGATCGGCCCACGCGGCCCATAGACGCTCGACGGAAACAGGGAAGTCGCCGATCGCAGGGAGGGTAAGTTGGCTTGGATCGGTAGTGATCGAGGTGATCGGCATGGTTACGGCTCCTTGGAAAAGAGTTCATCGAGGGCGGTGATCCGGTGGCGCCAGAGTTCCTCCAACTGGTCGAGGGCCGCGCGGGCCCGGGCAAGGCCGTCGGGCTCCGCCTGAACCAACCGCTCGCGACCGTGGTGGAGCTTTGAAACCAGCCCGGCGGATTCCAGCACCGCAACGTGCTTTTGCACGGCCGCAAACGACATGTCGTAGTCCGCGGCCAGGGTAGAAACGGACACCGCACCCACGAGGGTACGGCGCAGGATGTCCCGACGTGTGGCGTCAGCCAACGCGCGAAACAGCCGATTCAGGGGATCGGAATCTTCTACAACCATATGGTTGTATATCAGGTTCGAGCCGCTGGCGTCAAGCCGGATCCGGTCCACACTGCGATAGTTTCCGTTTCGCGCCGGCCGCCCGAGGTTACATGCCTCGCGGATGTGCGTTTCACCGCCCAACTTCCGACCATAGGAAAACATGCCGTTCCTGTACCTTTCAATGGCACTGCTCGCTGTGGCCCAAGAAGCGCCCATTTCCACGGAAACGCCCATTTCCGTGGACGTAGTGCAGGAGGTCCCAAAACCGGAGGTTCGCGGCCACATCGACTGGCAGGGGCATCCCGCGATGCACATCCCTTGGACCTTCTTTCAGAAAGGGCTTACCGCGAAAACTCCAAAGATGAGTTATCGTCACCAGTTTCGTCAGGTGGTGTTCGAACCCTACCTGCGCGAATCCGGGGTGCGCATCTTCCTGGTCGCGGCGATCGCGGAAGAGAAAGCCCGCAATCCAAAGCAGGCTCGAAAACTGATCCTCCAGCAGATCGCCTACATCAACGATTTCGTTGCCGCACATCCCGAACACTACGCACTCGCTAAAACTCCCGAGGAAGCGCGAGAAATCATAGCGACCACCGACAAGATGGTGCTGATTCACTCGATCGAAGGCGCGCACCTTCTCCTGGAACATCCCGAAGATGCGCAATTCTGGGCCGATCAGGGTGTCGCGTTGATGACGTTGATCCATCTCCGCGACGACGAACTCGGCGGCGCCGCCCTACTGCCGGGAACCCTCGGTCGACTCGTCAATCCGCGAGGAGCAAAGCATCTTCGCCGCAACGAACGACGGGGACTCACCCCTCGCGGGAAAGCCGCGATCGTCGAGCTCGCGGACGCCGGGATCTTGGTCGACTTTAGCCACATGACGCGGGATAGCCGCGCGGATGCCCTGGCGGTCACCGCTGAAAACGGAATTCCTCCGCTGCTCACCCACGGAAGCCTCGCTTCGATCCGCGACACCGATTGGGCGATCACCGAAGCGCAGCTCGTCGAAGTGTACGCCCAAGGCGGGATCTTCGCGATGGGGCTCAGCGGTCCGAAACTGGTCCCTGATCGCCCACAAATCCCGATTCCCGACCATTGCGTCGGTTCCATCGACTCTTGGGCGTTTCACTACCAAAGGGCTACCCAGGTATTGGAGGCCCACGTCGGAGAAGTGTTCGGCGATCCCACACTCACCGTCGATTCGCTCACCGAAGCGCAACGCACCGCGCTGTCGGTCGGTTGGTCGTCCGATTGGAACGGCTTTTTGTCTCACTCCGAACCCAAATACGGTCGCGGACGCTGCAAACCGCTTTCCGAGCTGACCGATCCGCTTCCGATCGACACTCTGGGCTTGGCGCATCCGGGCATGCTGCCACAGCAGTGGAAACGGTTGGAAGAAGCGGGAGTGGACCTCGATCCCACGCAGCGTTCGGCGGAGCGGTTTCTGCAACTGTGGGAACAGGTCCTCGCACGGTGATCTAGGGCCTATGCCGCAGGTTTCCCGCTCATCGCCCGTACCGCGAACCCCACGATCAACCCGAGCGAGCCGCCGCAACACAGGCCGCTACCGGGACCGCCGATCACCCGTCCCACCATTTGTCCCTGTTCGAACGAAGTAAAACTGCCCCACCCTCCGGAGCTCAACACCTGAGTCAAGGCCAACAGGTCGGGGAGACTGGAGAGAATGCCGCATCCTCCACACAAAATGGAGCAAATCACCACGGATAGAATGACCGGTCGCACGCCTTCCTCCTCGTGGGAGGGAGCGTATCACTCCGCCTCTCGCTGCGTTGCCTGCCCTCCACGCGCCAGGCGGACAGAGGGACGCGCAGCGGGTGTCCGCGGACACAACCCTATGATCTACCTGGCTTTTAGCCCGCGGACACCGAGCGCGAAGGCGCGAGCCCGGCGGAGGCCGGCCCCGAAGGGGAGGCGCCCAACCGAACCCCCGCTTCCGGTTAAGCTCCTGGAGAGGTGATCATGGGTCCGCTTGCCCCCCGTTTTGCGCTACTGTCCGCGCTGTGGTTTGGATGCAGCACCAGCGCCGCCCCCATGCCGCCTGGGAGCCCTTCCGGGGTCGCCCCCGAGGCACCGGTGCTCGGCGAGTTGGCGTACGCCACAGGGCATTGCCAGCGCACGGAGCGACTGCTGTTTGAGTGTGCGGTCGACAGCGGAAAGTTCATCTCCCTGTGCATCTCCGCGGATTTCCCAAAACCCGGCAGCGAGCTTCAGTATCGCTTCGGTCCGAAGGAATCCCCGGGGCTGCGTTTTCCAGAGGATCCCACACTCTGGCGCGGGGCATTCCGGTGGCAGCGGGTCAACTACGTCCGCAGCGCTGCGTACGAAGTCCAGTTTGAACAAGACGGCCACACCTACACCGTGTTCGATCAAGATACCCTGGGCACCGAACAGGACAATGGCTCAGGGGTTCGGGTCGAGAAAGGCGGCAAAGCGCTGGCGACGCTGCTCTGCGCGGGCGACCGGAAGTTGGCGATCGCGGACTTGGAAGGCGTATTAACGGCGCAGTGAATGCCTTCTCCGCGATGGGTGCCGGAGCCACCCCGCCCTGTTCCGGAGGCGTCCCATCGTCCGCTATCCAGGAAGGGTCACTTCCAGCGAAACCGGCCGATGATCCGGCCGTGTATCGTCGTCCGGACACCACTCCGCATCAGGGGTTAAAATACTTGAGTCCGGCATCCAATACAGGACTTCCACACTGACGAATGCAAAGTCCAACACGGAATTGTAATCGCTGCACTGGGTCTTCGAGAGCACATCCGGTCGAACCCAAGTCCAATCGCCGTTTTCAACCATCTTGTCGTAGGCTGGATCGTGGTCATCGGTCGTAACGCTCCAGTCAAAATTGTAGTCGCCAACGGCGATCACAGGGAGACCCTGGGATGTAACCCAGGCATTCAACAGCTCCGCCTGCTCGCTCCGGCCTTCCGAATCCGATCGCCAAAGGTGATTGACCATAAATAAAAACTCCCTTCCTCCTTCCCGTACGCGCAGGTGAACCACCAATGGCGCCCGGAGGGAGCCGTTCAAATTGACGTCCTCCACCTCAAACTCATCGACCTTCTCAAAGACCGATGGGTCCCACAGAATCAACAGGCGATCGGAATATCCGGTGGTCCCCAGCACGTAGTCAAAGGGCTCCGCCCCCGCCATCGTTGCCAACGAAGGCGCCCATTCCGCCTCGGTTTCCGAGAGTCCCCACAAGGACACCCCCTCCACCGCCGGAAACACCGAACCGATCCCCTCGATCGTGGCACCGCCCGACTCCAGGTTCCACCCACCGGCGGTAAATGTCGGCTTCAGCAAGTCCCCCGTATCGTCGGTATCGATCCCATCGGTTTCCAGCGTGTCCGTCTCGACGGCGTCCGTTTCGACGACGTCCGTTTCAGCGGTGTCCAGGTCGTCCGTGTCCGCGATCTCCGCCGAGGTACACGCGCCCAGCCCGCAAAACACCATCGTACTCAAACACCAACGATCCATCCGACATGGTCGAAAAACCATGGAACACCCCAAACGATGCGGTTGTCCCCTACAGATAACCAACACAGCATCCATCCAGAAGCGCATCCTTTGAATACAAGATATGCGAAAATGCATGCCACTGGATCTAACGCGCCTGCAAGTATTCTCCGTGGTGGCCGCCGCCGGTAGTGTTAGCCGTGGAGCTACCCTTTTGCGCATGCAGCAATCCACAGTGAGCCGCTCCATCGCAGCACTGGAAGAGGAGTTCGGCGCTCCACTGTTTGAGCGGCGAGCGCGGGGGGTGTCGCTTACCGAAAAGGGACAGCGGTTGCTGGAAGCCAGCGCCCCACACTTATCAGCGTTGGAGCGTAGTATTTCGGAGGCATTCACCACACCGGCGGGACCCGGCATCCTGCCCTTGGGCGCATCGGAGGTGATCGCCACGGCGCTGTTGCCCGAGGTGCACACACAGTTGTTCGCTTCCGACCCACAGACTTCTCCGTACGTGCTCGTGGCGCCGTCGGACGTCCTGGTGGAGCGAGTGCGCGGCGGTGGACTCGATTTTGCGTTGGTCATGCACGCGCGGCGAGCGCCGGGGATCGGCATTCGATCGTTGCTTCCGCTCCGGCACTTTCTGGTGATCGGAGCCGCCTGGGCAGACGACCGCCGCATTTTGGCTCGGTTCATCGGTTCGCGGGAGGTGGAGGACCCCGGAAATCGGCAATTTCCGACACTCGATCGGCTCAGATCTTCCATTCCTGAGGCCACCATCACTGCCTCCTGCAACAGCTTGTCGGCGCACAAGGCGATGGTGCTCGCTGGGCAAGGAGTATCCGTTCTTCCTGAGTTTTTGGTACGGGCGGAGCTGCGCACGGGTACACTCGTCGCCGTTTGGCCTGAGCCAATGGCGTTCCCGATGTTGTGCCTTTCTAGAACCGGCACGGTGTGGACCCGAAGAGCACGAAGATACCTGGAGATCGTGGAAGAGCGACTGCAGCTTCCCGAGGACGCAGGTAGTCAATCCGATTGACCATCACGGCCGGGAAGGGGCCACACACGACAAGCCCAGCGAAAGTAGAGCTCCCACGTAGAAAGCGAACCAAGCTCACATCAAAGCGAGCGCGCCATTGTACCTGAGGTCCGATTCAAAAATTCGCCAAAACAATATTCCATCCTTAGCTTCGTTCGAAAGTTCGAGCTCAACTACGGCCACCCGGCCATCCTCAGCGACGGCCTTCAATCGTTGATGCCGGTTCTCCACAACACCGAGAAAGGCCATTTTACCCGCAGAAAATAAGCCATCACAGGGGCCATCGATTCGATCGATGAGGTCTTGACCGGGAACGGAATCCACTACATCAGCATAGACAGCTACCAAGGCGACCTCTGACGAGTTGCAGAGGTACAACAAGCTCTGGGTCGGCGAAGCGATCGGAGCGGACGGTGCAACGAACATCGACAGCGCAGCCACGGAGCCCCCAAATCCTGTCGCTCCCGCTGGAGGACTCGCCGACTATGCCGGCACACAGGCCAACCGACTGTTGCAGAGTGCTTCAAGTGGGGCGCAAACGGAACGAAGCGCGACAGCGGGCGGCAGGGCGCCGAAGGCGGTCGCCGAAAAGCGAAGCTTGTAGGCGACGGAACCCCGAGAGCACGCGGTCGGCCGCCCCGCGGCCGAGTCGCCCAACGTTCAAGACCGGGTACGATACGCCCGAAAACTCAATGTGAAGCGCAGATCCTCGTCGCACAAAGGCCGGAACCTCGGATCGTGGACCACACGGAGCACACGATGAATCCCCGCATCGGTTGATGCACACCGTCGCACAGTGGCTTCGCCCACCTGAAAACGGCGAGCGATCTGCGCGGTCGGGAGGGTGGTTAAATGCCGGGCGGACCGCAGCAACAGGCCGCGCGCCGCTCCATCGCGGCGGAGATCGTCCAGGGTGAAACGCGTCAACGCGCTCACAGCGGCCTCAACCGCATCCAATGAAAACTCACCGCGGGGAACGGTCGGGAGAAAGGAGCCTGTCACTTTGGTCGAAGGATCGGACGACACATATGCGTGGAAGGCGTGAGGATCCGCAACAGGCGAACGAAGCGGAAATGGTGTCAACCCAAGATCGTCATGGTAAGACGAAAATGGCCACGCCAAAGGATCGTGGACGAGGCCTTTTCGGCAAGGATTGAGGTAGATGTACCTCTGGGTGCGTTGGCCGTGTTGTTCGTCGAGGATGCGTTCGGGTTGGTGGCGTTGCTCCCACACGATCCCTCGATCCCCACGGCGTGCGTTTCGCCATTGCGCATAGCTGTACATGACGCGTCCGAGGGCGACCTTTTCCATTTCGTACGTTTCAATATGAATGTGGTCCGGCATGAGGAGCAGCGCTCGAAAACGAGGAATGCCGCGCACGATTCTGTCCCAAAGCGCTTTGGCTTCGGTCCAATTGCGGAACAGAAGGGTGCCGTGAGCGGCTCGGGGTGCGGCATGCCACATGCACGGGCGAGAGCAAAGCACAGGCCAACCCGCAGGAACGGTGGAAAGCCACTTTTGTGCGGTGTGGTGACGGACGTCCGGCAGGCGGCCTGTGGGACGCCCGCAAAAATGGGTGGTCTGCCGCGGCAGGTGGGGGAATTTGGCGGGTGACCAACAGCAGACCCGGTGAGACGATCGGGTTGGGGTGAGCGTCCGTGAGGGCGCGATCCCGAAACCGTCGTTTTCGAGTAGCGTGCGAGCGCAATGGGTTGAGAGCAGATCATTTGGAGGGGTCTGCTGTTGAAGAGGCGCCGAAACGTGGTGGCTGCCGCGGCAGACGGGGCGTTTTGGCGGGCGCCGCCGAGACGTCCGGCGATACTGAAGGCGCAATTCTGCGAAAACATCTCATACTCGCCCGCTATCCACCTTCGGCAGCCGCGCGCCCAGCGCATCCAATGTGGTCCACACCTGCGCGATCCCCTGCCCCAACACCGAGAAATCGCCGCCCCCGGTGACCACGATCTTGTCGAAGGATCCGCGAAAGGCCTCCGCTACCTGCGGCATGGTCACCGTCAACATCAGCTCGCGAAGCCGCGCATCGCTCACTTCACCCATCGCCAGCCGTTCGAGTCGGGTCATTTCGGCGGCGGTTTGTCGGCGAATGCGCTCGGCTTCCGCATCGTGGGCCGCCGCGCGCGCGGATGCGGCCGCACGCTCCTCGGTTGCAGTCAGGTCGGCCTCCAACGCCTTGCGCGCGATCTCTTCGTTCAACGCCGTTTGTTGGCGAGACCGCTCTAGGCCCGATTCGAACTTCAGACGCTCGGATTCCTCGTGAGCCGCCAATTTGATCCGATGTTGCTCTAAATCAGCCGCTAACTTGATCTTTTGCTGTTCAAGGTCACTGGTCAACTTGCGCTGCGCCTGTTCCATTTCGAACTTCAGCTGCTTCGACACGAGATCCGCCTCATGTTGTTGGGCACGTTCGGCGCGTTCACGCTCCGCTTTCAACCTGGACTCTTCAAGCGCCATCATCTCTCGGCGCGAGTCCTCTCCGGCGCGCTTGAATCCCTTTTCCTCCTCGAATTTTGCCATGTGAACCTTGGCTTCCGCTTGAAGTGCTGTCAAAGCTAGGCTCTGCCGGTACGGCGCCTGCAGGCGCTCGAACACCTCCGACGACAATACACGTACATCCTGAATTTCAATCGTATCCAACGCCAAGCCCCACCCACCCTGGGCGCCGTCCTCCAACCGGCCCGAGCCCTGAACCACCGGCGCCACCTCGTGCATAAGTTCGGACGCCAACGCATCTTTGCGCTTGGTCATGCACTCTTCGAGGGTCAGATTGGCCACCAAGCGACGGGTGGCCCCGACAAACATCTCCCTCAAAATCGACGCTACGCCCTCGGGATCCCCCAGATCCAGCATCCGAAACGCGATCAACGGCTCCACCACCCGAAACACCGCCAATCCCGCCACCGCCACGCCGATCTTCTCGCGGGTGACTTGATCCGCGGTAAATTGAAGGCGACGAACCCTCGTATCCACCAGCGCCACCGCGTCGCCCGGCCACTGAAAGATGGAGCCACCCTGCGCGTGGAAAACCACCTTTCCATTGCGGATCACGACGAGATGCTGGTGCGGCTGTGCGGTGACCCAACCCCAAGTGGATGCCTTCATTTGAACCTCCCGCCCTCCGCTTTGCAGGCGCTGTGCCAACGTACGAACGCCGAGGATCGGCAATCGGCCGCGAAGGGCGATCGAAAATGGAGCGGAGAGTGATCGACAATGGATCACACCGGTCCATTTTTGATCGGTGTTGCGATCACGGATTACAACCCGTTTACAACGCGCGGTGGCGAACCGGCACCGCCGCAATCGTGGGCGTTTTCTGACGACGACCGCCTTGGACAAGGCTGGAGGTTGGATGAGCTGGAACCGGACATGGCTGCACAGAGGACGACCAAGCAGCGTGCCTTTCGGACTGCGACGCCCATTTTTCCGGCATGTCGGAGGAATGCGGACGGTGCGTTTTTGAAGCTTCGGAAGCCCTGCGCTGAAGCCTGCTCAGAATAGGGCATTGGAGATTCGTACATGTGGCTGATGCTGCTCGTCCACCTCAGCCGCGCGATCTGCCCGAAAGGCACACATGAACTTCCTCCGGAGCCCGAACGGCTGGTGGCGGCGGGACTGACCTACGAGGAAATTGTCGGTTCGACCGGCTGTGTTAGCAGCAACGCGCGCCGCTACCTCGTACATGACGAGCAAGCCGTGGTTCGCGTCGACGCCGAAGGGACCATTCGAACGCACCATCGGTTGACATGGAAATGGAACCGCGACGCCATCGCCCGTACCCGGGCCGAGATCGCCGAGCTCCAAACGGCGCTCCGCACCGGTGCTCCCGATTCGGAATCGCTGAAGGCGAAGATAAAGTCACTCCGACGCTCACTTCGCGAGGATCGACGCCAAGCGAGTTGGCACCGGTTCTGGTGGACGATGAACCGTTGGGTGGGACGAAAAGAGGATGAATCCGCCGCAACAGCGTACAACGCAACCCTACGCTCGTTGTGACACATGTGACCAGACAACGGCGAATGCCTTTCGCTATCCTAACTTTCGTCCGCTGCCTCGGTTTCCACCTTCAACAGGCGGTTGTGAACATCTGTGACCGGACCGTCCAACGCCGGCGCTAAATTCATAACGAAACTCATTTCTCGGAGGGAACATGTTCAACGATCTCGATGCTGAGTGCACCCACGTCGGCTTTGAAATCCCTGATTCGCCTTCCACGAAAGCGGATTTGCGCCGGACGCGCAAGACCGACAGCTTTGAGCCGCTGCTTCCGGGCGCCTGCGACCTGTCGCCCACGGAACTGGCGCGGATAAAACAACTCTCTGAGCGGCATTTCCAGGCGCCGGCATCCGAATGCCCACAGTGCCGCGGAAAAGTAAAGTAGGTTAACCACTTCACGGCGAACGACCGCCGACGGGACGACCCCATTGACGAACGGCGACACCTTCTTCCACGAACTGCAACACGCACTCAAGCCAGAAATTGGCGAAGTTCGCCGAATTCTCGTCGGCGCCGACTCCTCGATCGCCGAAGCGGTCAAATGGAACTCGCTCAGCTACCGCACCACCGATTTCTTTGCGACGGTGAACCTTCGTTCGACCGATCGCCTTCAGTTGGTGTTTCACACCGGTGCAAAGGTAAAAGCAACGGCGACCAGCGGCATTTCCGTTCCCGATCCGGCAGGCCTGTTGAAGTGGCTGGCCAAAGATCGCGCGCTGGTGACACTCGGGGTGGGGCCCGAAATCGCTGGAAACCAAGCTCACTTTGAGGCGCTGGTGCGCGAGTGGATCCGGTGGGTGTGAGCGACAGCGAGAGAATTGGCCTCGGAAGGCCGAGAGGTTGAGTTAGGGATCGCGTTGGGCCCTCACGTCTCGTCCGACACCGTCCGGATCCCGACCATCGCACCATCGGCGGTCACCCCAAACACAAACACCTCGATCGCCCCCATCAAGTGGTCGCCGGAGCGTACCCCCACCCGAAACACCTGGGGACTGGCCAACTGGGTCTCAAAAACCGTGCGTAGGGCCTGCCATTTTGGCGCGTCCTCGCGTTGACTGTCCTCCCACCAGTCCTGCTCGACGGTGTAGCGATCGAAAAACCACGCCAGCGACGACGCTTCGGGCACACGTTCATCCCAGGTGGGTTGATCTTCGCGTTGCAAATAGGCCGCTTCCAAGACGGTCATCGCGTTGGCCTCGGTAACCGTGACCGCGTTGGGTAGCCCCCAGATGTCCAAAGGGTAGTCGGACTCGCTCGTGAACCACAAGCCCGCGGTAGCGATCTCCAAGGCAGGAAGGGATTGTTCGCCGGTCAGCAGCACCACCGGATGGGCCGCCCCATAGTCCGCCAACCGTTCGATCGCGGTGGCACCCACATAAGGAACCAAGGCGACATCTTCGACGAGCCCGAATGGACGATTGTCGAGGATCCCCTGTGCAGCGCGGGAATCGAGGGGGACGTCGTCGTCGAGTTCGGCTAGGGTCGCGCCGTTGGCGACCCGAAGAATGTCCACCGCTTCCTGTTGGGTGAGTTCGACCCCTTCGACCACTCCATAGAGGGGTTCGTCTGGGAGGATCCAGCCCTCCGCTTCGGCATAACTGAGCAACGATCGTAAGGTGGCGTCACCCACCTGTTTGACGGCGTCCACCTCGGCAATGTCGCCATACCGATCATCATCGCCAGTTCCGAAGGTCCCGTCGGGGCCGTTGCGGTGAGCGATCAGGTTCGTTGCAGCGGGGGAATCCAGTGCAGCGTCCACGTCAAGAATAGTAAAAGTGGTTGACGAGTCGTTCAGGAACGCGATCACGCCGGAAGCCTCGGGCGTGCCCTCTTCGATCACGCGGGCGGTCTCAGCATTGTTGAACGCGGCTTGATCCGGTGCACAGCCGAACAACGCGAATACAAACACCACAAAACGGGACATCGTTCACCCACGTAAACCGGGCCGCCGATTAACGTGCTCATCCGCCGCGTCAACGCCACATGCAGCCTAGTGGTCGACCGCACTGAAAACGATGGGTTGACGTCGACTGGGCTCGGCCGATTTCGCTGACGCAGGCGGTCTACAAAGTCACAGCGGTCGACCACTGTTCGCACATGGTCAAGTCACTTGACTACCTCAGCAACTGGTGTAGTCGAGCGGGTGAGCGTCCTGAGAGTCCGGGCAACCGTCCAAATCGGTGTCGGATTGGTTCGGATCGGTGTGAACGACAAGGAACTCATAGGAGTCGCTGTGCCCATCGCCATCGGTGTCCATCGCGTAGGGCGACGTTCCCGCAGCGAGTTCGCTCGTCGCCAGCATCATGTCGCCATCGCTGTCGGCCATACCCGGCGAAGCCGAAGAATTTGGGTTGTAGCCGAATTCCGTCTCCCAGGCGTTCGGCAGTCCGTCGTTGTCGGTGTCGGCAAAGATCGTGGGGGTTCCCGCGGGGCCGCCCAGACCGCCGATGTCGCTGCGGGAGCCATCACCATCGAGAATAGAAGGATCTCCTCCGTTTCGGAGAACCGAGGTGGGAGTTGGAAAGGTAGACCACGGACTCCATAGGTATACGCCCCACACCGTTCCAGAGGCCGGTCCTGGAATGTTGACGGCTGGGACGGCCAACGTCGTGGTTCCCTCCTGCAGCCCCGCGCACGAGGAGTAGCCCACCGCCCCCGAGTACTGGGAGGTGTACGTCACATTGTTGAGGATCGACGCCGCATGGTGCGTGCCACCGCCGTCCGCCGGGCAACCTGTCCACAACATCAGCGTGTTGTGGACCGTGATCGCTCCTCCTTCGCCGTTGAACAACCCGCCCAAGACCGACACATTCTCACTAAAGGAGACGTTGAGAAACGAAAGCGATCCTCCGGTTTGGTGCACCGCACCGCCCAACGGTGCGCTGGTGTCCACCACGAAGGAGTTGGTCGCCGAAACCGCACCGCCTTGGTTTTCGATACTTCCACCCGACACATAGGCCAGACTGTCGGTCCACACGGCGTACTGCACATCGATCGTCGAGCCCCCCGCCACGTACAGAACTCCACCCTTTAACGCCGAAGAATCCTCGACCAGGCTGCCTGAGATCGTCACATCGCTGGCATCGTCCACGTGCAGAAAGCCACCGTGCTGCCCGCGCACATCCGCCGCATCCAACGTCTCAAAATCGCCACTCGCATCCGAAA
>SXGT01678884.1_pt1 | contig 12301 bp, 6 predicted proteins | sample 3176221 | NCBI WGS metagenome assembly SXGT01 (sample SAMN11356862, study PRJNA531348) | freshwater metagenome | isolation source: freshwater sample F1-120 | place: China: Fuxian Lake, Yuxi | collected 2017-12-25
CAATCTGCATCACCTGTTCTTGATACAAAATAACGCCGTTGGTGGGTTTTAAAATAGAAATCAAAGATGGATGTGCGTATTCGGCTTTGGCGCCATGTTTTACATTAATATAATCGTCCACCATGCCAGATTCCAATGGACCCGGACGGAATAACGCCACCAACGCAATAATGTCATCAAAGCAATCGGGTTTCAGTTTGCGGATTAATTCTTTCATACCGCGCGACTCTAACTGGAACACCGCCGTGGTTTGGCTTTTTTTCAGCAATTCATAGGTAGGTAAATCGTCGCGTGGAATTTGGCTAATATCCACTAAGGCTTTACCTTCCTGTGTTAACCGCTGGTTAATCGATTGTAATGCCCAGTCAATAATGGTCAGGGTCCGCAGGCCCAAAAAGTCAAATTTGACCAATCCCACCGCTTCGACATCATCTTTGTCAAACTGGGTCACTAAATTGCCGCCACCTTGTTCACAATACAAGGGCGAAAAATCGGTGAGTTTGGTGGGCGAAATCACTACCCCGCCCGCGTGTTTCCCCGCATTACGCGCCACGCCTTCCAGTGAAAGCGCCATGTCAATCAGCGACTTTACTTCCTCATCAGTGTCATAAAGATGTTTTAATTCAAGGCTGTCTTGCAGGGCTTTTTGCAAAGTCATGCCGATTTCAAAGGGAATCAATTTCGCCAAGCGATCTACGAAGCCATAACCAAATCCCAATACTCGACCCACATCCCGAATCACCGCTTTTGCCGCCATGGAACCATAGGTGATAATTTGCGACACATGATCACGCCCGTAGCGGTCGGCAACGTATTGAATAACATCGTCACGCTTATCCATACAAAAATCCACGTCAAAATCAGGCATGGAGACCCGCTCAGGATTTAGAAAGCGTTCGAACAGTAAATCAAATTCAATGGGATCAAGGTCGGTAATTTTAAGCACATACGCCACTAAGGAGCCCGCACCCGAACCCCGACCAGGACCGACTGGAATCGAATTATTTTTGGCCCATTGAATAAAGTCGGCCACGATCAAAAAGTACCCCGGAAAACCCATTTGGATAATCACTTGCAATTCAACATCCAAACGCGCTTGATAGACCTGACGATTTTCTTCAGCGGTGCCCGAGCCAAACGCCGGATATTGCAACAAGCGCTCTTCCAAGCCTTGTTGCGAGAGTTGCGTGAAATATTCCGCCAAGGTCAAGCCCGCGGGTACCGGAAAGTCCGGCAAATAGTTTTCGCCTAGGGTCAATTGAATATTGCAGCGTTTGGCGATTTCAACCGTATTAGCAATCGCCTCCGGTAAATCGGCAAATAAAGCACACATTTCTTCAGCCGTGCGCAAATATTGCTGTGGCGTGTAATTTTTGGGGCGCCTTGGGTCGTCTAACACCCGCCCCTGATTGATACACACGCGCACCTCATGCGCATCAAAATCAGCACTTTTAAGAAAACGCACATCATTGGTTGCGACCACGGGTAGATCTAAACTACTGGCCAACTCCACGGCAGCCGCCAAATAACGTTCTTCATCCGGCTTACCCACGCGCTGTACTTCTAAATAAAAACTATCGGGAAATAATGCCGCCCACTGCTGCGCCACTTTTTTGGCTGCGCTGGTTTTCCCGCTAAGCAACAAGCGCCCGATTTCTCCCTCCATCGCGCCAGAAAGCGCAATCATGCCGCCATGATTAGCCGCTATCCACGCCATTTGCAGCATCGGTATGCCTTGATGCTGCCCTTCTTGATAGGCTTTGGAAATCAACTCGGTTAAGGTGACATAACCCAGTTTATCTTTCACTAAGAAGGTGGCTTTAAACGGATTGCTGGCATCATCGGGGTTAAAAATCAATACATCCGCCCCGGCAATCGGCTTGACTCCAACCCCCATCGCACCTTTATAAAATTTGACCAGCGAGAATAAATTGCTGTGTTCGGTCACCGCTAACGCTGCAAATCCAGCTTCAGCGATTTTTTTAATAAACGGTTTGATTTTAGCCACACCATCTACGAGAGAATATTCAGTATGAACTCTAAGGTGTACAAAATTGGGTTGCATGGGATTGGGGTAATAAAGTCTGAATACACTAGACTCGCCTGGACTGATTTACATCAAAGCTGACGAGTACAACAAAAAACCTGAGTTCGCGCTGGCAAGACGATAAAAAGGAGTCGATGGAAATGTTATTTTACACCCAATCACTCCACCCGAGACCGAACACAGTTAATTGCGCCCAGGAATTTAGCATCCGCCATGCTATGCTGTTTGCCCCTGCCCTAAGGAACGCAATCATGCAGCACTATCGCTACCCCCACACCGTTATCCAAATTTTTTGTAAAGCACCCATTGCTGGGCAAGTTAAAACCCGTCTGCAACCGCAATTAAGTGCCCTGCAAGCCGCTGCAGTGCATGAACAATTAACCCAAGACACCCTAGCATTTGTCACAGCGGACGCTTACTGCCCGGTGCAACTTTGGTGTAGTCCAACTCCAGAACATGCCTTTTTTAGCGATTTAGTCCAACAATATCCTATTGAATTACACACGCAGTGTAACGGCGATTTAGGCCAACGCATGCATTTTGCGCTCAGTGCCGGCATTGCACAATTTGGCAGTGCACTCGTCATAGGATGCGATTGCCCCTCGTTGACAGCCGAACATCTGATGCAAGCACTCGACGCCTTGAACACAGGCAATGATGCAGTGATCGCACCGACAGAAGATGGCGGCTACTGCTTAATCGGGCTTAAACAAGCGCACCCGGAAGTATTTGACGCCCTGCCCTGGAGTACCCCAGAATTAATGACGTTGACGCGTGCGCGTATGCAAAGCTTACAGTTAAATTGTGTTGAGCTTCCGCTGCAATGGGATGTGGATACGTATGTCGATTATCTGCGCTATTGTGCTTTGCAACAGACGATAAAGCCTGACTAAGTTTTATGCGTTAGACCAGACATTACAAAGGATTTGAGGATCAATGAATCATGCTAGTACTCAGTCAATCTTGATTTGTCGGTCAGGTGTCGCTATCGCGACGCTGTTTTAATCGGGTTCTCGCACCCGACGGCGAAACACTTTCTTTTGCTCCGCCAAAAGAAAGTATTCAAAGAAAAGGAGGCCCAGTTACCGCTAATGTCTTGCGCTCCTCGCAGTTATCAGGGGGTGACAAAAGGGGCGTCCTGCCCCTTTGCCACCTTGCGGCATCCATGCCGCAACCCTTTGGGCTTTTCCCGATAACTACTGCGGTGCTCGACGCGGTAAACGGGATAATGTCGTTTACCTTAATCCTGTGGAATAGTTTTGCTTTATCTTAAGCTAACTGGGTATGAATAGTTTGCTTACCCAACAGAAGTAAATTGACTGAGTACTTGTCGATCTAGCTTTATAGAGAATTGCGTATTACTGGACAGTATTCATGGAGAGTCAATTTAGGATAAACGTGCGGCGGAAACCAATATGCCTTCCGCCGCGTAGTGATTGCTTTAGCCTAAACGCAGTTTTTCAACGACTTTGTCGCCAAATTCAACCGTGCTAATCATCTTTACACCACTGCCAGCTTTAGAGAGGTCAGCAGTTGAATAACCATCAGCAAACACCGCCTGCATGGCATTCCAGACATTTTTAGCTTCGTCTGCCATATCAAAACTGTTTTCTAACATCATTGCCACCGAACCAATCATCGAGTAAGGGTTGGCAATATTTTTACCCGCGATATCGGGTGCCGAGCCATGTGAAGGTTCGTAATAGGCTTTATCCGGACCAATGCACGCCGATGGCATCAGGCCTAACGAGCCTAAAATACCGCCACCTTGATCACTTAAAATATCACCAAACATATTTTCCATGACCATAACGTCAAATTGCCCTGGGTTTAAACAAAGATTGGTCGCCGCTGAATCCACTAATTGATGCACGACTTTTACATCCGGATATTGCGGGGCGATTTCTTCTAAGATTTCATTCCACAAGACACTGGATTTTAAAACATTCGATTTGTGAATATTGGTTAATAATTTCCGACGTTTACTCGCTAACTTAAATGCTTGGTGCATGATGCGGCTAATTTGGGTTTCATCATATTCCAACGTTTCTTTAACATAGCGAATACCTTGTTCATTGACGCCCATTTCTTTGTTACCAAAGTACAAGCCGCCCACCAATTCGCGCACCATCATAATATCGATACCTTCACCGATAATTTCCGGTTTTAACGGGGAAAAATGCGCCAAGGCTTTGGGGAGCGATACCGGGCGAAAATTAGCATAGGTATTGTAGCGACGACGCATCGGTAACAATGCACCGCGTTCGGGTTGTTTATCAATCGGAATTTTTTTGGAATCTTCATGATTTAAACCAATCGGCCCTTTTAAAATGGCATCCGCGCTATCACAAATCGCAATGGTAGATTCGGGGAAGGCATCGCCAAATTCAAAATAAGCACAGGCGCCAAAGGCTGCAGGCAGCAATTCAAAAGTCACATCATTACGTTCTTCGATGACTTTCAAGACTTTAATGGCTTCTGCGGTAATCTCTGGACCGATGCCATCACCCGCTAATACTGCAATTTTGTAATTCTTCATGGTTACCTTATGGATTGAGTTAATGCGAAATTCGACTATTTTACTTGAGTGCTCGCTAAATTTATATTTTTTGGTTTAGGAAATTTTTTTAGACGCTTTAACACGTTTGCTTGAAAGAGCAGCTGAGCCAACCTGGATATTTCAGCACGGGGACGATGATTACAATATAATCATCTACACATTAGCTGAACTACAGGCGGCACCTCCAGCTACTTGGTAATTAAACTTTGGCCCACACTTTGATTTATGCGTAATCGAATCATCCAACTGTTAATCCTAGGCATTACGTTTGGGCAAACGTACCGTGCCTTAGCCATTACCCCTAACCTGCCGCCCTTACCTGCATTTTCTGGGAAAGACCTTGCGCTGATTGTGAATGATAATGACCCAGTGAGTGTGCGCATTGGTAAATATTATCAACAAAAACGTCAAATCCCCGCTGAGCAAGTGATACACGTCAAATTTAAAACTGGACGCGATAGTATGCCTGAGGATGAGTTCTCTGCCATTAAACACGCAGTCGATCAAAACACGCCCGTGGGAGTGCAAGCATTTGCCTTGACCTGGATGCAGCCGTATCGCGTGGATTGTATGTCGATCACCACCGCATTTGCACTGGGCTTTGATCAAGCATTTTGTGCTACAGGATGTGTAGAAACTCAGGCTAATCCTTATTATGCAAGTCACAGCAGTAAACCTTATACTGACTTTAAAATACGACCCACCATGGTTTTAGCAGGTCAAACCTTTGAAGCGGTAAAACAGTTGATTAACCGGGGTGGACGTTCGGATTACAGCCGTCCACAAGGCAGCGCGTATTTACTAAAAACCTCGGATACTGCACGCAGTTCACGTGCGCTATTTTTTCCGGGAATCGCGGCGAAATACCAAGGCATCTGGCCAGTCACTTATCTGGAAACCGATGTATTGCGTGATAAACATGATGTGATGTTTTATTTTACCGGATTAACTCACGTTCCCGAGATTAACAGCAATACTTTTCTACCGGGTGCAATTGCTGATCATTTAACCTCCACGGGAGGTATGCTGACGGGTGGTAAACAAATGAGTATTTTAGAATGGTTAAAAGCGGGGGCCACAGGCAGTTACGGTACGGTAGTGGAGCCGTGTAATTTTCCTGCGAAATTTCCTAACCCGGATATCGTCTTGCATTATTATTTACGGGGTAACAGCCTAATTGAAGCGTATTGGAAAAGTGTCGCCCAGCCCGGACAGGGGATTTTTATCGGCGACCCCTTAGCCAAGCCCTTTGCCCACCATGAGTTGAATGACTAATAGCTTTGCGCCTAGGCTGTTAATAAATTGATTTTTTTGTTATAGGATTTTTTATGAATGTTGCGAAGTCTCCCTCTGACGCGCCTGCAGCGGCTGCCATTGATTTTTCTGCCAGCCTTTTGACGCAATTAAGAATGATCTGCAAGCTCTATCCCACGATTGACGCTGCATTAGCGCAGCTGGCGCATTTGAAAGCGGTGTTAACCTTGCCTAAGGGCACCATTCATATTGTAAGCGATGTGCATGGGGAGTTTAAAAAGCTCAAACATATTATTAATAACGCTTCTGGCTCGTTGCGCCCCTTGGTAGAAGAGACCTTTGGCGAACGCTTAACCCTGGAAGAAAAACTCAATTTATTAAATCTAATTTATTATCCAAAAGAAACCTTCACCAATTTCACTGCACAACTGGCAAGCCAAGAAGCACGGAGTCTTTTTCTAAGAGAAACCATTAAACTTGAGTTTGAAATCTTACGCAAATTAGCCTGTCACTATAGTCTCAAAACCCTAGAACAAGTGTTCCCTGATCCCTATAAAGTGTTATTGCGGGAACTGTTATTTGCCCCGGTGGCCAACCACAAAGCAGCCTACTTTAATGCCATTTTTGACGAACTCGTGGCCCATGATAAGGATTTAGAGCTACTGAGGTTAGTTGCGCATGTTATCCGTAATCTATTGATCTCAGAACTGATCGTGGCTGGCGACTTGGGGGATCGTGGGCAGCGCATTGATAAAGTGATAGATTACCTAATGCGTCAGCCCAGCGTGGCAATCACCTGGGGGAATCATGATGTCTCTTGGATGGGAGCCTGTTTAGGTCAAGATGCCTGTATTGCGACAGTTATGCGCATTTCTTTGCGCTATCGACGCTTATCACAACTCGAAGAAGGCTATGGTATCCCGGTGGTACCCTTAGAGAAACTTGCTCGTACTGTGTACACCGACGATCCAGCGACGCATTTTGGCTGTAAAGGTGAAGGCTTACGCGATGATCAATTAATGGCAAGAATGCAAAAAGCCATGGCAATCATGCAATTTAAGTTAGAAGGGCAAACGATTCTGCGGCATCCAGAATATCAAATGGCGCACCGTAATTTATTGCACCGTATCGACCCGGTAGCTAAAACCGTCGAAGTCGATGGTCAAATTTATCCCTTACTGGATGATCATTTCCCGACCATCGATTGGAACGACCCCTATGCACTGTCACCGGAAGAACAAGCGTGCATCGATCGCTTACGCACGTCGTTTTTACTGAGTCCGGTGCTCTGGCGACAAATGAGTTATGTGGCGCAACAAGGAGCGATGTATTTACGTCGCGACCACAATATTATTTTTCACGGTTGTGTTCCTGTCGATGCCGACGGCAAGTTGTTGAGCCTGGAGATAGATGGAGTGCAGTACTCTGGCAAAGCGCTGTTTGATGCCTTAAATAATGTGATTCAAAACGCTTTTCGCCATAAAGCCCAAAAAGATATCGATATGCTTTGGTATTTATGGACAGGGGCATTGTCACCGCTTTTTGGAAAAGACCGTATGGCAAGCTTTGAAACCTATTTTATTGCCGATAAGAATACCCATAAAGAACATAAAAACCCTTATTTCAATTTGATTCACAGCGCCGACTTTTGTGCCCAAATTTTTAGAGAATTTGGGGTGTCCGAGGAAGAAGGCTTGATAGTCAATGGCCATGTCCCAGTCAAACTTGAACAAGGCGAAAATCCTTTAAAAGACAGCGGCAAAGCCATCACCATTGATGGTGCTTTTTCCGAGGCCTATGGAGATAAAGGCTATACGCTTATTTTGGATGCTAAACGCACTTGTTTAGCGCAACATCACCATTTTGAATCAGTCACTGAGGCCATTACCCAAGGTGCGGATATTATTCCGACTATTCAGGATCTAAGAACCTACACACCTTTTCGTACCGTTGGCGATACCGAAAAAGGCGAGGAAATCCGCCGAGAAATTGCGCTGATGGAGATGTTAATTCAAGCTTATAAACAAAATGCCATCACCGAACAACAAGCGATCAAAAATTAATTGGTGTGGATTTTGCTTAATTCCATCTGACTCATTGAGAAAACAATGTGTGCGCTATTGCCTAAGATGAAACTCTCTAGTTACTCTTGGGCAATAAAAATCTCACACTAAGCTAACTATATCTATTAACATTCCTCTATCACCCATGAATTTATTGATTCTCAGAATCAAAGGACATTTATGCTAGCAAACTACCGTCAACATATTGCTGATCGCGCCGCAGAAGGTGTTGTGCCTAAACCTTTAAATGCTGAACAAACTGCAGCTCTGGTTGAATTGATCAAACAGCCGCCTGCAGGCGAAGCTGAATTTCTTCTGGATTTACTGAGCAATCGCATACCCGCTGGGGTCGATGAAGCTGCGTATGTTAAAGCGGGATTTTTAACTGCGGTAGCCAATGGTGAAGCCAATTCCCCCATATTAAGCCCGCAACGCGCTACTGAATTATTAGGCACCATGTTAGGCGGCTATAATATTGCGCCGTTAATTGCTTTGCTAGATAACGCCGAACTCGCTCCCATCGCAGCCCAGGCTCTAAAACATACCTTGCTGGTATTTGAAGCCTTTCATGATGTCAAAGAAAAAGCTGACGCAGGCAATAGTTTTGCCTTAGACGTTTTAAAATCTTGGGCAGAAGCCGAATGGTTTACCGCAAAACCCGAGGTGCCTGCCAAGATGACGGTCACCGTCTTTAAAGTGACCGGAGAAACCAATACGGACGACTTATCACCTGCACCAGACGCTTGGTCCAGACCTGATATTCCATTGCATGCTAAAGCTATGCTCAAAATACCGCGCGAAGGTATTAGCAATGCTGAACAACAAATTCTGGAGTTGAAAGCTAAAGGCTTTCCGGTGGCTTATGTGGGCGATGTCGTGGGTACGGGTTCTTCGCGCAAATCTGCGACTAACTCAGTTTTATGGTATATCGGCAACGATATCCCCTTCATTCCCAATAAGCGTGATGGTGGCGTGTGTATCGGTGGCAAAATAGCACCGATTTTCTTTAATACCATGGAAGATTCTGGCGCGTTACCGTTTGAATGTGATGTTGCCCAGTTAGCGATGGGCGATGTGATTGATATTTACGTCTACGACGGTCAAGTTAAACGGCATGCAACTGACGAATTAATCACCCAATTTAGCTTGAAAACTGAAATCTTACTCGATGAAGTGCGTGCTGGCGGCCGTATTCCTTTAATCATTGGTCGTGGTCTAACCGATAGAGCACGTAAAGCGTTGGGATTAGCTCCATCTTCGGTATTTCGTCGCCCCAGTGATAATGTCCAGAGCAATAAAGGCTTCACCTTGGCGCAAAAAATGGTCGGTCAAGCCTGTGGCGTCGCTGGCGTGCGTCCTGGGACCTATTGCGAGCCACACATGACCACTGTGGGCTCACAAGATACCACAGGGCCGATGACCCGCGACGAACTTAAAGATTTAGCGTGTTTAGGCTTTTCAGCGGACTTAGTAATGCAATCCTTTTGCCATACCGCAGCTTATCCCAAACCAATTGATGTCGAAATGCATCATTCCTTACCCGATTTTATTATGACCCGCGGTGGGGTGTCCTTACGTCCCGGTGACGGTATTATTCACTCCTGGTTAAACCGAATGTTACTGCCTGATACCGTAGGCACTGGTGGTGATTCGCATACGCGTTTTCCGATTGGAATTTCCTTTCCAGCAGGTTCTGGCTTAGTGGCCTTTGCTGCGGCAACGGGTGTTATGCCCCTCGATATGCCTGAATCAGTGTTGGTGCGTTTTAAAGGTAGCATGCAACCGGGTATCACCTTGCGCGATTTAGTCAACGCTATTCCTTTGGCTGCTATAGAACGCGGCTTATTGACAGTCGAGAAAAAAGGCAAGAAAAACGTATTTTCGGGACGTATCCTCGAAATCGAAGGTTTGCCTAACTTAAAAATTGAACAAGCATTTGAATTATCCGATGCGTCAGCAGAACGTTCTGCAGCTGGATGTACCATTAAATTAAATCCCGAACCCATACGCGAATATTTAAATTCCAATATTACGCTACTGAAATGGATGATTAGTGAAGGCTACGGCGATGTGCGCACCTTAGAACGCCGAATTCAAAGCATGCAGGCATGGTTGGCTCAACCCGTACTCTTAGAAGCAGATGCCGACGCTGAATATTTTGAAATCCTGGAAATTGATTTAGATAACATCAAAGAACCGATCTTAGCTTGTCCGAATGATCCTGATGATGTCAAAACTTTATCTGCCGTTGCAGGTACCGTGATTGATGAAGTATTTTTAGGCTCTTGTATGACCAATATTGGGCATTTCCGCGCCGCAGGCAAACTACTGGAAAAACACCAAGGTAATTTACCAACGGAACTTTGGATAGCTCCCCCTACCAAAATGGATACCGATCAGCTCACCCAAGAAGGCTATTACACTACCTTTAAAAGTGCTGGGGCACGGACGGAAATGCCAGGGTGTTCGTTATGCATGGGTAATCAAGCGCGGGTGAAAGATAATTCCACGGTGGTCTCAACGTCTACACGTAATTTCCCAAATAGACTCGGTAATGGTGCCAATGTGTTTCTGGCCTCGGCAGAATTAGCGGCTGTGTGTTCAATTTTGGGTAAAATTCCAACCTTTGAAGAATACATGCAATTAATGCAAGTGAATGCCGAGAGTGAACAGGATATTTATCGGTATTTAAACTTTGATCAAATCGAAGCCTATCAGGCAGCAGCAGTTTAAATCGCAGGTGTTGTGAATATGGGGGGGGCGTAGCTTCCCATATTCTGACTCCGGTTTACCTTAGGGCTTATTGTCACCCAGCCAAGACTTTCTTGGCTGGGTGACAGGCATCCAAGGTATACACTTTAAGGCTGATTTGGGATCAAATGCTAAAAAAATTTTTTCAAACGACTGACACTGCGTCCAGCACAGCGCAGAAGATCGAATTATTGCAACACTATCAATTGCAAGTCTTTCAAGGGCATATCGAAGTAGATTCCCAACAGCTCAAAATTATTGCGCAGCTGCAACAATTACAAAACAACTTAACGCAGCGCCAGCATTTGCTAACTACCCACTCTGCCAAACGTTGGTTAGGCAGCAAACCACAACCCTGTCGTCATATTTACCTCTATGGTGATGTGGGGACGGGTAAATCGATGCTGATGGACTTATTTTTCCAACATTGTGCACTGCGCAAAAAACGCCGTGTACATTTTCATGCGTTTATGCAAGAAGTCCATGCTCGAATTCATGTGCTTAGACAACAAAATCATCCGCAACTGATTCCTGCACTTGCCAAGGAAATCTACCAACAGGCAGAATTACTCTGTTTTGATGAGTTTCAAGTGACAGATATTGCCGATGCCATGATTTTAGGGCGATTGTTTACCCATTTATTTGATTTAGGCATGGTTTTGGTACTGACGTCCAACCAGCACCCCGATCAACTGTATCAGCGTGGTCTACAACGTGAATTATTTTTACCGTTTATCGAACTGATTAAAAGCGCTGCTGACGTGCTAGAACTGAATAATCAGCAAGACTATCGGATGAAACATTTACGCGCGTTTCATCGACGTTATTTCTTTCCGCTTAACGAATATGCTGATTATCTGATTCATCAGAGTTACGCCAAACTCACCAACGATGCTCCCAAAAAAGCAGGTAGATTGAATTTACTTGCCAGGACGATTAAGTTGACCGCAATTCATGCTGATATCGTTCTGGCAACGTTTAAAGAACTGTGTGAACAACCCTTAGGCGCGGCCGACTATCTGGTACTTGCTAAACAGTTTAGCACCGTGATTTTAGCGGATATTCCTCGACTGGAATTGGAACAACGTAATGCAGCCTATCGTTTGATGATCTTAATTGATGTGTTATACGAACATAAAGTGAAATTGATTTGCAGCGCTGATGTGACTGCCGAAGAACTCTACCCTTATCAAGATAATTTGCCAGAATTTAAACGCACCATTTCAAGATTAATTGAAATGCAATCAGAAGCCTATTTACTAGGTCAAAATCAAACAATTTCCGCTTAAAAATTACATGTGTTACTTTATGACTATTTATTTATAACTGATGTTACGCAGATCGTTTTTGTAGCATAGAAAGGATCATGCTGAGTCGCTATCGCGAAGCTGTTTTAATCGGGTTTTCGCACCCGAGGGCGAAATACTTTCTTTTGCTCCGCCAAAAGAAAGTATTCAAAGAAAAGGCGGCCCGGTTACCGCTTAAGTCTTGCGCTCCTCGTAGTTATCGGGGGGTGACAAAAGGGGCGTCCTGCCCCTTTGCCACCTTGCGGCATCCATGCCGCAACCCTTCGGGCTATTCCCGATAACTACTGCGGTGCTCGACGCGGTAAACGGGATAAAAACA
>SXGT01736682.1_pt1 | contig 12301 bp, 9 predicted proteins | sample 3176221 | NCBI WGS metagenome assembly SXGT01 (sample SAMN11356862, study PRJNA531348) | freshwater metagenome | isolation source: freshwater sample F1-120 | place: China: Fuxian Lake, Yuxi | collected 2017-12-25
AAGAATCGCGGCGGCGAAGTTCCTCGTCCGGCTGTCGCGATCGACAACGTAACCGCATGGCCCAATTTGACGTTGCTGCGGAATGGGACGATCGTCGCCACGATCTTTAACCAGCCGTGTCACGGTACCTGGGAGGGGAGCGTTGAATGCTGGGGAAGCACGGACCAGGGTCAAACCTGGAAGCTGCTGGGCACGCCCGCGCCACACGATCCCGCCACCAACCGCATGAACGTCGCTGCGGGACTTGCGACCGACGGGGATTTATTGGTGATTGTCTCGGGTTGGAGCCACCGACCGCCAAAGGGACAGCGAGCCGATCACAAGCCTCCCGCTCAAATACTGAACCCGTGGATTTGCCGTTCGAAAGACGGCGGAACAACTTGGAGTATCGACCGCGATTCCTTTCCCAAGACGCCGACAGGCAAGCCAGGCGTCCCCTTCGGCGATATTTTACCCGGCAATGACGGCAAGCTGCGGGTGGGCGTCTATGGTGCCGACGCCGGAGATACGTTTGTTCTGCGTAGCGACGATGACGGGAAATCATGGGGAGAGCCGAGCCGTGTGGATGCCGACGTGATCATCCATGAACCGGCCATCTTTCACTTGGGGCAAGGCAAATGGCTGCTGGGCGCCCGATTGGACGGGTTGACAATTTACTCGTCCTCGGACGACGGCCGTACCTGGACGAAAGGCGCTGCCCTATCGGGCAAACAGGCGCATCCTGGACATTTCGCGCGTCTCAAGGACGGCCGAATTCTCGCCACGTACGGAAATCGCGTCTTGCCCAAGGGAGTCGATGTTCGATTCTCAAGCGATGAAGGTGAAACCTGGAGTGACCCGCTAAGAGTCGCCGGCTTTGAAGGCGACGGAGGCTATCCCAGCAGCGTCCAACTTCCGGATGGTCAAATTCTCACGGCCTTCTACGCCCAGAAAACTACCGACCATCCGCAATACCATATGGGGACAGTCATCTGGGCTCCGTAGTCGGCGGCGCCGATTTGCACCGCTTCGAGCCGATCGGGACAGGGGGACAGGCACATCTTCCCGGTAACCACGTTGGACAACCTGCTGACAGAACAATGCAGCTTGCGCGAATTCGCCGGGAAAATGAGCCAGTCCCCCGGCCCGTGAACGGTTACGGCTCAAGAAAAAGGCCACGCTGCGATCAGCGTGGCCTTTTGTTTTGCGCCCGCTCGGACTTGAACCGAGAACCAACAGATTATGAGTCTGCTGCTCTGACCAATTGAGCTACGGGCGCGAGTGCTTCAAAGTAGTATTCACCTTCACTCTAGCAAATTCCCCTGATCGCTGGCAGGTGAGACTCGCTGCGGCCGACGGCGATTGAGTTTCACTTGCCGCCGACCGTCAAAGTGTCTTCGATGGCCTGCTGAGCAAACAGCAGTTCCCGGTCGGAGTGCGCGGCGCCGATGTACCAGCGACCGTCGGGAAGCAGATGCACGCCGGCGCACAACATCGCGAGCCGGAAGCGACCGTAGCCCACCGCGTCCGCGGGTAAAGTTTCTCGATAGGTCTGCGGCGGCGCGTGGAGGCCAAAGTGCACGCTGAACACTGAGTCGACGCCCGTCGTGACAAGTGGAATGCCGCGCTCGACGGCGACGCGTTCGATTGTTTGTCGTAACTTCAATCCATGCGCGCGCATGCGATCGAAAGTGCCCGGCTCTTCCAGCGTCCTGATCGTGGCCACCGCGGCCGCCAGATTGATCGGATTTCCGTTGTACGTGCCCGCATGAATCGTGCGACCGTCTTCGAGGACTCGAAAGATCTCCGCCCGGCCACCGACGGCCGACAGCGTGAAGCCGGCGGCCAGCGCTTTGGCGTAGACCGACAGGTCGGGCGTGACGCCAAAAAACTCTCGGGCTCCGCCGAGTGCGATACGGAAACCGGTAATCACTTCGTCGAAGATCGAGACAGCGCCGTGCTTGCGGCAAAGATCGACGATGCCCTGCAAGTATCCCGCGCATGGCATGCAGCTTCCGCCATTGACCAGGATTGGCTCGGTCAACACGCAGGCGATTTCATGCGGGTGGCGTTGGAATGCCGCGGCGATGGCATCGAGGTCATTCCAAGGCAGCACCAGCGTCTCGGCGAACTCCGCGGCGGGCTGACCGCCGCATGTCGGCAGTGTTGCACATGGATCGTTCGGTTTGAGGCGATAGCTCACCAGCACGTTGTTGAGCCAACCGTGATAATGCCCTTCAAATTTGATGACCTTGCTGCGCCCCGTGAAGGCCCGCGCCAGTCGCAGGGCGGCCTGGACGGCCTCGGTGCCGGTGTTGGAGAACACGACCCTTTCGACGCCGGGCAGTACGCGGACGAGGATCTCGGCGAGTTCAACTTCACCGTGATGCTGGGCTCCGAAGGCGTAAGCTCGAGCAAGCTGCTTGATCACCGCGGCAGTCACAGCCGGATGGTTGTTGCCCAAGATGAGCGGCCCCCAGGCGAGCGTGTAATCGAGCAGCTTGTGGCCATCGACGTCGAAGAAGTAGGGACCGTCACCGCGCTCAAAGAACATGGGCACGGGGCCAACGTTTCGCCGCAGGCCGCTGGAGACACCCAGCGCCAGCGATTGGCACGACCGCCGATGCAGCGCTTCGGACTGCGGCGTGGAAAAGTCCTGCTCGACGTGGGGCATAATGTAACCGTTCACGGGCCGGGGACTGGCTTATTTTCCCGGCAAGATCACGACGATCACGAAGAAACGATGAGCGGCGTCGGCGTCAGCCGGCTTTTGCCTTGAACTCGACGGTCGTTTTGCTGGACGCGGTTTCATCTTCGTCGTCGCGGCGAATCTTGAGCGTTGCCGTCGGCGGCATGCGGCGCTCTTGCACGAAGCCGCGCGTGCCTTGCGAGAAGAACTCGTAAAACATCGCGGCTGGGCCGTCGGGAAATTGCCGCTTGAGTTCGGCCAGCACCTCGGTCCACATCAAACCCGATCGGTAGATCAATCGGTACCCGGCTTTGAGTTCCTTGATTTCGTCCGAAGTGAATCCGTTGCGACGCAATCCGACCAGATTCAACCCCACTATCAAGCCCGTCCCACCATCGACTGTGACATAGGGGGGCACATCTTGCAAGACGCGGGCATGGCCGCCGACCATCGCCAACTTGCCAATCCGGCAGAACTGGTGAACGCCCACGCTTCCGGAGATGAAAGCGCGGTCGGCAACGGCCACATGGCCGGCCAGCAAAGCGTTGTTGGCGAAAATGGTGTGGTTGCCCAAGCGGCAATCGTGGGCGATGTGCGTCCCCACCATGAGCATGTTGTTGTCGCCGAGAACGGTCATGCCCCCTTTGTGCAATGCGCGGTGAATGGTGACATACTCGCGAATCGTATTGTTCGAGCCGATTTCGAGCCCACCCAGGTGTTGCGGCGGGCGCATGTGCTGCGGTGTTCCGCCGACGATCGTGCCCTCGAGAATGTGATTGCCCGTGCCGAGCTTCGTGCCCTCTTTGATCACCACGCTGCTTTCCAACACGCAATTGTCGCCGATGACGGCGTTCGCCTCGACGATGCTGAAGGGGCCGATCTTTACGTCGCGGCCGATCTGGGCCTGTGGACTGACAATCGCTTGCGAATGGATGCTCACGGCGTGTGGACCTTCGGTGGCGGGGGGGGGCCCGGCTGCCGGTGCGGCTTGTCCACGGCGGGACCCTCGCGCGGGCATTGGCGAGGAGGGCTTTCGACAGGCCTGCCATGCGGCGGGGAAAGCCACCTAACGGTGGTATCGGTCGCAAGGGTCAAGCGGGTTCAGCCTAATACTCCGGTCGCGCCTGCGAGGGCGAATGGCCATGCCACCGTGGGCATCCAGGCAAGGTATGCGGGCAAGTCGGCCAGTCCGAGGCCCGTGAACGGCCAGCCTGGCCTTACTCAACTCACCGCATCGCGCTTTTGCCCCTGCGCGGTACCGCCGATTCCTTTCGCTTCTGGGCGTACATCAGCCGGTCAGATTCCCGCCAGGCTTGCTCCAGCGTGCCGGATGCCGCGCGCGGCGACAATCCGATCGATGCCCGCACTTCGGCCGCGGCGAGCGCGCTGGCCAGGCGTGCTACCAGAACTTCGCCGCAGGTCTTGTCGCACTCCACGGCCAGCACGACGAACTCGTCGCCGCCGACGCGCGCAGCGACGTCCGGTTGGCGAGTGCAGGCCCGCAGCACTTCGGCGGTGGCTTTAAGCAGTTCGTCGCCGCGCGCGTGTCCCTGCGAGTCATTGACTTCCTTGAGTTCGTCGAGGTCGATCGACAGCACGCAGGCCGGACTGCCGTAGCGTTTGCAGCGGCTGTCTTCCGCGGACAGCAGAGCGTCCCAGCCGCGCCGGTTGAACAGACCGGTGAGTGCGTCGGTGAGCAGGTCGGCCTCGGCATGTTCGGCGCGGCGAGCCTGACGCTGGGTTTCGAGTTCGGCCAGCAGTAAGCTCGAGAGCAGCCTGGCCAGCAGCTTGACCAAGGGGAGCTGGCAGTGCAAATCGTGCGATTTCGGTTCAGGATGAATTCCGCAGAGGGTGCCAAAAAGCGTGCCGTCCGATCGCCAAAGGGGCACGCCGAGGTACGCCCCGACGGGCATCTGCATGGCGAATGGGGCGGTGGCAAATGCCGGCACGTCGTGAGCGCACGGGGCCACGCTCGGACCGCGCCCGTCGACCATTCGAGAGCACAACGAATCGGCCCAGCGAAAAACGTGCCCCACCGCGACGCCGTAACCCTGATCGAGCGCGTCGAGCACGATCCAGTCGTCCCCCTCGGTACGCGCGACCATCCACAGGTCGAAGCCGGTTCGCTCGTGCAGAAATCGCAAGACGGCCGAGGCGGCCTCGCTGAAATTCGGAAACGCCTGCAAGTCGTGCATGGAAGTCAATTCCCAATCGGTGACACAATGGTTCCTCGTCCGCGGAGTCTCAATATTCGATTCTACTGTTGCCACATGGCCCATGCGTATGCGGCGGTCACGTTGTGCAACTCGTTGGCGCCTGCATTGACGCTGGGACCACCCTCCCGATAATGGCGGTAGCGGGTATTGCCCTATTATACATCCGCGCGATTGCGGTTTCTGACACGGGAGGTGATGCATGCAGGCCCAGACCGCCGAGCAACTGACGCAGAAGAAATGCGTGCCCTGCGAAGGAGGCGTGGCGAAGTACGCGCGCGACGAAGCCCAGGCGCAGCTCAACACACTTGTCGGGTGGCGGCTGACGCATGATGGCCAGCGGATTCGCAAGGACTGGACGGTTAAGCACTTTCTGGCCGGCATGGAGTTTTTCAATGCCGTGGCGAAAATCGCGGAGGATGATGGGCATCATCCCGATGTGCACTTGGAAAGTTACCGCAAGGTGTGGATCGAATTATGGACGCACGCGATCGGCGGCCTTTCGGAAAACGACTTCATTCTGGCGGCCAAGATCGATCAACTGCCGATCAAGTTAAAATAGCGTGAAGAGGGGGGCGATGATCGACGCAATCGTGGTGATGACGACCACCGGCAGCCGCGACGAAGCGGACAAAATTGCCGGCGAACTGGTGGAACGAAACCTGGCCGCATGCGCGCAAGTCGTTGGCCCGATTCGCAGCGTCTTTCGCTGGGAAGGCGTCGTCGAGCACAAGCAGGAATGGCTGTGCTTGCTGAAAAGCGCCCGGCAGTTCTACCCGCAGCTTGAGGCGGCGCTGCGCGAGCTGCACTCGTACGACGTGCCCGAGGTCATCGCCTTGCCCGTGGTCGACGGCTGCTCCGACTATCTGCACTGGATCCACGCCTCGCTGGCGGCTGGTGCGGATACCTCGTAGCGTGGGCTTACCGACCGGGGTCGGAAACCGGGCTCTTGGCGGGAGACTTGGCCTGCTCCTGCTTCCCCAGCAGCACGTCGGAGAAGCTTTTGAGGTCGGTCCAGAACGTACCGGCGCCCGCATACAGCGTGCGCAGTTCAACATCGGCTGGCAGGCCGGTTGCAAAAGTCCATTGGGTGAAAGCCTTGCCGGAGCCAAAGGCCTGCACCGCCAGGTTGAACTTGTCGGCCTTGGCCTCTGCGAGCATCTTTTGCGACTTGGCATTCGCCTCGCCGAGTTTGACGATGGATTGGGCTTCGAGCCCGGCGGTTTCCTTGTCCACGGCCGCCACCAGCTGCGTGGTCTTGGCCCGAGTTTCCTCGGAGGTTTTTTGGCCTTCGGCAAGTTTCTGGGCCACGAGCTTGTCGGTCTCGACGCGGGTGCGTTCGGTTTCGAGTTCCACTTTGCGTTCGGCTTCGCGTAGCAAGGCTTCGGTTTGCTTGGTGAGTTGCTGTTGTTCAAGCGTGATCTTCAGCTCGTCGGCCAGAAACGCCTGTTGAATTGGCAACCGCACTTCTTGGGGAATGTAGATGTGCCGCACCAGACCGTAGAGCAACGTCAGCCCCTTTTCCTCGAGCACATCTTTGAAGGCTTCTGTGGTTTCGGTCTGGAACTTCTGCCGAGATTCGCCCACCAGCAAATCGACCGCGCCCAGCGTGCTGCCCATGTTGCGGCAAATGCTTTCGATCTGCGGAATGACCACCTTGGTTTCCACCGCCTCGACGTTGCCAAACTTACGGATCACCTCGGGCGCTTGCTCCGGCAAGATGCCCCAGATGGCCGTGAAATCCATGTGGATATTGAACCCGTCGTTCGACGGAAAGCTGATCCCCGCCTCGTCTTGGGAGATTGCCGGTTCGCCGCTGGCGTCGAGCAGGACTTTGCCGCTGGGGTCGGTGCGTAGATTGTTGACGATGCTCTTCTCACGGTAGCCGATGTTGACGACGTCCACTTCCTGCTCGCGGGGGTTGATCGGGTAGATGCCCGGCGGCAGCACGTCTTCTTGGATGCCCGTCTTTGCTCCCGTCGCCGGGTTGTCGGTCAGGTTGGTGACCACGCCGACGTAGCCCGGCCTGATCTGCACCCAACCGGCGTTCTTGATCTGGTTGCCTGACTGGAACTTTTCGAGCTGAATGATTTTGGTGGCAAAGGAATAGTCGTTGATTCGATACACGCCGGGCGCGAGCACCTTCCGCAGAATGCCTTTGAATTTTCCGTCGCCTAGATCGCCATCGACGAGGTACTGGTGGGCGGGGAGTTCATCGCCGAGCTTGCTGGTGACGACCGCCACTTCGCCGGGCTTGACGACGGTGTCTTTGACCAGTGTGCGTTCCCACCACAGCGGATTGAAGAAATGGCGTCCCGGGCCGACCATCTGCTCGAGCACGCCGATCTCGAGCGGATCGCCGTCTTCGTCGACTTGTGCGAGGTGTCCCGGCTTCGTCTGCGGGCGATTGCCCGGGAGGAATGGCAAGGGGGGGCCCTTGTAGCGCAGCCGCAGACTGTAGCCTTGATCGACATAGACGCGATTAATCAGCCACTCGAACGCCTGCCAGCCGACAACCATCAGAACGAACAACACGATCAGCAGTGAAATGGTTGGTTGCGAGGGCAAAGCGTTGCGAAGTCGGGATGAGATGGTGTTCATGAAATTTCAGATCTCAGATTTTGGATCTCGGATTTCGGCTTGTGCATTGTGGATGGGCAGCCTCGCCCTCCCGGCAAGGTTACTCACCGGCCGGCCGCTTGCGGCTTCGACGTTTCCATCGAGGGCTCGAAAATTTTCATTAACGGGCTGTCGGCCGTGTTGACCATGATTCGGTGGTAAGCGCCGGCGAGCTTTTCAAAGAGTACGTACTGCGAGTACTGCATACCATTGCCATCGAAGGCTTCGACCGAACGCTTCCAGCCGGCGGCTTCCGCCTGATTCTGAAATGTCACCACGTCGGCTTCCGCTTTACCGCGGGCAAGAATCGCGGACACCTGATCTTCCGCGGCTTGCAGATTGAAAACCGCGACTCCCTTGCGCTGCTGGGCGCCGGTGACGGCGACTGCTTGTTTCTGCATCGCTTCGGTGGTGAGCTTCACCACGTCTTGCTCGGCCTTGACCAGCGATTGCCGCTGCTTGACCAATTCCCCCTGGATTGCCACTTGCTGCTCGGCCTTCTGCTGCAGAATTTGTTCGCGATATTGCTTCTCCTGCTGCTTGGCGATTTCGCGCTCGCGCACCGGCTGGGCGATCTGTTGCGGCGGATTGATCCGCGTGATCAGGGCCTGGATGATCTCGACGCCGCGCGGCTCGCACTCGCGCTTCATCGCCTTCTGAAAGTTCTCCTGAAAGACCTTGCGAGTTATGCCGGAAATGAATTCCCGGCCCAACCCGTTCGAGCCTTCCAGCCGGCAGAAACTGCGGGCATTCGGCGTGATGATCTTGCTGATGATCTCGTCGTCGACCCGGTCGCCATTCGAATCATCATTGTATGCGACGTACACCTCGGCCACCTTCTTGGGATCGATGCGAAACTCGATGATGCCATCCAGGCTGACCCAGAAGCCGTCTTTGCTCGGGAAACCCATGTCCTTGTTTTCCGCCAGGTTGTAGCGCTGGCTGCGGCAATCGACCAGGCTGATGCTGGTGACGTACGGGTTGATATAATACGTTCCGGAATCGAGCGGCTTGGGTTGCACGCCGCGCTCGCCTTCCTTCACAAGCAATTGATTCGGGTCCTCGGGAAATTTTCCGGCAAGATTCGTGACCACGCCGCGAGACCCGGCGGGAATTGTGACGGGATCGTGAATCTCAACGCCGTACAGATACGGATGCACCGGATAACGGCCTGGCCGCAGCACATCGGGCATGATGCCCTTGGTTATTGGCTGCCCGTCTTGGTCGAGCCGCGCGAGAAACTCGCCGTAGGGGAGTTCGTCCCCCGTCAGACTTACCAAAACGCCAAGCTTGCCGTTTTCAATTTCCGCCTGCGGAACGACTTCCCAATCCCAATAGAACGGGTTCTTGAAGTAGCGACCTTCGGTGAGCACTTCGCGCTGCACGCCTTTGAAGCTGGCATCGGGCGCGATCTCGTCAGTATTCTTTATATCTTTGCCCGTCTTCGTGATCAGAATCGCCATGTGGCCGATTGGCACATCGATGCGAAAGGGCAGGTAGACGATCCAGCCCAAGATGAACAGGCCGATTAGAGCCGCCAGTGCAAGCAGCAGGGTGGGACCTAACGAGCGTGGACGTTCCGAGAAATCGGAGAATGCCATGTTGGTAACCTTCGTGAATCAGGTCGCAGCTTCCAGAAACGTTAGAATCAGAATAACCGTTGCCATGGCAAGAGCACGGAGTATCTGCGCTGATTACCTGATTCCACTCAGAACTGTGCATCGAATCGTCATACTTTGCGACTTTAGGGGTTTTGGGTAATTTGGTTTGGTGAATTTAGGCGATCCCTGGGTTATTCGTATTGCGCGGCCGAAGCTTGTCATGGATTGCTTGGACATCCTGTAACTTTTCAATTTGCAACGCATTATGTGTGGTCGGTTCACGCTGCGGACGCCAGCGCACGAAGTCGCCAAGGCCTTTCGGCTGCCGGCGACGCTGCTCGAACTTGCGCCGCGGTACAACATTTCCCCGACGCAGCAGGTGGCTGCGGTACGCCTGGACACGATGACCGAGGCGCGGCAGTTAACGTACTTCCGTTGGGGACTGGTTCCTGCTTGGGCCGATGATCTGTCGATTGGCAACCGCATGATCAACGCGCGGGGGGAGACGGTTGCCGAGAAGCCATCGTTTCGCAAAGCGTTTGCGGCACGGCGGTGTTTGATTCTCGCCGACGGCTTTTACGAGTGGCGGAAACCTGTCGCGACGCTACCTGCGGCGGGGCCCCGTCGCGGCCATTCCGGCAAGAAGACTTTCAAGCAGCCGTATTACATCACGATGAAGGACGAGCAGCCGTTCGCCTTCGCCGGTCTGTGGGAACGGAATGATCGCTGCGGCGAGCCGATCGAGTCTTGCACGATCATCACCACGGCAGCCAATGCGCTGATGGCGCCGCTTCACGACCGCATGCCCGTAATCGTGCCGCACGACCATTACGATCTTTGGCTCGACGTGGCTGTGCACGAAATCGAGCGATTGACGCCCTTGCTTGCACCCTACGACGCCGCGGCGATGAGCGCCGTACCCGTGAGCACGCTCGTGAACAATCCCAGAAACGACTCTGCGGATTGCATCGTGCAAGTTTCTCGATAATCTCGAACACCTCAACCTCCTCGTGAGGGTTTATCTGCCGATGCATTGCGGGTTGAAGTACGAAGAAGGGTGCGGGGTCGTCAAGTAGGGATGCCGCAATAACTGCGGGCGAGCCCGCCTGCAGCTAGCACGCGATGTCGCAACATCGCGCGTGGCGAAAAACCCGTCTTGACCTGTTTTTAGGCTTGTCCTATTCTCCGGCCCTCATGAATCAAACGTGCTCGCTTGAGCGTGCGAGAAGTGTCGCAGGGACGCGATCGGCCAGGGCCAATCTTGTTTCGCGGCTTCAAGAACTCTCGGCGGGCCGCCAGGTCAAAGTTTTCTTAAGAACCACGTGGCAGGGTCCGCACCGGGAAACGATTTGCCGCTCGCGCGTCGAAACGTCTCCTGCGGTCCACGAAGCATGGGCTGCCGGCATGGAAGCCAGCAGTCCGCTTCGCGTACAAGGTGGCAGGTGTTTTTGAGGCGATCCAACTCAAGCACCGCCGCATCGATCAATCGTGCCGACAAGCACGTCTGATCCAATCGCTCCCGGAAAAGGTTGTTGTCCTCCGCCCCCCTGGGACAATGCCTTTCCGGGGGCATTTTTTTTGCGCTCCAGCATCTCCACCGCTTTTTGCATCTGCGGATCGAGCCTGGCGGCGTCCTCGGGCTTGATGCTCAGAAAGTCGGGCCGCTGCTCGCCGTCGGCCGGCGGAAGGATGTCGCGCTGACGGCGGAGTTCGTGCCATTTCAGCAGGTCGTCGTCCGACAACTTGAGCTCGCAACCCTGGTCGGGTCGCACGCCCCACTCGTCGGCCTCTTGGTTCGTGCTCAGGCGATGGATGTTCTTTTCGCTGGGACGCCAGTAGCTTGAGGTCGTCAGCTTGAGCACGCCCTTGCCCCCTTCCACCTCGTGGACCTTCTGCACGGTCCCCTTGCCAAACGAGCGCTCGCCGACGATTCCGGCCCGCTGGTAGTCCTGCAGGCAGGCGGCAACGATCTCGCTGGCGCTGGCGCTATAGCGATTCACGAGCACGCACATCGCTCCGTCGTAGCGGCGGCCCTCGCCGCCAGCCCGATAGGTTTCATCGATCGTGCCATTGCGTCCGCGCGTGGTGACGATCAGGCTTCCTGGCGCAACGAACAGCTCACAAACGCCAACCGCGGCGTTGAGCAGTCCGCCCGGATTCTCGCGCAGGTCGAGCACGAGCCCTTTCACGCCGGCGGCATGCAGCGCATCGAGCGCGGCCGCGACCTCCTCGGCGGTTCGCTCGCCGAAGTTGTTGATGCGGATATAACCGATCTGCGGATAACCGGCGAGCACGAAGTTCCAGGTGCCGTCGGCCCGGCGACTGTCGCCGCGGACGCTTTCAAGCGGAATTTCGGCGCGGGTCACCTCGAAATCCAGCGGCTTGTCGGCGCCTTTGCGAACGATCTGCAACCTGACCATGTCGCCGGCCTTGCCGCGTAACCGCCGCACGGCGTCTGGCAGGGAAAACCCGGCCGTGGATTCGCCATTCACGCTTGCGATCTTGTCTCCGGCACGAATGCCGGCGAGGTAGGCTGGCGTACCGACCAGGGGGCTCAGGACGGTGAGTTCCTTGGTCTTGGGATCGAGCGTGACCTCGATGCCGATGCCGCCAAACTCCTGGTCCAGGTTTTCGCGCAACTCGGCCAGGCCATCGCGCGTGATGTATGACGAATGTTCGTCGAGCTGGCTGAGCATGCCATCGACGGCCGACTCGAACAGCTTTTGGTCTTCGACCGGCTCGACATAGTGAGTATCAATGATGTCGAGAATCTCGGACAGATAGTGGCCATAGGGCTGCCGATCGGCCCGCGCATGGCAAATCAGGGCAACCACGCTGGCGACAAGCATAACGAGCAGAGTACGGCGGGGCATGGCTTCTATTCTACCCGTCGCTTTACAGTCGGAAAATGCCCAGATAGAGTACCGCCATGACGCTCGAGGTGAAATCAGTTGCCACGTGGAGCCAGCGACGGCAGTTTCTCAAACTGCCCTGGACGATTTATCGAGGAAGTCCCTATTGGGTGCCTCCGCTGCGGAAGGTGCAAAAGGAACTGGTGGGCTACGCGCGGCACCCGTTTCAGAAGGTTGCCGAGCAACAGACCTTTCTCGCCCTGCGCGACGGCCAGCCTGTGGGGCGGATCGCCGCGATCCTCAATCACGAGTCGAACCGCCACTTTAACGAGCATCGCGGTTATTGGG
>SXGT01941541.1_pt1 | contig 12301 bp, 11 predicted proteins | sample 3176221 | NCBI WGS metagenome assembly SXGT01 (sample SAMN11356862, study PRJNA531348) | freshwater metagenome | isolation source: freshwater sample F1-120 | place: China: Fuxian Lake, Yuxi | collected 2017-12-25
GGTTCGACAGGCATGCGGGGTTTTCACGGCCGCCCCGGATCGTTGGAGTGGCTCGCCGGCGCCGGATTCGTGGTGGCGATCTTGCTGGGCGCTCTGGCCCCCCGGCCTGAATTCCGGCTTCATGATCGCGCACGTCACCGCCGCCGCACTCGCCTCGGAAAACAAATCCCACGCGCATCCCGCCAGTGTGGACAGCCTGCCCACCTCGGCCAACCAGGACGACCACGTGAGCATGGCCACGTTCGCCGCCCGCCGGCTCGACGAGATGGCGCAGAACACCGCCACCATCCTGGGCATCGAGTGGCTGGCCGCGGCGCAAGGGGTCGACTTTCACCAGCCGCTGACCACCTCTCCCCCGCTCGCCCGAGCCCATGCCAGCCTGCGCGAGGCGGTGCCGTTCTACGCCAGAGACCGTCTCTTCGCGCCCGACATCGAAGCTGCGCGGCAACTGGTGCTGCAGGGTGCGGCGAGTTCGGGCTGCGCCGAACTGTTCGAAACCTTCTGCACCATCTGAAACATCTCACTGGAGAATTTCATGAAGAACTTTGTACTGTGGCGCAGTGCGCGCATGTCCACGCTGGCGGGCCCTGGCTGGGGGCTGATCAACCACGGGGCGCTGCTCACGCAGGGCGAGCACATTGAATGGGTCGGGCCGGTGAGCGAAATTCCGATGGAACTCCGCCAGCGCGTGGAGACCGAGCACGATCTTGGCCACACGCTGATTACGCCGGGGCTGGTGGACTGCCACAGCCACCTGGTCTATGCGGGCAACCGTGCCAGTGAATTGGAGCTGCGCCTGCGCGGCACGACTTACGAAGCCATCGCGCAGGCCGGCGGCGGCATCCAGTCTACCGTGGCGGCCACGCGGGCCGCCACCGAAGAAGCCCTATACCACACAGCTGAACAGCGCGCCCGACGTATGATGGCAGAAGGGGTGACAACGCTGGAAATCAAGTCGGGTTATGGCCTTTCGCTGGAAGCCGAGGAGCGCTGCCTTCGCGTAGCCCGCCGGCTGGGGCGCGAACTTCCCTTGAATGTGAAAACCACCTTTCTGGGCGCCCACGCCGTGCCGCCCGATTTCCAGGGTCGCACCGACGATTACATCGACGCGGTGTGCGAGTGGCTTACCCATCTGCACGCCAAGGGGCTGGTGGACGCCGTCGACGCCTTCTGCGACAACGTCGGCTTCTCGCCAGCCCACACGCGCCGCGTGTTCGACGCCGCACGTGCACTGGGCTTACCGATCAAACTTCACGCCGAACAACTCTCCAATCAGCACGGCGCCGCCATGGCCGCCTCGCTTGGCGCGCTCTCGTGCGATCACCTCGAACACCTGAGCGAGGCCGACATACCACTCATGCGGCGCTGCGGAACCGTGGCCGTACTTCTGCCCGGCGCTTTCTATTTCCTGCGCGAAACCCGGCTGCCGCCGGTGAGCGCGCTGCGCGCAGCCGGCGTGCCGATGGCCGTTTCCACCGACCACAATCCTGGCAGTTCGCCCAGTCTGTCACTGTTGCTCATGGCCAGCATGGCCTGCACGATGTTTCGGCTCACGCCCCTTGAAGCCGTGAAAGGAATCACATATAACGCCGCGCGCGCATTGGGACTGCATGATCGGGGCCAACTCGCACCCGGCCAGCGCGCCGACTTCGTGGCCTGGAACCTCGACCACCCCAATGAACTGGCCTACTGGTTCGGTCATCATGCGGTGATCCGCACCATACAGGGAGGCCGCGAGCGAACATGAGCAGCCACGAGGTCCTGACACCCTTCACCTGGCAAGGGCGCGTCGATGCGGAAGATAGTGGACCCACTCTTCGATGGCATCAACACGTGCAGCCGCTCGTGACGTCTTCGCGCGGCGGTATCACGCTCATCGGCTTTGCTGTCGACGAGGGCGTCCGCCGCAACGTCGCACGCACCGGGGCTGCCGAAGGCCCCAACGCGCTGCGCAGCGCTCTGGCCAACCTGCCCGTGCTGGGCGAACCCGCTCTGTACGATGCGGGCGACGTGCACTGTGAGAACGGCGAACTCGAGGCAGCACAGGGGGAACTGGCTGCGCGGGTGGCCAGCGCCCTGGCGCGAGAAAGCTTGCCGATCGTGCTGGGCGGCGGCCACGAAATGGCTTGGGGCTCCTTTCAAGGCGTGATGCGTGCACTCGCCCCCAACCAGCGCCTGTTGATCGTGAACCTGGACGCGCATTTCGACCTGCGAGAAGCCGCACAGGGCAATTCAGGCACGCCCTTTCTTCAGATGCACGCCTGGTGCACCGCAAATGCCAGACCGTTCAACTACCGTGTGTTCGGCATCAGCGAATACGCCAATACGCAAGCGCTTTTCGATCGCGCGAAGGCCATCGGCGTACGCCACTGGCTCGACGACGATCTGCAGAACGCCGCAGGTCTGGAGGCGGCTCGTCAGGCGCTAGCCGCCGACTTGCAGTGGGCCGACGCAGCATATCTCACGGTGTGCATGGACGTGTTCCCCGGCGGGCAGGCACCCGGCGTATCGGCGCCAGCGGCACTCGGCGTATCAGTGGCCGCCGTTCAGGTGTTGATCGACGAGGTGCTGGTCTCCGGCCGCCTGGTGGCGGCGGACCTGGCCGAGCTCAACCCCTCGCTCGACCACGACGGACTGACGGCCCGCGTGGCTGCGAGGTTGGCCGCGCGCATCGCCCGGGGTGCGGCGCGCCGTCCAAACCCCGATGGGGTCCCTTACAAACTTCAGGCCTGAAGTACCGAGAAATCGCATCTGACACCCCCGAGCCGTAGTTCGTGGCAGCAAACTGCTGCTTCATGCCCTTCTTACTGTCGAGCGTGACTTTACTTAGATGATCTGACCAATGCAGCTGGCAGCCAGGGCCGTCTTGCCCGGCTTCTGCAGCCGGAGAAAATCCATGTCTAGGCACTCCCCTCCCCGGAACACCACCTGGGATCTTTTCACACCGGCCCAGGGGCTCGACGGACTGCGTGAGCTGCCATTGCTGGCAGCGCAACTGGCTGGGGTGCCGACCCAGCGGGTGCGCGTTTTTGTCGACAACCCCGGCCGTCTCAGCGCCATTAGCGCGCGCATCGAGAGTTCCCTTTGGGTCCAGCCACTCGCCAACTACGAAGTCTGGCGCCTGCGACTGGCCGATGCCATTGCGCCGGCCGACAACGTGGTGTGCCTAGGTGGCACCGAAATACCTACCCGGTACCGGGAGCGGATGGTCTACGGCGCGAGCAACCGCTGCAAACAATTCCGCATCTGGCCCGTAGGGCATGCCCTTTCCACCGGCGAGGCGGCTCCCACGAACGCCACCATGAACACCATGGTATTTGACGTGGTGCAGGATGAGAAAGTTCAAGGCGTCGGGCTCATCAAGGACCTGCGCAACAACGTCGAGCTGCGCACGCGCTGGAAGTCTCACCCCAGCCTTACGCAAACCACACTGGAAGCCCTGGGTCTGCCCGGGGACAAGGCGAAGGGGGCGCTCATCGTCAGCTGCTGGGGCGCCGCCATCGCCGACTTCCCCTTGTTTATCCAGAGCCTGGCGCAGTCCTTTCATCAGCCTGTGCTGGTCCTGCGAAGTCCTGAACTGGAAGGGTCCCCTGCGGGGGACCCATTACCGGCCGCGACGGCCAGCACCGCGCATGTCCACGTGATAGACCTGCCGACGCTGAGCTGGAGCCAGCAGGATGAGGTGATCTGGAGCAGTGATCTGCTCCTTTGCGGCCAACGCGATGTGGCGCATCGGGCCATGGAAGCCGGCACGCCCATGCTGTGGCTGCCCAGGCACACAGTCTCGGTCGCCGGACAGGCCTTTGATCGCCTGAGCGACTGGTATTTTGATGGCCTGGATCCTGGATTTAAGCGCGGCCTGCTGGTCACGGTGCACAGTCTGCGAGAAGGTGAGTCGCTGGAGCAGACACTGGCCTGGTACTTTAAGCAACGTGACGACCTCGAACAGATCGCCCGACAGGTGGCGAGGCGCATCGAGCAGGCCAGACCCATTGCCGACACCTTGCCCTCCCTCTCTCCTACCATGCTGGAACAAGTCCGGCGGCAACAACTGCGACAGCAACGCGAAAACGCGCATCCACCCACCTGGCCCATGAGCTTGCCCGGCGCGGTGGAGTCAGCCTGACACGCTCAAGGAAGGATTTCAATGACCCACTGGTACATCAGCGCGACAGTCGCCTCCGTCGCCCTCCTGATAGGCATCTTGCTGGGCGCCCTGCTCTGGCAATGGCGACTGAGCGGCAGCTCGGCCCGGGCAGCCGGGCAGCGGAACAGTCCGGCGCCGTTGCTTTGGGACATCCACAGCATTCTCAACGCTATGAACAAGCTGGCCCTGGTGGCCGAACGAGGTCGCCCTGCTGAGCCTTCACTGATCTACCTGCTGTCCGACTACCTGCTGCATGGCGCACTCATCCAGCGCGAGGATGGCTGGACCGACCGCAACTCCCTGGAGGACTGGCTGCTCTCACACGTGCGCGTCTTGGCCGACCACCGCGGACAGAATACGCTGCCTGCCGTCATCGTGCAGATGCGGGAGGATGTGCAGCGCATTCATGCCCATCCGCCACTCCGACCGCTTCTATGGATTCTGCAAAAGGTCCCTTCCGTCAGCCGAATTCAGATCGACGTGTTTGCGCTGAAAGCAGAAAAGTTTGCCGCCAAGGTACGGATTGAAGTGACTGCTGAACGTTCAGAACTGGCCAGAGTCCTGGACGGCGACAGCGCTGCCAACGCCTGGCGTATGGAAGCAGGTTCGTGCATCTGCGAGCTTCGAACGACCTACGAACCTGCCACCTGATCTGACGACTGCCGTTTGCGGCGCCGGCGCCGGTCAGGCGAGTTGGGGCAAGGGTTGCCGTCGATACCCGGGCAGTTCATTCGCATGCGTTTCCAGGTCAGCCAGATCGACATCCAGTATCAGGTCAAGTTCCAAATCAAGAAGCGCGTCGTTCATGCGGCCAGAGGTGACAACGTCCTCGCTATCGAGGCGAGCCAGCGCCACCGCAACGCGCCGCTCACTCTCGTCGTTCAGAGCCTGCCATCCACTTTCGTTCAACTCTGTCAGGCTTAGTGCCGGAACTTGAGCGTCGTTCGTCAAAGGAGAAGTCTGAAGGGCACGTATCGAGGCGCCTGCGGTCAGCACGGGACCGACCTCCACATCCAGATTGCCATGACCCGTGAGCGTCAGACCTTTGGTTTCATTACCAGTAGCCTGCGCCACATCGTCTTCAGTGACCGTGTAGACAAAGCGCAAGGTGGCGGTACCGCTGCCACCGCTGAACTGCGCAGCGCGGTGGCGACCGCCTACGCACAGGTGCAAGCGAGGCGTCCCATCGACCTTCACCGCCTCCTCCAGCGACACGCTGGCCTCAAAAACCTGGCCCACCCGACAGCCGCCAAAAAGACCACTGGGGATTTCGCCTGGCGCGTCCTCGGACCAATCGAAATCCATCGAGTCGACATCCAGCGCCACGGCGGTGATGCGCGGCAATGCAGGCAATACATCGCCCTGAGGCACAGGCCAGGGCCCATTGCACTGCACAGCCACCGAAAGCGCTGCGGACGAAACGCTGCCATCGCTGAAGACGAGCTGCGACGGACCCACCACGTACGCCGTCTCGAGCGTGCCGCCGGAGCGGCGACTCAGCACGAGTGCCTTGCCTATCCGACGCGCTTTGTGTTCGGCCAGTCTGCCATCCAGTTGCACTCGAAGTTGCGAATGGCCCGCATACACAGTCTCCACGCCACTGAGTCCTTCAATCTGAAGCAAAGCCCCTTCAGGCAGTGCGCCCAGTGCCAGGCGGGGCATGGCATTGGTGTGGCACGCGACGGTAGCCAGCGCGCAGGCCGAAGCCTCGCCCACCACACCCAGCAAGGCCGATGTCTGAAGCGCGCTTCTCCACAAGGTGCCGAGCAAGACCGTCCCATCGTCGAACGCCAGCTCTCTCGGGCCGCGGCCGGCATGGACCTTGATTTCGGTGCCGTGCAGGGCGTGCCGCAACGTCAACAGGTCGCCGCCTACCCGAACCTGGTGGTCGGCGCTCGAACCTTGAAGGAAGAGACGGTCTGTGCCGCCGACGCCACATGTGAGATCGAAGCATCGACCCGAGCCGAGAAAGAGGTGCTGAACGCCCCGCCCGCCCCAGAACCCCACGGCGCGACGGTCCATCACGATCGCGCCCTGGATCAGTTCGAACTTCACTTCATCGAGGTCGAGCTGCACACAAGCCTCAGTAGTTTCCATGGTGCTTCCTCCGGTTGATGAGCAACACAAGGCGCAGCACGGTATGTGCAACGCAGTCGGAAGGGGCTCAGCCCTCGGCAGGTAGGCCTCGGTGGCGCCCTTTCGACCTGGATCCATTGCATCAGTCCTGACACGAGTACGCTGTGGGAAGTCACCAACTGGGCCCGTCGCCGCACCAGCGGTGCGGCTTTCCGCACCAAATTCCCAAGTGCCAACTACTACCGCTTCGCCTGAGAAGAAGGTCACGCCTTCACCTTCCCGACCCCGGAACGCGTGCGCCAGAAAAGCGGCCGGTGAGTGGATTTCGTCACACATTGAAATCCTGTGGCGGCAGCCCTTGCAACCGCCTGGCGTTCATCTGTAGATAGGCGCGCTCGAGATCGCGGGCAAAGGCAGCGGTATGGAACAGGGGTGAAGCGCAGCGTGCTGATTGCAACCGCCTGCGCAAGGCTTTCAAACGCTCCGGCGAGTCCAGCAGCGCTAGCGCCAAAGCTGCGTACGCTTCCAAGGAAGACGTCACCAGCTCGGGCAGCCCCACGGCGTGCAGCAAACTGGCGCCCACGCGCGAAGCGAACGAATTGCCCATGCAGGTGATGTGCGGCACGCCCGCCCACAGCGCGTCGCTGGCCGTGGTGTGCGCGTTGTAGGGCAAGGTTTCCAGGCTCAGGTCGGCCAGTTGCAGGCGCGCCATGTGCAGCGCACAGGCGCGAACACCAGTCGATCCGGATCCACCCCTCTCGAGCTTGCGTGTTTGCGCAAGTTCTGAACCGCCAAATGGTGGGGCTTGAGCAGCCACAACACACTGCCTGGCGTTCGCTCCAACAACCGCATCCACACCGACCACACCACGGGTGTGAACTTGTAGCTGTTGCTGAACGAGCAGAGCACCAAACCACCCACGGGCAAACCGTGCTCAGCGCGCGACGGGGGGAGGGATCAATCACACGCCGGTCGTCATTGGGCTGGCAGCAGTGGGGCATATAGGCCACCGCCTCGGTGCAGGCGGCGCGCTGCGCTTCGCCCACCACCACATGATCGTCCAACAGGTAGTCGTAGAACGGCGCGGCCATGCTGCCGGGGTAACCCAGCCAGTTCACCTGCACCGCCGCCGCACGGTGCGCAAAAACCCCCGGCCGACTGTCCCGCGTGCTCCAGCACACCGGCCAGCAGATACGCCGTGGCATGGTTGTGGAAATCGCTCGACACATAGGCCACCCGCAAGCGTTCCCCCGCGGCCCGCGGTCTCGGCAGGGGAGGATGACCCGGCACCGCCGGGTGCCACCGGTTCATCCACAGGGCGGCCGCCGCCTGGTGCAGCGCAGGGTCGTCGTACATCACCACGCTGGTAAACGGCTCCAGCGCCGGCTCTGCGCGCAAAGCGCGCTGGCGCAAGGTTTCCAGCTCCGTGGCCGCCGCCTCTTCTCCCGGCAAGAGCGGCAGCCCCTGCGGTGACCAGTCGCACAACTGCCGCGCCAGGAACAGGCGCAGGCTGGCCACAAACGGCACCCCCGGCTGCCGCTGCTCCAGCGCCGTGAAAGCCGCCAGCGCCCGATCAAACGCACCGGCAACCAGCAAGGCATTGGCCTGCTCCTGCAGGGGCACCGGTGTGTTCCGGGTTCAGGCGCAGCGCTTCGCTCGCATCCCGACCCTCGCCCGGCCGATGCCCCGCCAACGCCACTGCCGCCTGCAAATGCAGCACCCCCGCATCACCCGGGCGGTGCGCCACCAGCGCCGGCAGCATCCGTTCCACCTCTTGAATGTCACTTTTTTGCAACATCTCCAGGGATTTTGAGTACAAAAGTTCAATCTGAAAAGGGCTTTTGTTCCAGTCCAGCAGGCCTGAGAGGCCCAGCAAAGAGGTGTCTGATGTCATGTCGGGTCCGTTCGGAGAAGCGCAGTAGAGCGTCGGGCGTGCTCGGCAACACGCAACGGAGTGGTTTTATTCGCTTCGAACGATTTGCTGAATTCAAGGAACAAGACCATAACCTTCTGACATCAGACGTCATTTGTTGGCTATCAACCTTTCACCGGCCACGCCGCGGCAAGCCGTCTGGCCCGGCGGCAAATCGATGCCATGGGCGCAGTTCAGCCAGTACAGAGCCCGACTGGCGAGAAAGTGGCCTTTCACGGCGATTTTGCTGAATTTAAGCATTTAGTTCCCGTTTCAAGGCAAGCCGTTCCTACGACACCTCGCCTTGCTCCTTGTCCACAAGCCCGGCAGCCAGCCCCCTAGATTCCGGTATTCGACGTGCTCGACGCGCAACACAGATTTGCGAAATCGACCACGACGGCGCCGCCCGAAGCCGAAAGGCAGATCCCGGCGGCTTTTCCAAACCGTGTTTCAACCTATATCAAGGAAACTTCATGAAGAAAACGATGATCGCCCTGGCCGCCTTCGGCGCCATGGCCAGTGCCGCCCACGCTCAGTCCAGCGTCACGCTGTATGGCGTGGTGGACATGTATGTGGGTGAAGGCACCAGCAAGACCACCGTTGGCGGAGTCACCACCAGGACCAAGCCCGGCACGGGCCTGTCCAGCGGTGGGCTGAGCGGCAGCCGTTGGGGCCTGCGCGGCGCCGAAGATCTGGGCGGCGGCCTCAAAGCCACTTTCCAGCTCGAAGCCGGCATCAATGCCGACGACGGCACTGTGGGCGCAGGTTTCAACCGCACCAGCAAGATGGGGCTGAGTGGTGGGTTCGGCTCGATCGAATTCGGACGTCAATACACGCCGATGTTCCTGCTGATGGACAGCTTTGATGCACAGGCCACCTCCTCGTTCTCCGCCACGAACGCAGTGGGCGGTCCGTCCGGCGCCGCTGCTGGCCTCATGGGCGTGACCACCCGTTGGGACAACTCGGTGCTGTACACGTCGCCCAACATGGGTGGCTTCAGTGTGGGTGCGCAGTATGCCTTTGGTGAAAACGCCACGCCCGCCGCCTCCGCTGGCCGCTCCCTCGCACTGACCGCTTCGTTTGCCACAGGCCCGGTTGCTGTGCAAGGCGTGTACCAGACAGAAAAGGCCAACGGCGCCGCTGCCACCGCCAAGTCCACTGGCCTTGGCGTCAGCTACGACTTCAGCGTGGTCAAGGTCTTGGGCCAGTTCATCAACCAGAACGACGGCGTGGCCAACGGCCAGCGCGAAAACGCGTATGTGCTGAGCGTAGCAGTGCCTCTGGGTGCTGCAGGCTCCCTCGCTGCCGGCTATGGCAACGAACGCATCAAGGTTGCGGGTGCCAAGGTCGCTTCAACCGACTCCTTCGGCGTTGAATACATCTACAGCCTGAGCAAGCGCACCAACGTCTATGCTGGCCTGACCAACGTCAAGCTCAAGAATGCGGCTGGCACTGCATCCACGCAAGACCAGCTCTACGGCATCGGCATGCGCCACAAGTTCTGAGCGCAGGCTGGCAAGTGCCAGCTGAAGCCTCAAACTCAAAAGGCCTACTGCAGACACGCAGTAGGCCTTTTTTCCGTTCCCGATGGAGCCGCCGCCCCTTCAATCCATCAATTAACCCATCAATAGGCGCCTGGCGCGGGGGCGAGGGTTTCGGCCTGAGGATCCTGCGACTTGAGCGTGCCGTCCGCGATCAGCTTGTTCACCGCCTGTTGTTGCACACCAAAGCCACGCACAAATCCATCGAGCGGCATCACCAGCTGGTGCGTGGGCACGAGTTGCGCGGTTTGCTTGCCGTCCTTGTTCACCATGGCAAACGCGCCGAGTTCGATGCGCACCAGCGAGCCGGTCAGGGAAACTTGAACCATCGTGTCTGCAAAAATGGGGGTCATGAAAAATCCTTTGAAATGGAGAGACGCGCGCGAGCGCAAACGAGGCGCCTGCAGAGGGCGCTTCTTTCACTGTCACACATTGAAAGCGAATCGAGGAATGGGTGCCCCGAGCACATGCTTAGCGGAATGAAACCACGGCTGCGCGGCCCCAGTTCTCTCCTGCCTGCTGGTTCACGACAGATCTGAACGGCCGCCACCGCAGCCCGGCGGGTGCTGGCGCTGCGCTTTGGACATGCAACCATTCGCCGCACAGGATGGCACTCAACACCTTGACTCGCCGGGGCAGCGGGCGCCCGGAGGTCGCCTGGCTATACCGGCCCAGTTTCGCTTTTACGCTCACGCGGACATGAAAGTGTCGGCGTAATGGCGGTTGACAGGAACCCGGAATCTGACCCGCTTGTCATCGCGAACGCGCCAAGGGCATGAACTGGTAAGTCCAAGCGCCTTGGCCAAGGCGGCATCAAAAAAATTGGAACCTGAGCCCAATTCTTCCTCGTGAGCCTGAAAGTCAAGTTCGCATTTAAAGCACCTGCAGCGCCACGTACTTGAGATCAAACAGATCGGACGTGTCGGCCGTCAAGCCACGGCCCAGGTGCACGTAGGCGTGGCCATTGGGTGAAGGCGTGGCCGCCGCGTAGTGGGAGGAAACCGCCCCGCCCCAACCGGGCGGTGCCCCATTGCTCGGCTCCCAACTTTTGATGTTGTACGCATCCCAGATCGCCAGCAATCCGTCGTACGTCGGGTTCACTTCACCCACCGGGCTGTTGTCGACTGCCGTGCCCTGTTGGAGGCCGAAACTATTGGCCAAGCCCCCGCTATCCACCGTGCCGCCGTACACCGGCAATGCCACCTTCACGCCGTCCAGGACAGCGAACCGGTAGGTGTCGTTGGTGTCTACGCCTGGGTTCAAGTTGCCGTGGAAGTCATATCGGAAGATGAGATCTAGCTCGTTGTGCGTGGTGGCATCACCGCCCCCAAAGGCGAGATCGCCCGAGCGATCCCAAAAGTAGTAGACCTGCCCACCATCCACCACCACAGGGTGAATGAGCGTGCCGTAGGAGCCCAGGTCGATCACCGGCGCCGGCGCGGTATTCACATTGAAGTGGTTGCTGCCCCCACTCTGGTTGCCCGCTGCATCCACCGAGGTGGCAATGATGGTGTTCCAGTCGTTGGCATGCAGGTTGGGGGCGTGAAGTCCCCAGTTGCCATTGCCATCGGCCACCGTTTCACCGAGCAGCCGCTCCCCACCACCCCCTGGGAGGTAACTGCGCACCTGCACCCGGCTGCCGGCTTCGGCGGTGCCGTAGATTTCGGGCGCGAGATCATTCGAATAGCCCCCCGACCCGACCCATGCGGGCGCCCCCACGTTGTCGTAGAAACCCGTGATGACGGGCGCTGGCGGCGGCGCGACGTCGACCCACACGTCCCATCGGTTGCTGAACGTGCTGCCGTTGCCCGCCGCATCCGTGGAGGTGGCCACCAGCCAGTTCAATTCGTTGGCATGCAGGTTGGGGGCGTGAATGCCCCAGTTGCCATTGCCATCGGCCACCGTTTCGCCGATGAGCCGCTGACCCTGCCACTCTGGACGGAAGCTGTACACCCGCACCACACTGCCCGCTTCGGCGGTGCCGTAAATCTCGGGTGCGACGTCATTCGTAAAGCCGCCCGACCCGACCCATGAGGGCGCCCCCACGTCGTCGTAGAAAGCCGTGATGACGGGCGGTGGCGGCGGTGTGACGTCGACAACCACCGGCGGTGGCGGCGCCGAGGCTGCGACAACCACATTGAACTGGTTGCTGTTCCCACTCTGGTTGCCCGCGGCATCCAGCGAAACGGCAACAATGTTGTTCCAGTCGTTGGCATGCAGGTTGCTGGCGTAGACGCCCCAGTTGCCAAGGGCATCGGCGGTGGTTTCGCCAAGAACCCGCCCATCCTGCCACACGCCGTTGTAGCCGATCACCCGCACCCGGCTGCCGGCTTCGGCGCCGCTGCCGTGAATCTCTGGTGTAAGGTCATCCGTCGCGCCTCCCGAATTGATCCATTCGGCCGGGCCCTCGTTATCGAGGAAACCGGTGATGACGGGCGCTGGCGGCGCCGCGACGTCGACAACCACATTGAACTGGTTGCTGTTCCCACTCTGGTTGCCCGCGGCATCCAGCGAAACGGCAATGATGTTGTTCCAGTCGTTGGCATGCAGGTTGCTGGCGTAAACGCCCCAGTTGCCAAGGGCATCGGCGGTGGTTTCGCCAAGAACCCGCCCATCCTGCCACAC
>SXGT01074673.1_pt1 | contig 12300 bp, 9 predicted proteins | sample 3176221 | NCBI WGS metagenome assembly SXGT01 (sample SAMN11356862, study PRJNA531348) | freshwater metagenome | isolation source: freshwater sample F1-120 | place: China: Fuxian Lake, Yuxi | collected 2017-12-25
ATTGAGCTGCTGCCATGGCTATCGACGGACTGCTGCACGTCACCGACATGTCGTGGGGGCGCATCGCGCACCCCTCGGAAGCGGTGAAGGTGGGCGAGCTCCTGCGCGTGGTCGTGCTCAAATACGACGCGTCGCGCGAGCGTGTCTCGCTCGGCATGAAGCAGATCCAGCCCGACCCCTGGAGCACGGTGGACCAGGGCTACGCGCCCGGCACCCGCGTCAAGGGCAAGGTCGTCAGCCTCACCGATTACGGCGCTTTCGTCGAGATCGAGAAGGGTGTCGAGGGGCTGATCCACGTCTCGGAGATGTCCTGGACCAAGCGGGTGACGCATCCGTCGAAGGTCCTCGAGATCGGCGCCGAGGTCGAGGTACAGGTTCTCGACGTCGATCCGACCAACCGGCGCATCTCGCTCGGCTTGAAGCAGGTCGAACCGAATCCCTGGGAGCGGGTCCGTCTCGATCACCCGGTCGGCAGCCACATCAAGGGCGCGGTGAAGAGCATCACGGACTTTGGTGTGTTCGTCGAGGTGGAGGAGGGCATCGACGGCCTGATCCACGTCTCCGACATCTCGTGGACGCGCAAGATCCGCCACCCCTCCGAGGTTTACCGCAAGGGCGAAGAGGTCGAGGCCATCGTGCTCGGCGTCGATGTCGCCAACGAGCGTATCTCGCTCGGCGTGAAGCAACTCGGCGACGATCCCTGGGAGAGTCTCGAGCAGCGTCACCCGGTGGGGTCGAGGGTGCGCGGGCCGATCACGAGCGTCACCGACTTCGGCATTTTCCTCAAGATCGAGGAGGGGGTCGAGGGCTTGGTGCACGTCTCGCAGCTCTCGCACGAGCGCATCGATCGCCCCGGCGACCACTTCCACGTCGGCACCGAGGTCGAGGCCGAAATCACCAGCATCGATCTGCGCGAGAAGAAGATCGGTCTCTCGGTGAAGGCGCTGCGTCACTCGGAAGAGCGCGCGGAGATGGATGCCTACATGCGCCGGGATTCAGGCGCTGGACGTTTCTCGCTGGGGGATGTCCTGCCCGAGAAGTGGCAGGCGGCCACGCCGCAGTCGCGAAAGGGCGATCGCGAGGACGGCTGATCCGGAGCGGAGACGATGACCTCTCGGGCGTCGCGCCGTTTATTGCTCGTCCTCGCTGTGAGCGCGGCGCTTGGCCTCGCGCTTGCGGCTCGCGGCGGAGACTTCACGTTCGGCCCGCGGATCGCCTTGGTGCCGCTCTCAGGCGAGATCAAGGAGTCGGACGCCTTTGTCGAGCGGCTCGAGACCCTCGCGAGGGATGACCGCATCAAGGCGGTCGTTCTGCGGATCGACTCGCCGGGTGGCGCGGTTGGGCCCTCGCAGGAGATGTATACGGCCGTCCGCGCGCTCAGTCAGTCCAAGCCCGTCATTGCCTCGCTCGGGTCGGTGGCCGCTTCGGGTGGCTACTACGTGGCCTGCGCGGCCGACATCGTGGTGGCGAATCCGGGAACATTGACCGGCTCGGTCGGGGTGATCATCCCGGTGATCGACGTGGCGGGGCTGCTCGACAAGCTGGGTGTGAAGGCGGAGATGCTGACCGCCGGCAAGCGCAAGGCGATGGGCTCGTCGTTCCGGGCGCTCTCCGCCGAGGAGCGCACGATCTTCCAGTCGATGCTGGACGATATCCAGGAGCAGTTTCTCGATGCCGTCACGGAGACGCGCAAGCTCACGCCGGCGCAACTGAGCGACGTCCGGACCGCCCGTATCTATACGGGCGAGCAGGCCATGAAAATTGGGCTTGTTGACGAGATGGGCGGTCTCGAAGACGCCGTGCGGATCGCCGCCGAGCGCGCGGGCATCAAAGGCGAGCCTCGCGTGCAGCGCATCGAGGTCGACGACCGGCCGTGGTGGTGGGCTCTCGTGGCGGAGAGTCGAGTCGCCTCGGGCAATCTGCTGGGTGGGATCGCGAGCCTGCTCGGCTCCTCCCGCGAGCCACAACTGCGCCTGCCGCTGGCGCTCGACGGCGCCCGGGCCGAGCTCCCATAGATGGCGATGACCCGGCGCGAGCTGACCCAGGCGATTGCGGAGCGGCGGCCGCATCTGCCGCGTCGCGAAGTCGAACGCGCTGTGAATCAGGTTTTCCGGGCGATGGCCGAGGCGCTGCGCCGCGGCGAGCGTATCGAGATCCGTGGCTTTGGCAGCTTCATCGTGAAGCGCCGTAATGAGCGGGCCGGGCTCAACCCGCGGACCGGTGCCGCGGTGCACGTGCCCGCCAAGCGGACGCCCTTCTTCAAGGCGGGCAAGGAGATCCGCGAGCGCGTCGAGGCGGGGCGCGTCAACCCCGATAATTCCACGTTCGCCGCCCCGGCGGGTACGGCCGGCTTTGCTCCCGTCAAGGCCACGGCCAGGATCCGGCCGGTGGACACGGCTCAGCGCGGCGGGTGAATCGCGCCGCAGTCGCCGCCGGCGCCAACGCCCGGGGCTCGCCGGGCGCGCGGTGGCTCGGTCGATGATCGCGCGTGGCCGCTTCCGTGTGCTGAAGCTGAACGTTCCGGTCGCGCGTATCCGGCAGGCGGGTTCGCAGGTGCTCTGGGTCGAAGGTCAGCGCGGCCCCTCGGGAGTTCGGTCGCACGTAGCCCGCAGGTCGGTTCGCACGTGTCCACATTCGCGGCGAGAGAGCCGTTGGCGTGCACAGCCGGTCGTGCGGAGCCGGCAGGTCGGTTTGCACGGGGCGGATTGGATCGGCAGATTCCCGCTGCCCCGGGTTGCGTGACACGGGGTCGGTCGCGGGGCCGAGCAGGTGGCGGGGGCGTGCGAGGGTGAGTGTCTCGGTCGGGGCGAATGGTCGGTTCGGGCGACGGCGGCTCACGCCGATGCTCGAGCAATACCTGCGCGCCAAGGAAGAGGCCGGCAGCGCGGTCCTCTTCTTCCGGCTTGGCGACTTCTACGAGATGTTCTTCGAGGATGCCGAGCGCGCAGCACCGATCCTTGACGTCGCCCTGACCTCCCGCAACCGCGACGATCCCGAGCCGATTCCGATGTGCGGCGTGCCGGTCCATGCCGTGCAGGGATATATTGGACGCCTGCTCGCAGCGGGTCTCGAGGTGGCGCTCTGCGATCAGATCGGCGATCCGGCGACCTCGCCGGGGCTGGTCGAGCGCGCCCTGGTACGGATCATCACTCCGGGTACAATTCTTGACGGTGACGAGGGCCTGGACGAGGGCGAGCGCTTCTGGCTTTGCGCGCTGGCGCCCGGGGCGCAGGCCGGGACTGTCGCGCTGGCGACGCTGGAGGTCGCCTCGGGCGACGTACGCTCCTGCCTGGCCGCGGACGAGCAACGGGCACGCGAGGAGATTGCCAGGATCGCCCCGCGAGAGCTGTTGCTGGTGCCCGCCCCGGACGGTGACGGCGGCGATCTCTCGGCGCTCGCCACGATGATGGGCTTGGAGGCGCGGCCGGCCCGGTCGGCCGTAGCGACCGAAGATGTCGTCAACGCTGCATTGGAGCGCGTGCACGAAAGGCACGGTGATCTCGATAGGGGCGAGCAGGCGGCGCTTCGGGCTGTCCTCGGCCACGCTGCAGCGACCTTGCGTGGGGGTCTCGGGAACGTGCGTGCGCTCCGGCGCTACACGCTTGCGGATCACCTGACGCTGGATGAGCGGACGCGGCGCAACCTCGCGATCGTGGCCGGCCCCGACGGCGACCGCCGCGGCTCATTGTGCGGGGTCCTCGACCAGACCGCGACCGCCATGGGCTCGCGTCGCTTGCGCGATTGGTTGCTCTATCCATTGCTCGACGAAGAAGCCCTGGGGCAGCGCTTCGACGCCATCGGGCACCTGCTCGACAACCCCGGCCTGCGCCGCGACCTGATCCTTGCCCTGCGCGGCGTGGGCGATCTCGAGCGCCTCACGGGCCGCGTCGGCCTCGGCCGAGTCGGGCCGCGCGACGTTGCCCGCCTCGGCTTGGCGCTTGCCGCCGCCGATGGCGTGGCCAGCGTCCTTGCCAGCACGACCCTGCCGCCGTTCATGCTCGCTGCCCCCCTCGAGCACCGTCCGCCCGCCGGGCTCGTCGCGAGGATCCAGGGAACGATTGCCGATCAGCCACCGGTCGCACTCGCCGACGGCGGGGTGATCCGCGACGGCGCCGACGCCGAGATCGATCGCTTGCGTGCCCTCTTGCGCGACGCGCGCGGGCACCTCGCCGCGCTCGAGACCCGGGAGCGAGAGGCGACGGGGATCGCCTCGCTGCGGATTCGTCACCACCGTGCGCTCGGCTGGTTCTTCGAGGTCACCAAGGCCAACCTCCGCCATGTGCCCGAGCGCTGGACGCGTCGGCAATCGCTTGTTTCTGGGGAGCGTTTCTCGAGTCCCGAGTTGCTCGAATTGGAACGCGATCTGGGTAGTGCCGAGGCGCGCTGCCTCGAGCGCGAGGGGATCCTCTTTGCCGAGCTGACGAGCGAGATCGCCACGCACGAGAGCGAACTCGCCGGTCTGGCGCGTCGGCTCGGCACGCTCGATGCTCTGCAGAGTCTCGCCGAGGTGGCGCATCGCTACGGTTATCGCCGTCCCGAGCTGCACCCGGGCCACGCGCTCGAGATCCGCGAGGGGCGCCACCCGGTCGTCGAGCGCACCTCGGCCGCGGGACGCTTCGTCTCCAATGATTTGACGCTCGACGGCGACCGGCGCCAGATCGTGATCCTCACCGGCCCCAACATGGCGGGCAAGAGCACCTACCTCCGTCAGAATGCCCTGATCGTCCTTATGGCACATGCCGGCAGTTTCGTGCCGGCCGCCGAGGCACGCATCCCGATCACCGACCGGATCTGGACACGCGTCGGAGCGTCTGACGATCTGGTGGCGGGGGACTCCACCTTCATGGTGGAGATGAAGGAAACCGCGGCGATCCTCGGCAATCTGACCCCGCGCAGCCTCGTCGTGCTGGACGAGATCGGCCGTGGAACCAGCACCTACGACGGCATCGCGATCGCGTGGGCGGTCGCCGAGTATCTGCACGACGTCGAGCCGGTCGCGGGAGCACGGCCCAAGACTCTCTTCGCAACACATTTTCACGAACTGGTCGCGCTGGCCGACGCGCGGCCGCGCATCTACAACGCGAGTGTTGCCGTCAAGGAGTGGCGCGACGAGGTGCTCTTCCTGCGGCGCGTCGTGCCGGGGCCGGCCAGTCGCAGTTACGGGATTGCGGTCGCCCGTCTGGCGGGCGTGCCGGATGCGGTGGTGGCACGCGCCCGGGTGTTGCTCGACCGTCTGGAACGGGGCTGCGGCGTCGCGGACACCGCAGGGCGCGAGGTTCGCGCCACGCCGCAACTCGAGCTCTTCGCGCCTCGCACCCCGAGCCTGCGGGATGAGATCGCAGCACTGGCGGTCGAGGGTATGACACCCCTCGATGCGCTCAATGCGCTGCACGCGCTGGTCGAGAGGGCACGAAAGTCATGAGCTTGGGCGGGCGGAAGAACGGGAAGGGTGGGGAGCGGGCCCGAGGGGTTCGAAATCTTGCCATGGCAGCCGTGTTCATGGCCGTGTTGCCGTGCCGGGGCGATGCGCAGGCCGCGGGTCGCATCGGTGTCGTCGAGCAGGTGGCCTGGGAGGTCTCGGGCGCGGGGGCGCGCGTGGTGGTCGTGCTCCGCGGCAAGGTCGATTACTCGACCCACATGGCCTCGGCCGATCCGGGTCAAAATCTGCCTCCACGTGCCTACGTCGATCTGCGACCGGCCCAGCTCGGCAGTCAGATCTCGCGCGAGCCGATCCTGGTGGGGGATGCTCTGGTCGAGCGGATCCGGATCGGGCAGTTCGACCGGAGCACGGTTCGGATCGTCGTCGATCTGGAACGCCCGGCACGCTTCGAGGTCCGCACGGCGAGTGATCCGCCGCGGATTGTTCTGGCGCTCTCGCCGCTGCCGGAGCCCGCGTTGGCACCCGCGACAGCCCCGGTGTCCAAGGCCCGCAAGCAGGTGGCCCGGGCGGTCGCAGCACCACGGAGTGGGGGCGGCCGTCCGGGCCGCCGCAAACCGGTGCCCGCAGCAAGGCCCACCGCAGCGGCGCGGGGCGCGGTCACCGTGGTTCTCGATCCCGGCCATGGCGGACGCGATCCCGGTGCGCGCGGCGTGACCGGCGAGCCCGAGAAGCTCGTCACGCTGGCGGTCGCCGAACTGGTCGCCGCAGATCTGGCTCGCCAGGGCGGGATCGAGGTCGTGCTGACGCGCAGTGACGACTCGACCATCTCCCTCGAACAACGGACTGCGATCGCCAACGCGCGGGGTGCGGATCTCTTCGTGTCGATTCACGCCAACGCGAGCCCCAATCGCCGTACGCACGGCATCGAGACCTACACCCTCAACAATACCGGCGACCGCGCTACGATCCGCCTCGCGGCGCTCGAAAACGGACTCGACCTGACCGGTGCCAAGGGCAAGGACGGGGATCTCGCCTACATCCTGAGCGATCTCGTGCAGACCGGCAAAGAGGAAGAATCGACCACGCTCGCGCGAACCTTGCAGCAGAGCCTGATCGCACGCTTGCGGCAGGCCTTTCGCGGTGTCGAGGATCTCGGTGTGAAGCGGGGGCCATTCTACGTCCTGGTCGGGGCCTACATGCCCTGCGTGCTGGTCGAGACGGGCTTCCTGACCCACGCCGAGGAGGGCCGCCGGCTCGCTTCGCCGCGCTACCGGGAGCAGGTCGCGTCCGGACTCGCAGGCGGCATCCTGGCGTTCCTGCGCTCCTCGGCGCACGAGAAAACCTTGTAGACGACCATGTCAGGGCCCGTATCGATCGAGACGGCGGCCGCGGCGGATCGCGCAGCGCCGCCTCCGCCGGACCAGCCCGTCCTTCCACCGAGCGATACCGACCTTCCACTGGGGACGGTGGCGCGCGATTTTGTGATCGAGGCGCGCGAGGCGCTTGCCACCTACCACCGCGCTGGGGCTGGTGGCGCGGCTGGCGTCGCGTGGTGGACCGGGGCACTGGACGCGCTGATCCGCTCCCTTTACGAGGCTGCCGTCCTGCGTTTCCGGATCCGCAACGTCCGACTCGATCAGCGCTGCGCCATCCTGGCGCAGGGGGGCTATGGCCGCGGCGAGCTGAATCCGTACTCCGATCTCGATCTGCTGGTCATCCACCCCGGGCGGGTCGGACCATTCGTCGAGACCGTGACCGAGTCGGTTCTCTACGCGCTGTGGGATGCCCGCCTGACGGTCGGGCACGCGGTGCGCTCGGTTCGCGATTGTGTCCGCTTGTCAGGGGAAGATTTCAAGATACGGACGGCGCTGCTCGACCTGCGACCGCTGGTCGGGGATGAGGCTCTTGCTGCCGAGGTGCGCCAGGCGATGGCCGAGGAGATCAGCCGGCGCGAGGTTACGCGCTTCCTCGGCGAGAAGCTCGCCGACAACGAGAGTCGCCATGCCGCCTTCGGTGATTCGGTCTATCTGCTCGAGCCGGAGCTGAAGGAAGGGCCGGGTGGTCTGCGCGATCTCCACACGGCCCTCTGGATCTCCAAGGTGAAGTTCAAGATTGGCTCGTTCCCGGAGCTGGTCGGGAAGGGGGTCATCAACCCGCGCGATCTGGGCGAGATCATCGAGGCGCGCGATTTCCTCCTGCGGGTGCGGACGTCGATGCATCTGCTCTCGGGTGGCCACCAGGACCGGCTCACCTTCGATCTGCAGGACGCGGTGGCCGGCGACCTCGGCTATCGGCGCGATGCGGCGCGGAGTTTGCTCGCGACGGACCTTCTGCTGCGGGATTACTACCTGCGTGCCTCGGTGGTGGGCCGACTCTCGGCGGCCGTGATCGCGCGGGCGCTGGAGACCTCCCGGTCCTACCGACTCTTCGGCCGGCCCCGTGCGCGGACCATTCGGCCGGGCGTCCAGATCGAGGCGGGTGAACTCCGCCTGCTCGATACTTCGGTTCTGGTCGAGGATCCGGTCGAGATCGTGCGGCTCTTCGTCGATTCCCAGCGCCATGCCGTGGGGTTCGCGCCGGTACTGGCCGAGTCGATTCGCGAGAAAGCGGTCGGGATCGGCGACGAGCACCGCGCCGCGCCCGAACTCAATAATCTTTTTCTCGAGATCCTGCGCCATCCGAAACGTGTCTGCGAGACGCTGCAGGAGATGCACCGGCTCGATGTCCTCTCGCGTATCCTGCCGGAGTGGGCGCATCTGCGCTGTCTCGTGCTGCGTGACGTGTTTCATGTCTACACCGTCGATCAGCATTCGCTGGTTCTCGTGCGCGAGTTCGAGCGCGTGCGTTCGGGCGAACTCGCGGCAACCCTGCCACTGCTCACCCAGGTCGCACGCGAGGTGGAGCGGGTCGAACTCGTGGTTCTGGCGATGATGTTGCACGACGTCGGCAAGGGACTCGGCGGTGGTCATGCCGAGAAAGGGGCCGAGATGGCGAGCCAGATCGGTCGGCGGCTCGGCCTCGATCCCGACGCGATCACCGAGCTCGAGTTCCTCGTCCGTGAACACTTGACGCTCGCGCATCTCTCCGAGCACCGCGATTTCCAGGACGATCGGCTGGCCGTCGAGGTGGCGCGCACGGTCGGGAGCCCCGAGACCCTGCGCCGGCTCTTCCTCCTGACCTATGCCGACATGCGCGCCACCGGTCCGAAGATGTGGAATGGCTGGAAGGACATGCTGCTCGGCGAGGCTTACGTTCGCGTGCAGGAGGTTTTTCAGCGGGGCTTCGAACCCGAGGACCGGGTCGGCCGGATCGAGCGCATCAGCCAGCGTACCCTGGAAGTGGCGCGCCGTGACGGCGGGGCGCCACTCGTGCGTCAGGTGCAGGGTTTCCTCGCCGCGATGCCGGCGGGCTACGTGCTCGGGACTCCCGTGGAGGTCTTGCTTGCCGACGCCGAGCTGGCGCGGCGCTCCGTGCAGGAGGGGCTGGCGTTGCGGGTGGTCCATCATCCCGAGCGCGAGTACTCGACCTTCGGCGTTGCGACTGCGGATCGCCCCGGTCTCTTCGCCACGCTGACCGGGATCATCGCGGCCTGCGGCATGAATGTCCTCAACGCGCGCATCGCGACCTCGGCGACGGGGACGGCGATCGACACGTTCTGGATCTCGCACGGGGGCGGCGAGTTCCCGGTGGATGAGAATCGCTGGCAGCGGTTGCGCGACCTCACCGCGGCAGTACTCACCGGCCAGCGCGAGTTGGCCGGGCTTCTGCCGCGGGCGCGCGGGCCGAGTCTGCTCGATCGCCGCCCGGCACGTGCGGCGATCACCGAGGTGCTGATCGACGAGGGTTCCTCCGACGAGTTTCTTGTCGTCGAGGTCTACGCCCCGGATCAGGTCGGATTGCTGCACCGGATCGCCGACGCCCTGTTCGGACTCGGGCTCGCGATCCATCAGGCCAAGATTTCAACCACGATCAATCAGGTGCTCGACGTGTTCTACGTCACCGAGGACGATGGCCGCAAGAGCGCGCGCGGGGCCGCCATCCGCTCGCGTCTGCGCGAGGTCCTGGCGGCCGTCGACGAACCAGGCGCGGGCGATGCGCTGGCGGATCCGGGCGACGGAGCGGCGCCAGGTGCCCGCCCGGCACCGCCGGTGGGGTAGATGCATTTCGAGGCGCTGGTCGACCGCTGGCTCAGCCGGCTGGCCCTGGAGGTCGGCGCCGCGCCACGGACGCGCGAGGCGTATGCCGGCGACCTGCGCACGTTCGGCGCCTTTCTCGTCGCCCAGATGGGCGACAAGGTCGAAATCGAGCGCATCGGCCGCGAGACGATTCTGGGCTTTCAGGCCTGGGAGGCGTCGCGTGGCATTGGTGCCCGGACACAGGCGCGCCGGCTCTCTACGCTGCGCGGGTTGTGGCGCTTCGGACAGGCCGAGGGAGTCCTGCACGACGACCCGCTCGCCGAGATCCGTCAGCCGCGGCTGCCGCGCCGCCTACCGGGGGTTCTCGCTCCGGCGCAGGTCGAGGGGCTGATCGAGGCCTGCGCGCAGAGTCCGACGCCGCAACGCGATCGGGCGCTGCTCGAGGTTCTCTACGGCTCGGGGCTGCGCGTGAGTGAGGCCGTCGATCTCAGGCTCGATCAGCTCTACCTGCGCGAGCGTGCCTTGCGCGTACGCGGCAAGGGCGAGAAGGAGCGACTCGTGCCGCTCGGTCGTGCAGCTCGGGGGGCGCTCGCGGTCTATCTGGACGGCGAGCGGGCACGCTTTGTCCGAACGGGGCGTGTCGATCGGGTCTTCGTCTCGGCGCGCGGCCACGGGCTGACGCGGCAGGCGGTGTTTGCGTTGGTGCGCCGGTTGGCGGCACGGGCCGGCATCGAGCCCGCGCCGTCGCCGCACGGTCTCCGCCATGCGTTTGCGACTCATCTGGTCGAGGGGGGAGCGGACCTGCGCGCCGTGCAGACGCTGCTTGGACATGCCAACATCGCGACGACCGAGGTCTATACACATTTGAGCCGCGCGCACCTCGCGCGCGTGCACGAGGCCCACCACCCCCGTGACCGGAAAGCGGGCCCGCGGCGCGGCCGGAAGGCGGGGCAAGAGACGTGAGCGAGGGAGCAGGCGAGCTACCGGCCAGTGCGGTCGTGGTGAGTGGCATGCGCCCGACGGGCCGCCTCCACCTCGGGCACCTGCTCGGCACGTTGCGCAACTGGGTGGCACTGCAGGAGCGTTACCGTTGCTTCTTTTTTGTGGCCGACTGGCACGTGCTCACCACCGATTACGAAGGGCCGCGCGAGGTCGAGGCCAGCGTGCGCGCGATGGTGGCGGATTGGCTCGCGGCCGGACTCGATCCCGAGCGCAGCGTGATCTTCCGCCAGTCCGACGTCAAGGAACACGCCGAGCTGGCCCTGCTGCTGGGCATGATCACGCCGCTCGGCTGGCTCGAGCGCAATCCGACCTACAAGGAACAGCGCGAACAACTCGCCGGCCGCGATCTCTCGACCTTCGGCTTCCTCGGATACCCCGTGCTGCAGGCGGCCGACATTCTGCTCTACCACGGTGCCGGCGTCCCGGTCGGCATCGACCAGGTTCCGCACGTCGAGCTGACGCGCGAGATCGCCCGTCGCTTCAATCATCTCTACGGCGCGACGCTGGTCGAGCCGAGAGCGCTGCTTTCGGAAGCGCCGAAGGTGCCGGGGCTCGACGGCCGCAAGATGAGCAAGAGTTACGGCAACACCGTGCCGCTCGACGAGGAGCCGGCGGTCATCGAGCGCGCCATGGGCCGCATGACCACCGACCCGCGCCGCGCGCGGCGCACCGACCCGGGCGACCCCGAGGATTGTCCGGCCTTCGACCTGCACCGTCTCTACTGCACGCCCGAGGAGATCGACTGGGTTCGCCGCGGCTGCACGACGGCTGGCATCGGCTGTCTGGAGTGCAAACAGGTCATGATCCGCCACGTCCTGGCGGATCTGGCCCCACACCGCGAGCGGCGCGCGCAGTTGGAGCGGGATCCGGCCGCGATTGACGCCGTTCTGGCCGCGGGTGCGGCGCAGGCGCGGCGCGTCGCGCAAGAAACGATGGCGCAGGTCCGCGCGGCGCTCGGGCGGGGCGGGGCCGGGCGGGAGGAGGGTGGCGCCGCGGCCCGCCCACACCCCGCGCGGCCCGGGCGCGAGCCTCAGGCGTAGAACAGGCGCGTCAGCCAGTCGGCGACGCAGGCGGGTTTCGACTCGCCCTCGATTTCGATTGTCACGGTGCGCGTCGTCTGGAGACCCGAAGATCCCTTCAGCTCGACATTCGAGAGGACCGACGAGGCGCGGATGCGTTTGCCCACCCGGACCGGCGCGACAAAGCGCACCTTGTCGAAGCCGTAGTTTACGCCCATCGTCAGGCCCTTCGCGATCGATAGATCGCCGGGGATCGAGCTGACCAGCCGGGTCATCATCGAGAGCGTGAGGAAGCCGTGCGCGATGGTTCCGCCGAAGGGCGTGGCCCGGGCGGCCTCGGGGTCGACGTGGATGAACTGGTGGTCGTGGGTCACGTCGGCGAACTGGTTCACCTGCTCCTGGGTGATCTCGAACCATTCGCCGGTCCCTTCGGGCCGGTTCAGTTTCGCCTGCAGGATTCCGAATGCCGTTTCCGCGTTGCTGGCCATCGAGAGGGCCTCCTTTCGTGTCCCCTCCGCTAGCGTGCAGCTCGGCGCGGCACCACCGCCGCGGCGACCGATTGTAGGGAGCACATGATCTGTCCGCTCCCGAGAGCAAATGAAGTGACCGTTTTTGTCAGGCAGCGGGATAGGGATTTGGACCCATGGAAGACGATGGGATCCGGATTCCTCCCGCGGCCGGGGAGCGGGCGATGCAGGTACGAGAGGTGATGGCGAGAGCGATGAGCGGGGAGATCACGTGGATCCAGGCGGCGGAGATCTGC
>SXGT01842084.1_pt1 | contig 12300 bp, 9 predicted proteins | sample 3176221 | NCBI WGS metagenome assembly SXGT01 (sample SAMN11356862, study PRJNA531348) | freshwater metagenome | isolation source: freshwater sample F1-120 | place: China: Fuxian Lake, Yuxi | collected 2017-12-25
GCCCTGTACGAGCCGGTGAACGTCGCCAACATTCCTACCGGCGTCTTCGAGTCCCACCTGTTCGGGTACGCCCGCGGCGCGTTCTCGGGGGCCGGGGCTGGGGCGCCGGGCGTGTTCGTTGCGCACGACGGCGGCGCGGTCTTTCTCGACGAGATCGGCGAGCTTCCGCTGGAGATCCAGCCAAAGCTCCTGAGGTTCCTCGACTACCGGGACATCCAGCCCGTCGGAGCCCACTCCGGGAGGAAGGTGGACGTCCTCGTCATCGCCGCCACGAACCGTCCGCTCGCCGCCATGGTCGCTGACGGAAGGTTCCGCCGCGATCTGTTCGTCCGGCTGGCCGCCTCGCGAGTCGAGCTGAAGCCACTCGGCGAGAGGACCGAGGACATCTTCGCCATCGCGCAGGCGGAGGCTGCCAAGGCGCGAAAGCCCTACGACCTTAGCTTGGTCGAGGTGGAGGCCGTGGAGCACCTCCTGCTCCACAAGTGGGAAGGAAACGTGCGCGAGCTCATCGCGGCGCTCCATCGAATTGCAGGGCACGAGCCGCTGCCCGCGCTTCGTGCGTGGGCCGTCGAGGAGGTCCTCGGCCCGCGGCCGGCGAGCCCACGTGTACGACTCACCCGCGAGAACGTCGCACCCGCCCTCGCCCGCGCGGGAGGGAACCAGAGCGCCGCCGCGCTCGACCTCGGCGTGCTGCGCTCCAGGCTTCGGCGGTTTCTCGACCGGGAGCGCAAGGCGGGGTGGAAGCCTGGCGCCTGATCGCGATCCGGCGCTTTCCTCGAATGCCCGATCGCGATCACCCGCCGCTCACCAGTCACCAGCGACACGTCGCGGCGACCTGCTCACGGATCCGCCGGATGGCGTTGTGGAACATCGTGCGCGCCTGGTCCGCGGTCAGGCGCGGCTCGAACCCGGCCCCGATCTCCTCGAAGGCCATCTCCTCGATCACGCGCAGCCGGATGATCCGCTCCGAGACACGGTCGACGCGGCAGACGGCGGCCGCGATCACGCGGTCTTCCTGCGCGAAACGCACGGTCTCGTCGGCGGTTCGCTGACAGGTCGGCATGTTGTCGTCGACGGGACAGCTCAGGTAGCGGCGGCGTCTCCGCCAGTCGTCACGCGCGCGATTGTCGACTGCGCGGTGGAGGGCAGCCGCGAGGCGCTCGTACGGCCGCCGGGAGTGGCTCACGCAGACGTTGAGCAGCGCGTCACGGACGAGATCGTGCGCGTCGTCGGCGGAGACCTTGTAGCGGTGTTGCACGCGCCGTCGCTCAGCAGGCTCGTCCGCGGCGAGGAGCTCCCGCAGGCATGCGTCGAAGGGATCCTCGACGGCTCCAGGCCGATCCAGCCCCCTCGACCTCGAGGGGTCCGCGATCGGTCTCGTCGAAGATGGTGCGGGCGCGATGTCGTCGGCCTGTGCGCGCCCGCACGCCGCGACGGCGAGAAGAAAGAGAACTGCGACCAGTTGTCTCATGTAACCCTCCACGAAGTCCCTGAGCAAGACGCTCGCCAGGCCCGGGAGCTTCACGCCGCGTGGCGCTATCCGCCTGCCCACGGAAGAGACGTCGCGTCCGCCACCCGTGCCGTCGCTGGACTGCCGTCTCCTCGCTGAATCCACGCTCTGACGAAATTTCGACCCAGCCCTTACACGAAACGCGTCGGGCGGCGTCGTAGGCACGTCCTGAGCGCACGCGGACCGGACGACCAGCCTGATCGCGATCACCTCCGCCCGTCGGGCCACGGATCACGATCAGAAAGAGCGGGGTGAATACATTGACATCATTGCACTTTTTCGAGGCCGACGTTGGCCCGCTACTCGCAGAAGGGAGAGCCACCATGCCGACCACACTTGCACTCACACGTCACGCGATCGAGCGCTGCTGCACTCGTCACATCCCCGTTCCCGTCGTCGAGGCTGCCATCGCCTTCGGTCGTGAGCGATCGACCCGCATCGCGAGGATCTACACGCTCCGGTGGGTCGACATCCGCGACTCCCGCCGGCCCGAGCTCATCCCGTGGGAAGGGACCGAGGTCGTCTGCAGCCGCGAGGGGGACGTCATCACGGTGTACCGGAACTACCGGGTGAAGAACGCAAAGGTCCGCCGGGACGCGCCGAGGTGCGCGTGACGCCGCCGGTGATCGTGGGGCTGCCCCACCGGCTCGCGCCGGTGCGCTACCTCCACCAGGGAACGTTCGCCGACGTCGTCGAGGCAACCGACCACGATCGCGGCATGAGCGTCGCGCTCAAGATCCTGCATGCGCAGGGAACGCAGGCACCGGTCGCGCGAGCCATGTTCCGGCGTGAGACCGAGGCTCTGAAGGGCCTCTCGAACGACGCCATCGTCCAGATCGTCGACTCGTACGAGATCGGTGCCGACCGCCTCTGCATCGAGCTCGAGCTCGTCCCCGGCGGCCGAACGCTCGCGGACCTCCTCGACGATGTCCGCACCGGAAAGCTCGCGAAGCCGTCGCTCGAGTGGCGGCTCCGCACGGTCCATCGCCTCGCCGACGCCGTTGTCGAAGCGCACCGTCGCAACGTCATTCACCGCGATCTGAAGCCGCAGAACGTGCTGTGGAGCCGGGACGAGGATCTCCTCAAGCTCGCCGACTTCGGGATCGCCCTCGTGCTGCCGCTGACGGTCCGGGAGCCGCGAGGCGCGACGCTCCGCAGCTTCTATTCGCCGCCCTACGCCTCGCCGGAGCAGCGGCTGCAGCAGAGCCTCGGGTTCCCCTCGGACGTGTACGGTTTCGGGCTGCTGACGGCGGCCATCCTCAGCCTCGTGGAACCCGGCGAGGACTTCGCGGCAGCCGAGCTTCCCGCTCTCGTGAGCCGCGCCCTCGGGGAGGTCGTCGCCTGCGGCATTGCCGAGGCGGACGCGCACCACCTGGGCGGCCTCCTCGCTCGTGCTCTCCTCGACGCTCCGGCAGAGCGGCCGTCGCTCACGGAGATCCGCGACTGCGTCGGACGCATCCTCTCGAACTGCGTGCCGCTGCCCGAGGCGGCCTTCTTGCTGACGAAGAAGGCGAAGGAAAGGCTGGACGCGGCCGGATTCTCCTCGCTCGCCGGGATCGCCGACGACTTCAACGCCGATCTGCGAGTTCGCTGGTACGACGACGACGAGCGAGAGCGCATCAAGATCTTCGGCGCGACGCTCTTCGCGGTCCTCGCCTGGGATGCGGAGGATCCCGACGGCGAAATCCTGAGGGCCGTCGACGCGGGCCAAAACTCGGGGCCGAAGCACGAGTCCGATCGACAGAGGGCGCAACCTGCGGGTGTGCGGCTCCGATGTGGGACGGGATCAGGGCGCGAGCTTCTCCGCGCAGCGCAGGAGGCGCGCCGTCACCACGATCTTCAGGCGCTCGAGCAGCTCCTCGATCGTGCCCAGCTCATCATCGACCTGGAGCGAGAGCGCCTCCCGTGCTTCCGCCTGGCGTGCGATGTGGAGGGCGGTGTCCCCCTGCCTGGGCGACGCGACGAGCGGATGGGGCAGGCCTCAGGGTACGTGGGCGCCGCTGTCGAAGAGGTCGAGCTTCGCGGAGGGTTCCGGCTTCGAGTTCGTGACGCCCGACCCTCTGCGCCCCCGACGAAGGCGAACCGACGCTCCTCCACCGCCGCCGCCGCGCCCGCGACGGTGCATGAGGAACCTCTCCCGATCGACGACGTGTCGTTCGAGCGAGACTGGTACTCGATGTTCGACGATCCGAAGGCCCTCGAGATCGTGGGGGCGGACGGGCACATCCTGGGCAAGGTGACCGGGTACGACGACGAGGCCCGGCTCATCCACGTGAACACCGACAAGCGACGGCGCGTGCCTGTCCGCGGCGAGCTCTTCGTGAAGTCCAACGTCAAGGAGAAGCTGCTCATCGACCAGAACACCGCCCTCCACGCGGTCAAGCGTGGCGAGACCGCGCGAGCGGACATGCGCCTGCTTCTCTGCGAGCCGGCGGCCCACCGGATGGCGGACAACCGCTTCCGGGATCTGCTCCAGAGCGGTCTCCACCCCGCGGATCGAGTTCGCGCGCTGGTGAACCGCGTGCTGGCCTCGCAGAGCGTGTTCTGCCTGCAGGGACCCCCGGGTACGGGCAAGACGACCGTCATCGCCGAGATCGTCGCGCAGACCCTCGACATCGACCCGCGCGCCCGCATTCTCGTCTGCTCGCAGGCCAACGAGGCGGTCGCAAACGCCGTGGAGCGCATACGCAAGGTGCGGGGGACGCTCGGGAAGGACTGGATCATCGTCCGCGACGTGCGAAAGGAGCTCGCCGAGAAGGAGGGCGACTGGTCGGGCTACGACGCGGCGTACGCCGAGCTCAAAAAGAGCGTTGGCCAGCGGGTGCTGGACCAGTTCAAGGGGCGCCTCCGTCCGGACGCGTCGGGGTCGCCGGACGTCCATCGAGCCCTCGGGGAAGCGCAGACGGGCTGGCTCGAGTGCGTCGAGACGGGATCGGGTCACGTGGATCGCGACTTCCGCAAGCTGGTGCAAGTCTGGGGCACGAGCACGGCCCGCTCGTCACGCCCTCTCGCGAAGCTCGAGGGCGACTACGATCTCGTGATCATCGACGAGGCAGCGAAGGCCACCGTAGGGGAGGTTCTCATCCCCCTCGTGCGCGCGAGGCGCCTGCTCCTGGTCGGCGATCAGAAGCAGCTCCCGCCGTTCCTCGAGACGACGACGGTCGCAGCGCTGGCGCAGTTCGGCGTGTCGGAGGACGACGCGAAGCGGTCACTCTTCGAGCACCTCTTTTCCCTCGTGCCGGCCGCGCACAGAGGGATGCTCGACGTGCAATTCCGCATGCATCCGTCGATCGGAGATCTCGTCAGCAAGCTGTTCTACGAGGGCAAGGTGAAGAACGGCCCGGGAACCGAGGACCGCCCGCTACCACCCGGCGACTTCGACCGGTCCCACAGGGTCATGTGGCTCGACGTCGATGGGCGTGACTACCAGGTGGGGGCGACGTCACGCGCGAACGACGAGGAGCGCCGGGTCATCTTCCGGCTGCTCGACAAGCTGAACGGAGACGCGCACCGCGCCAAGGAGCGGCTCAGCGTAGCCGTGATCGCAGCCTACCGCGGCCAGGCCGACCTCCTGGAGCGAGAGATGCCCCACCGCAGCGGCGCGTGGAAGGCGCTCGACGTACGAGCAGCCACCGTAGATTCGTTCCAGGGCCGCGAAGCGGACGTGGTCGTGTACTCGATGGTCCGCACGGGCACCGCACCGCGCGACTTCATCGCAGACGGACGGCGCTTCAACGTCGCGCTCTCTCGCGCGCGGAACCTGCTCATGGTCATCGGGGACCGCCGAGGCGCGCTCGGTACAGAGCGGCTGCGGGAGCTGATCGAGATGATCCCGCTCGAGAACCAGCTCACGGCAGACGAATTCGTTCCGAAGGACCGACAGGGAATGGAGCGGCGCTGAGCGCCAAGGAGACGAAGATGGCAGGTCAGATCGCAGAGGCTCATCATCGCGCGGGGCTGAGGTTCGGGCGGGAGCTGGACGCAGCGCTTCCGATCCCCGTGTGGGTCGTCGACCTCGAGGTGGAGGGGGAGCGCTCCGTTTCCGCGGCGGAGCGCGCGGTGCTTCGGCTCGTCGCCGCAGACGGTGGCGACCTCGACGTTCTCACGACCCGACTCGGCCTGGGAACGGATACGCGGCTCGCCGAGGACGTCCTCGTTAAGGCGCTCGCGGAAGGAGCCGTCGAACGCGACGGCGACGGCTTCGCCATCACGGCGGTCGGACACGCGTGGATCCGCAGAGGCAGCTCCAGACAGCGCGAGCGCTTGACGTTCGACCTGTCCCTCGACCCCGCGATCCGGGAATTCGATTGGATGGGGCACGAGCGGCCGGCGAGAAGCGACGGCGCGTGGCCCATCGAGCTTCCCCAGGCCCGCGACGAGGAGCTGACCGCGCGCGTCCACGAGGTCGGGCGCATCGTTCGGGAGAAGGGCCTGCCGGACGACCAGGACAACGCCCCACGAGACCGGCGCGTCTCCCCGGAGCTGGTCGCGCTCGCGATCCGCGAGCGACGCATCCACTGGCGGGCCGTGCGCGTCGACACCTGGCAAGACGAGGACGGGAAGCAAACGGAGCTCGTGGGACACGTGAGCGACGCCGAGCACGCGGGGCTGACGCGGCTCCTCGCAGGGTTCCGGATCGACGAGAAGCGCCGGAGGCTGTGCGCGCCACGGGACAGGCCCGACCGGTGAGCATTACAGGAGCGCGGCATGAGCGAAGCAGGCCGGATTCCCGCGATCCTCGTCTGCGACAACTGCGGCGTGGGCGCCGTCCGCGACTGGATCGCGCGTGCGCTCGGCAGGCCCACGAGGATGGCGTGAGCGTCCGCCGGACCCGGGGCGCGAACGCTGCGCGTTGCACTGACCGAGGTCGGGCACGCCAAAGTGCTGCGGCGGGTACCCGCGACGACATTCACACTTTGCCCGGCTCAAGGGCCGGCGGGCGCACGGGCATCCCCTGGTTCTCCGGGTCCGGATCAGACGCGGGGACCGCGGCCACCGGCGCCGGCTCGACGCTGGCGCTGGTCGGCGCAACCGCGGCCACCCGTGCTTCCGCCATCCTGGTGTCCGCCTCGGGCCACAAGAAGAACCTCCGCCCATCCTCGACCCTCAGCGCGAACCGGCGACCGTGGATCTCCACCGGCATGTACCCGAGCCTCGCTGCCACCGGGCGGTACTCGGTCTCGCGGTGGATGCGGTGGACGAGCTCCATCGACCTCCTCGCGTAGGGCGAGAAGAGTCTCGCCTTGCCCGGCCTCCCGAGCATGTGCGCGATGAACGACGCGATGGTATACGAGGGCAACGTCTTCGCCTCGAGCGCATGGGCGTCCGGTTTAGCGGGGCCAGAAAATCGTGTGTGAGATCGATCGCTTGACGGCGGTCGCGTCGCGACCGATCGACATCGCGGGCTCGGTGAGCGATCGTGGGCCCATGCGCAAGTCGCCGCCCAAGCCGCGTTCCGCCTCCAAGTCGCCGCGTAGCGCGGAGCCCACGCTTCCCGTGCCGTTCCTCGCCAAGTACCACGAGCTGTTCGACGGCGACGACCTGTGGTCGGCGGCGCGCCAGTGGGGTGCGGTCACGCGTGAGCGCAAGGTCGACATTACCGCGCTCGTGGAGGCTTCTGTGCTCGCCATGTCCGGCCTGCCAGGGACGCAGACGACGATCTTCGCGAACTACTTGCAGCTCGCGGGACACGGGCTCGCGCCGTCCGCGTTCTACGACCGCTTCACGGTGCCGTTCGCCAACCTCATGGCGGATGTCAGCCGGCGCGCCATCGCCGCGGTTCGCGCCGTCGAGCCCGACGCAGGCGGGCTCCACGAGCTCTCCGGGCTGACCAAGCACTTCAGCGATGTTCAGGCCGCGGACTCGAGCTGTCAGATCCTTCGCAAGCTCGCGGCGCACTGGTCGCCCTCGACCAGCCCGGAGCGCCCCGCCTCCTTCAAGCTTCACTCGGTCATCTCGCTCAAGGACAACCTCCCGATCGAGCATCACTTCTCGCCTCAGCGCGAACACGACAACCCGCAGCTCGACGAGTCCGCCATCTCGGCCGGCGCGCTGTTTCTCGCCGATCTGGGCTACGTCGACCACGGCCGTATGATCCGGCTGAAGCGGCGGGGCGTGCACATCCTCATGCGCCTGAAGAGCGGTCAGGATCCACGCATCCGCCGGGTCCGTGTCGGTCGCGGCGACAAGCGAGCCTGCCGCGGAATGAAGCTCGACGAAGCGCTCGGGACCGGCGCGCTCGACTTCGTGAACGGTCGCCTTGACGTCGACGTCGTCGTGTCGGCTCGTGTCGGCGATGAGATCGTCGAGGAAGTCTTCCGTGTCGTGGGGATCGCTCCCACGGACGACGGCGACGATCGCTACTACATCACCACCGTCCCGCCCGAGATCCTCTCGCCTGACGAGGTGGCGACCGCCTACACGCTGCGATGGGACATCGAGCTGGTCTGGAAGCACCTCAAGACCGGCGTCGGTCTGAGCGCCATCCGTGCCTGGCGCTCCGCCGCCGTCTTCGCCCTCGTTCACGCCAAGATCACTGCCCTCGCTCTCGCCAGGCTTCTCGAGATTGCCACCAAACCCGACAAGGCGGACCACGTCATGGGACAGCTCGCCATCGTCCTTGCGCTCAACCGCGTCCTCCCCACCATCATCGCCCTGCGCATGCGCGGACAGAATGTCGACCTCCTCGAAATGGAGCGTCGCCTCCTCCTCGTCGCCCGCGTCCTCGGCCGCTCGCGCCGACAGCGACGCGAGCGCGCAAAGCGAGCGAAACGCGCCGGAATCGCAAGCCATGCTTAACCGATCGCCCATGGCCTCGAGCGAGACCCTGTTGGCGCGCGCTCGCATCACCGCCAGCTGCTCGAGGCCGTGCGCCTTGCCCGCGTCGCTCTCCACGAACGCGAGCATCGACTCGTAGACCTCGGCGAGATCCTCCCCCTCGATCGCGGGCAACGTCGCGCCGAACATCCGGGCGAGCGCGACCGGCACGACGGGCCGCGAGCGCGTCTCGGCTTGCTGGCGGTACCACTCCGGCGGCTCCGTCTCGACTCGTCGCAGGAGGTTCTTCACGATGCCCCTCGCGTTCGCGGTGGCCTCGGCGAGCAGGAGGCCTTTCGAGACGGAGTCCTCCATGAAGGTGACGTGGATGGGCACCGTCCTGCGGCTGATCTCGCGGCGGTCTGGGATGTCCTCGGCCGACTCCGCGACGTACGTGAACGTGTTCGGGATCGAGATCTCCTCCTTGTGGAGCCCGCGTGCGGGGAGCACGTCGGTTCCGGCGAACTGGATGAGCGCCTCGATCATCCCCTTGCGCTTCCCGGCTTCCTTCGCGCGTGCGAAGACCCGGCCCGCGCCGCGCTCCAGCATGCGCTTGCGCTCCAGATCGCCCGCGAGCGAGATGTCGAAACTCACGGGCGTCGAAGCGGCGGCGCACGCCTGCCAGACGGCGCGAGCCATTTCGGCCATGAAGTCCTTGCCCGCGCCGGGTGCTCCGACGAACCAGTAGACGCCGAGCAGGCCGGGGGCGATGTGCCGCAGGAGCGGGTTCGCGAGCAGGCACACGAAGAGCCGGACGTCGTTCTCGGAGGAGAGCGGCAGGCGACCCTCTCGATGGAGCGCGAGGAAGTACTCGAGCGCGTCGAGCTCCTCGGCGTCGTCGAGCGTCTGGACGACCTTGACGGCCTCGATGTGCAAGGAGTCCGGGTTGATCACCCAGCTCTCGGCGACATGGGCGACGGGGAGCGCGTACCTCGTCACGGCGGGGACCCCGAGCTTGGCGAGAACGCTCGGGTGGCCCACGATGAGCTTGTTCAGCAGCGAGGCGGCGTCCGGAACCCACCCTGCGCGGACAGTGGGCCGCCCGTTCGCCGCAATCTTCGGCTCATGGAGCGCGGTCGACTTGAGCTCCGTGGCGTTCGCCGAGAGGCTGGGACCCCTCGTCGCGGTCACGGGGAGCGCTCGGCCCGAGGGATCGTCGTGCGTCAACCTGGCGCTGCCGGTGTCGTAGTACAGCGCCATGGGCGGCAAGCCGTTCACGCCGTGCAGCCGCTCTTCGAGGATCGCACGGACGTCGTCGGCGCTGACGAGACCGCGCGCCTCCCGTTCGGCGCACGACCGGATCCACTGACGGATGACGGCCTCGACGCGAACCGGTGGCCAGCTACGAAGGCGGTACCGGATGAAGGAGACGGCGCCCGGCGTCACCGGAAGGGACCTTAGAGGATCGAAACGGCGGTCCGTGGACCCAGCTTCACTCACGACCGCACCGGCCAGCTCGGCTAGGAGAACCTCGGGCCATGCGAAGACGCCTTCGGCTTCCGCGTTGAGGGGCTCCGCGTTCGCGAGGTGCGCCTTGTGCTGAGTCACCTGGGGCCCTTCCTTCGGACTGTCCGTGTAGGCCGTCGGCATGACGTGCATGGAACGCGAGTCCGACACTGTGGCCCGCTCACCCTCGAGAGCAAGAGAGAGCTCGCGACCGGCCTGCTCGAGGCCCGCCTCGCTCATGGGTGTTGCCGACGCGTAGTAGATCCGGCCGCCGGCCGCCGCGTCCATGAAGAGCGTGGGCAGGCGGAGGCCAGCCTTCTCGATCGCCGCGCGCGCCTCCGTGACGTTGCGGTCCAGGCTCACGACCACGCCGAAGACTGCCTGGACGTCGTTCGGATCCTTCGACGCTCGTCTGGCGGGTGAGAACGTCACGCCTCTGACCTGGCTGTTTCCTCCTAGGAACGTGCAGAGCGCCCGGCTCCCGACCTCGTTGATGAAGCTTGCGAGTGACGCGATGGGCACCCTGAACGACACCGTGGCGCGCACCTCCGCCAGGCCGATCGAGATCTCGGTGGCCGGCACGTCTTTTCCAGCAGGAAATTTCGCGACGATGCTCTTGGCCAGCTCGCCCAGCTTGTCGATGCCCGTCGGCGGCGGCGCCGGTGGGAGGTTGCTCAAGTTCATGTTCCACATGGGCGGGGGATCCGATCGGCGTCGCGTCGCGTGGTTCCCGGCCGGATGGTGGAGGAACACGCCGCGCGAGAAATGGTTGTGGGAGCGCGGGGCGCAGCAATTTCATGCAGTTGCTGATGTGGGATGCGCGCGGGAGGCGGTGGGGACGGTGTGCGTTGGTTGCATCTTCGCGTGCAGCTCACGATCAGACCTTGCCACGAGCAAGCCGACCCTCAAGACGAGGAACCCCGCCGCACTCGTTTCTTCGCCGCGGGCGATCGCGTGGCTCGCGGCAGATCGCGCTCGACGAGGTGGTCCCTGGGAAAGAGCGAGCGGGCATCCGGCGATCCCACCCTCATCCGGATCTTGTCGGCTACGCCATTGTTGCCGCTCTGTCCATGGGCGAGCTCGTGGATCTCCTTGTAGGAGACGCCGCCCCAGTACAGGTGCTGGCAGACGGCTGTCAGCAGGCGGGCCCCCCGTTTCTTCCCGCCGGGCTGCTGGAGCTCCGCGCTCCAGAAGACCTCGCGCAACTTCCCGTCGAATTCCTTCAGCTCCTTGAAGACGTCCGCAAGTTTGAGGAGGATCCGAACCGGGCGGATGCACAGGAGGTCGTGGTCATGCGTGGCCACGGACGCGTCGATCTGCCCTTCGAAGCGGTGCGCCGCCTTCCCATGTTCAAGGAGCCCCGTGAGGTAGTCAGCGCCGACCGCGCGGAACGCCCCCAAGAGCTCGTGCGTCGACACCGCAGCGAGCCGGAACGGCGCGAGCGTCTCCAGCTCCGCACGGAACTGCGTCATCTCGTGCAGGGCGAGGCCGAGACCCGCCACTCGGCAGGGGCTCCGCGAGCAACGACCCCCAGGATCGACACTGTGCAAGTGGGCCTCCGCCGTGTGGGCCGGGTCCTTCGCCCGTCCGTCGTCGGGCGGAACGGCGCCTGCCTCGAGTGCAGCGGCGTGGATCCGCGAGATCGCGTCATCGAGGTTGAAGCCGATGTCGATCTCGGGTGCTTCGCTTTCCATGGCCTCGGCGTAGCACCGGCGCTCGGCCATGGAAAGGCGGCGAGGGCGAAGAAATGAGAGCGCCTCGGTTCGTCGTCTTCCCATCGCTCGGGGTCGTGCCAGCTTTCGCGCATGACGGAGAGGACCTACCCCCCCTTCATGACGACGACCGTCGCCGCCGAGTACTGCGGCTACAAGGACTCCTCCGCGATCCGCAAGGCGAAGCGCGAGGGTCGCCTCCGCCCCGTCGGTCGTCGCGGGGGCAACGGCCCGTGGATGTGGTCGCGCGACGCGCTCGATGGATTTCTTCGCGGTGAATTTCCCGCTACGGTGGAGGCGGACCGTCTGAGTGCGCCCTCCCACGTGGGAGGAGTGCATGCAGGACAAGAAGAAGCAGTGGCAGTTCAGATGGAAGAACCTGCTCGCACCGACGAAGGTGCCGGGCGTCTGGGAGAGGAAGGAGGGAGGCCACCTCGTTCGCGCGCGCGTTCTCGACGCGACGACGGGCCACATGAAGGAGATCAAGAAGGTGATGCCGGAGGCCGATCTGCCGACGGCGTTCAAGTGGCTCAGCGACGAGCGAGCTCGCATCCAGGCCGGCGTCTTCGTGACGCCGCCTCGGAAGATGCGTTTCAGCGAATTCGTCGCGTTCTTGGTGGAGCGGAAGGTGAACGCAGGTGACATCAAGAGCGCGAAGGGGCGCGATCGGTGGAAGCACACCACCGAGCACCTCATCTTCGGCACGAAGGGCAAGAAGTCGGGGCTGCAGGTCCCCGGCTTCGGGCCGCTCTTCATGGACCACCTCCACGTGAGGCACGTGGAGGCCTGGCGTACCGGGATCGCCCAGCTGATCGC
>SXGT01822276.1_pt1 | contig 12299 bp, 9 predicted proteins | sample 3176221 | NCBI WGS metagenome assembly SXGT01 (sample SAMN11356862, study PRJNA531348) | freshwater metagenome | isolation source: freshwater sample F1-120 | place: China: Fuxian Lake, Yuxi | collected 2017-12-25
GGGGCTTGGGCCGGCGGGCCACTGGCGGCGCACCTCGATCGGGAGGTGCGTGCGACGCAGAAACGCGACTGCCTCGCGGACGGTCGCCTCCGAAACGGTCCCGGGCAGCGGTGGCAGGCGTGTCGGCGTTGCGTCGGCGGTGTCGCCATCGAGGGCATCCACCAGGAAGCGCATGTGCGCACCGAACGGGAGGGCGGCGTACGCCTGCATCTGCGCCTGTTCGGCCTCGCGGATGTCGGTGATGCGTTTGACGCGATCCCAGAAGGTTTCCGGCAGTGCCGCGGGCGAGAGGAGGTACTTTGCGCCCTCCTTCGCGATGGGCGACGGCGTCTCGAGACCCAATAGCAGGAGGGCGTGGGTGATGCGCCCGCGCCGGACGTTCACGGCCCTTTCGAGGTCGGACACCGACAGGCCGCGTGGGGCGCCACGCAGGGCCTCAAGGATGGCCTCCACGTCGTTGCGGGCAGGGAAGGCGGCGTTGATGAACCACGTGGTGATGTCGGTGTCGCCCCGGCCGTGCAGGAGGATGCCGTAGGCGTCGTCGAGGGCACGGCCGGCACGCCCGACCTGCTGGTAATAGGTGACGACCGACCCGGGGATCTGGAAGTGGACGACGAAGCCGAGGTCGGGCTTGTCGAAGCCCATGCCGAGGGCGGAAGTGGCGACGAGGGCCTTGACGCGGTTCTCGAGGAGGGCCTGTTCGAGATCGATGCGCCGGGGGTTCTCGTCGCCACCGGTGTAGGCGTCGACGGCGTGGCCCTTCACACGAAGCCATGTGGCAATCCGGTAGGCGTCGGCCTTGGTGAGGGCGTAGACGATCCCGCTGCCGGGCAGGGCATCGAGGTGGTCGGCAAGCCAGGCGAGGCGTTCGGCGCGGTCGGGCAGGCCGATGGCCTGCAAGGTGAGCGACGGTCGGGCGAGGTCGCCGCGGGTGATCGTAAGGGCGTGCCCGAGGACGTCGCGCAGGTCGGCGATGACGCGGTCGTTGGCGGTGGCGGTAGTGGCAAGCAGGCGCGACCGTGTGGGGAGGCGCCGCAACAGGCGTTCGACCTGCCGGTACTGGGGCCGGAAGTCGTGGCCCCAGTCGGAGATGCAGTGGGCCTCGTCGATGACGACCATGCCAACGCGCGAGGCGATAGGGTCGAGGACGGAGGCCTGAAACTCGGCGTTGGCAAGGCGTTCGGGTGAGATCAGGAGGACGTCGAGATCGTCCGCCTTGACGCGGTCGGCGACGCGCCGCCATTCGTCCTGGTTGGTGGAGTTGATCGTCTCGGCGGCGACGCCCATGCGCGCGGCGGCGTCGATCTGGTTCCGCATGAGGGCGAGGAGGGGCGAGACGAGAAGGGTGGGGCCGAGGCCGGTCTCGCGCAACAGCTTGGTGGCGATGAAGTAGACGAAACTCTTGCCCCACCCGGTCTTCTGGACGACGAGGAGGCGCCCGTCGCCGTCGACGAGGTGGCGGATGGCTTCCCACTGGCCCTCGCGGAAAGTGGCATTGGGGTTGCCGGTGCCGGCGCGAAGGAGCCCGAGGGCGCGTGCGTGCGCGAGATGATCCGGGGACATGGCATCGTCTCCCACGAGGGGCTACGACTTGACCGCACCGGCGGTCATGCCGACGACGATCTGGCGTTGCACCAGGACGGTCACGATCAGGACGGGAAGCGTCACGAGGATTGCGGCGGCGGCGAGTGGCCCGAAGGCAAGGCGTTCGAAGGTGAGGGTGTTGAAGACGAGGACCGGAAGGGTGCGCGTCTCGCGACCGGCAAGCACGACGGCGAAGATGAAGTTGTTCCACGAGAAGATGAAGGCCAACAGCGCCCCGACGACGATGCCCGGGCGCCCGAGGGGTAACGCCACGTGCCAGAACGCCTGCCACGGGCTTGCCCCATCGACTGAGGCGGCTTCGTCGAGGTCGCGCGGCAGGCCGTCGAAGAAGCCGACCATGACCCAGATCACCACTGGCAACCCGATCACGAGGTGCGTGATGACGAGGGCCGTCAAGGTGTTGTTCAGGCCAACGGCGCGGAACATGATGAACCACGGGATCAGGTAGGAAAGCGCTGGCGTCATGCGGGCGATCAGGACGAAGGCAAGCATTCCGCGACTTCTCGCCTTGGAGATGCCGTAGGCGGCGGGTACGCCGAGGATCAGTGCAATCAGGGTGGACCCGCCGGCGATGACCGCCGAATTCGTCGTGTAGCGTCCGATCGGGCTGCCGTCGAGTATCTGCCGGAAGCTATCAAGGGTGGGGCTTCGCGGGATGAAGATGGGCGGGTAGGCGGTGTTCTCGACATCCGGCTTGAGGGAGAGCGAAAGCATCCACAGGAAGACGAAGGCGGCTGGCAACACGAGCAGGAAGACGGCGATGCCGAGGATGAGGCCTCGCCGTGCCTGCCCGGCGATCCGGGGCCACGGCGACGGGTCGGCACGGCGCGCGAGGGTCACACCCATCGCGTGCGTTCCCGCAGGTAGAGCGAACCGAGGCTGAGGCCCACGATGAGCGCGAAGAAGATAACGACGACCGCCGAGGCCTGGCCGATCTGGTAGAAGCTGAAGGCCTTCAGGTAGAGGAAGATGTTCAGGGTCTCCGAGGCGGTGCCCGGGCCGCCCTGCGTGATCGTGAAGATCAGGTCGAACGCCTTCAGGGCGTCGATCGTGCGCAAGACCACGGCGACGAGAATGACCGGCATCACTAGTGGCAGGGTGATGTAGATGAAGGTCTGCCACGGCGCGGCGCCGTCGATGCGCGCGGACTCATACGGTTCGACAGGCAGGGTGGCGAGACCCCCGAGGACGATGAGCATGACGAGCGGTGTCCACTGCCAAGTCTCGACCATCGCGAGGGCGGGCAGGACCGTGCCGGGGGCGTAGACCCAGAGCGACGGCGTTAACCCGACACTCTTGAGCAGGTAGTTCAGGACGCCGAGTTGCGGGTGGAACATCCTCGCCCAGACCAGGGCGACGGCGACCGACGTGGCCATCATCGGCATGATGCAGATGCCTCGCACGAGGCCTCGCAACGGGAACTCGTGGTGGAAGACGGTGGCGGCGGCGGTGCCGAGGACGACCGGCATGGTGACCGAGAAGAGCGCGTACAGGGCAGTCCGCCAGACCGCGGCGATGAAGCGCCGGTCGGAGAAGGCACTCACGTAGTTGTCGAGGCCGATGAACGTGCGTGCGCCGGTGATCTGCCAGTCATGGAGGCTCATATAGACAGTGAACATCCACGGGAAGATGATGATCGCGACGGTCACGACGACCGCCGGGACGATGAACCAGACGTAGCGCGTGCCCATGGCCCGGCCCTCCTGGTTCCGGTGCGAGCGAAGCGGATTGCAATCAAGAGGTGGTGTGGACGGGAGAGGGGAAACTCACTCCCCTCTCCCGTCCACACCCCATGCCGTCGCCCCTCATTTCGGTTAGCCGGCCCCATCTTTGGATGAACCGACCCGTTGACATGAGGTTCAACATGGGTCGGCGCTGGGGAAAGCGAGCCGGACATGAACCGGGTGAGGTGGTGCGGGCTACGCCTTGATCGACTTCTCGAGAACCGGTTTGAACTCCTCGGTGGCCTTGGTAAGTTCGGCCTTCGGGTCGGCACCACTGATCATGTTGGTGAGGGCAATGCCGAAGACGTCGCGGAACTCGGTGACCGGGATGATCTGGGGCAGGCCCGGCCGTCCCACCTTCGTGCTGGCCACGAGGGTATCGAACCATTCCTTGGGTACGGTGAGGTTCTTGGTGGCGTCGGCACTGGAGTAGGGCGACTGGCGCGCTGGGGAACCACCGCCGGAGGAAAGCAAGCGGGTCTGGTTGACCTTGCCGGTTGCCCACTGGAGGTAAAGCCAGGCGGGGCCCTTCTTCTTGGTGGCGTTGGTGATGCCGATGCCGTCGCCGAACATGGCGGCGTGCTGTGCCTTTGGCCCTTTTGGCGTGAGGATGTAGCCGACCTTGCCCTTGACCTTGGACTTGGTGGCGTCCTCAAGCGGTGTGGCGAAGCCGATGCCGTCGTACCACATGCCGACGGTGCCTTGCATGAAGGCGGTCTGGCACTCGTTCCAGTTGAAACCGGCGACACCCTCGGGAGAGTACTTGCTGAGGAGTTCCTTGTAGAGGGCGGCGGCAGCGATGGCTTCGTCGGTCGTGGTCTTGAGCGACATGTCTTTCGGATCGAGGGTGTCGACGCCCCACCCGTGCAAGAGGCCGGTCCAGACGGGCACGTTGGCGTTCTTGAGGCCTCGGGCCGCGAAACCGTAGACGCCGCCTTTGGGGTCGTGGATTGCCTTGGCGGCGGCGACGAGGTCGTCGTGCGTCTGCGGTGGCTTGAGACCCTTCTTCTCGAGGATTTCCTTGTTGTAGTAAAGGATCCAGAAGTCCAGATTGTTCGGCATGGTGTCCATGCGTCCGTCGGCTTGGGTGCTGTAGTCGACGCTTGGCTTCCCGAAATCCTCGAACGCGAGGGTGGGATCGGTCATGGACGCGTCCTTGAGGAGGGGGTTGAGGTCGAGCATCCACTTGCCCTTCCCGATCAGGCTCTTCTGGACGTGCAGGGAGATCTGGGTAATGTCGAAACTCGGGTTGCCGGACGTGAACTCAATGACCGTCTTCTGGCGCTGCTGCTGTTCGGGGACGACGTCGGCCTCGACCTTGATGCCGGTGAGGTCCTCGAACTCCTTTTGGTTCTTGGTAAGGACGTCGGCACGCGGGCTGGTGACCAGGAGGACGCTGATGGATTCGCCCTTGTACTTCTTCCAGTCGAAGCCACCCCCGGCGGCGGCGGCCGGCGCGGTAGTGGGGGCAGCGGCCGGTTTGGTGGCGGCGGCCGCCACCGTCGGGGCGACGGTCGGAGCGGCTGCTGCCGGCGCCTTGGTTGGGGCCGCAGTGGGGGTCGAGTCGCCACCGCAGGCGGCGAGGCTGGCGCTGAAGCCGACGAGGGCGGCTGCCTGCGCCAACAAGTGTCGCCGGCTCTTGGCAGGTGAAGCTGTCTTGTCCGTAGTCATGGGTCCCCCACTTTCCGCGCGCCATTCCGAGCAGGTGCGCAACAGTTCCTGAAACCTGATCGTAACCTCTTATTGGCGCACACGCAATCAGGGAGCTGTTTTCGCGACCGGGAGTCCGGGGTGCGGCTGATCTATTTCGTCCCCTGCTTCGCCCACCAAGCGTCGAGGACCGACTGGATGCGGGGTTGGAGTATCTCCAGGGCGTCCTTGGCGGCAAGCGTGCCGAAACGCATCCGGTCAAGCGTGCGCGACAGGTCGGCTTCGCGGTCGAGGACGGCTTCGGTGACGGCGCCGACCACATTGATCGTCGATCCCTCGATGGCTTTCAGGAAGGCTTCGGCGTTGGCCACGTTGTAGCGCTGGGTCGCAAGGGGAAGCCAGAAACGACGGTTGGTCTCGGGAACGTTGCACATGCGTCCGCCCTCGGCGATGCGCTTCTGTCCGGCGTCACCGCCAATCCACTTCATCAGGCCCCACGCGGCGTCGGGGACCTTGGACGCCTTGGCCATCACCTGCCCCTCCACCAGGTTGAGGTGGATCTTCTTTCCGGTGCGTCCGGTCGGCAGTACTTGCACATCGAACGCGGTGCCTCCCGGACGCTTGGCCTTGTCCCCCCACATGCGGGGCAGGAACCACGGACCCTCGACTTTCATGGCGACGTTCCCGAACTCGAGACGGTTTGCCTCGGGGTTCTGTTCGAGGGTGGCTTGCGTGGGTGCAACCTTGAAGGTGTATTGCGTGTCGAACAACTGGTACTGGAGGGCCTCGACGATCTCCGGTGCCGTCCAGTTCGCCTGCTTTGGTTCGGTGATGCGGTCCCACTCGAGGCGCCCGTTCATGCGCCACCATGGCGTGTTCCGCAAGTAGCCGGGGTTCCACTGGTAGCCGTACACGGGGCCGCGATCGGTGGTTCCGGTCAGTTTCCGCGCGGTTTCCTGGAAGTCGGTGACGGTCCAATCAGGCTTGGGGTACATGATCCCGGCGCGGTCGAAGTGTTCCTTCACATAGAACATCACCATCGTGCCGATGTTCGATGGCGAGAGGTATCGCTTGGCACGGAACTTCGTCTGGAGTTCGTAGGCATCGTCGTTCGGCCAGGGCGCGGTCCACTTGTCGCGCGCGGCGCGATCATCGAGTTCCTGCAAGGCGCCGGTGACGGCATGGGACTGCCACTGCCATCCCTGGAAGTAGGCCAGGTCTGGAGGGTTGCCGGATGCCACGCCACCTTGGAACTTGTCGTAATACCCGGGATTGCCGTTGCCGTTCACCTGATGGTCGTTGGCAACCTTCACGTTCGGGTACGCGGCAGTGTAGTCGGCGGCGATGGCGTCGTAGACGTCCCTGTCCTGAATGTCGTCCCAGACCTGCACCTTGATCGTGACCGGCGGGACGGCGGTGGGACTGAATGGCAGGGAGATGTCGGCGGGACTGCAGGCGGCGCCGAGGGCGGTCGTGGCGACGGTGGTTGCGAGGGTCGCCTGCCGGAACAGTCGGCGCCGGGTGGTTTCCGTGCCACTTCCGTCGCTTCCGATTGAACCCTGCGTTGTCATTCCGGTGTTCCCTCACCCAAGCCGCATCGCAACTGACGCGGAGACGCTTCGGATGATTTTGGCACGCGTGAAGTTGCCTGTCGTTCCAAGTTATCACCGGAACCGGTGGGAGGCTATGGTTATGCGGGACGAGATGACAGGGTGTCGGCGTCGCGCACCACTGGTTGCGTGATTGCGAAGCCACAAGGTCGGGTTACCACCAAGGAGATCGGGCCGATGAGCGAACAGGATCAGATGAACGCGCTGGCGACGCAGTTGCCGATCGGGGCACACGCGTTGCATGGCGTCCTTTCCGGCGGACAACCGGAACCGGAACACGTCGCCCTCCTGGCGGCGGCGCATGTCCATACCGTGCTTGATCTCAGGTTGCCGGAGGAAGAGCGCGGGTACGACGAGGCGGCGACGGTCGCGCAGGCAGGGATGGAGTACCTGAACATTCCGGTCGGGCCGGCCGGGCCCGACGATGCGGCGTATGACAAGGCCCGCGAAGTCCTCCGCGATGCCGGACGGCGCCCGATCCTGATCCATTGCAAGAGTGCCAACCGGGTTGGTGCGGTGGTCTTGCCGTACCTGATCCTTGACGAGGGTCATTCCGAGGCCGAAGCCGTGGAGATTGCGACGGCGGCGGGCCTCAAGGTACCGGCGTTGCGGGAATCCGCCCTGGCCTACGTGGCAAGGCACCGGGAATAGTCGCGCCAGGCGATACCACCCCGCCATCCCGCCTGATTTACGTACTCTTCGCTCCCGCGATTGGCCCCGGTCCGTCGTTGGCGGGGGTAGTGGCAGTGGTTCGCTACCCACCGGAACGATGATGGACCGTTCCGGTTGATGGACGGCCTGATCGGTTTTGCCGTGGTGGCAGGCATGTTGACGATGCGCCCTGGCCTCGACACGGCACAGGTGCTGCGGTCGGCGACGCTTGACAGGTAGTCCGGGGCGCGGTCTGTCAGAGTTGCTCACGCAACTGGGCAATGACCGACGTGGTGATGCCGGGGACGGTGAGGAGTTCGGCGTCGGTGGCGGCCTTGATGCCGGCAAGGCTGCCAAACCTAAGCATCAGGGCCTTCTTTCGCTTTGGCCCGACCCCATCGACACGGTCGAGGCGGCTGCCAATCTGTCGCTTGCTTCTCACCAACTGGTGATAGGTCACGGCGAAGCGGTGCGCCTCATCGCGGATGCGCTGGACTAGGTAGAGCGCCTGGGAGGTGCGGGGCAGGAGGACTGCCTGGCTGTAGCCGGGACGGAAGAGTTCCTCGTACTGCTTGGCGAGGCCCACGACTGGCAGGCCTCCGGTGCCAATGGCGACCCCGAGGGTTTCCAGTGCCTCGACGGCCGCGCCGAGTTGGCCCTTTCCACCGTCGATGATGACGAGATCCGGCCAGACACCCCACCCCTTGCCGTCGGCGGATGGCGAGGCATCGATGTCGGTCTGGTCGGCGGGGCCGTCGTCATCGGGCGCAAGGAGACCGGCTTCGCCGGCATCCTCGGGGAGGGAAACGGTGTCATCCACGGCTTCCGATGATGGACGGGATTGCCCGCCTGACCCCCGGGCCCCCATCCCGGCGCGGGCAGGGGGTGAGAGGTGACCCCCACCCGCTGCCACTGGGTGCGCGCCATCGGAGAGGGGAGAGGTGACCCCCGCGTCAGTCTCGTTCCCCGGTGCGCCAGTTCGCATTGTCGTCGACCCGACCACAGAGGCAGCATGAGCACGGCGGAAGCGACGTTCGATGACTTCGTACATCGACTTGAAGTCGTCGTTCTGGTCACCGGCCTTCATCTTGAACCGCCGGTAGGCGTGCCGGGCGGGCTTGCCGTCCTCGAAGACGACCATCGAAGCGACAGTGCTGGTTCCCTGAACATGGGAGATGTCGTAGCACTCGATGCGACGGGGCGGATCGGCGAGGTTGAGGCCCTCGGCGAGTTCGCGCAGGGCCTCGGTGGTCTTGCGCCGGTCGGCAAGCCATTCCACCTGCATGCGCTTGAGAGCCAGGGTGGCGTTCTTGTCGACGAGGTCGAGGAGATCCTTCTTCGGGCCGCGCTGCGGCACCTCGAAATGGACGGCCCCGCCACGACGGGTTGCCATCCATTCGCGCAGGGTCCGTTCGCCCATCGGTGACGCCTGGACGAGGACGAGGGGTGGGACGAAGGTGGCGCGTTCGTAGTACTGCTGGACAAACTGCGCAACGATCTCGCCCGCCTGGGCCCCCGCGGTGTCGGACAGGACGAACTCCTCGCGACCGACGACGTTGTCTTCGCGGACGGTGAAGACTTGCACGACAACTTCGTCACCATCGGCGGCGTAAGCGATGGCGTCGAGGTCACCGCGGCCGACCGATGTGATGCGCTGCTTCTCGATGACCTGTTCGGCGGCGCGGATACGATCGCGAAGGGCGGCGGCCCGCTCGAACTGGAGATCGCCGGCAGCGGCTTCCATCGCGATGCGCAGGCTGTCCAGGGCGTTGCGCCCGCGTCCCTCCATGAAGTGGATCAGGTCCTGGACTGATGAGCGGTAGGCGGTCTCGTCGATCGCCCGTACGCAGGGCGCGCTGCACCGCTTGATATGGAACAGCAGGCAGGCGCGCTGGTAGGTGCGGTCCATGTCCAGGGTGCAGGTCCGGAACTGGAAGAGGCGTTGGAGGTGCTTGACGGTCTCGCGAAGGGCTGTCGGATCGGAATAGGGGCCGAAGTACCGCGAGCCATCTTGACTGGTGCGACGCGCGGTGCTGATGCGCGGGTACCGCTGGTTCATCGAGATCTTGAGGTAGAGATACTGCTTGTCATCCCGCAACTTGATGTTGTACCGCGGATGGTGTTCCTTGAGGAGGATGTTCTCGAGGATCAGGGCTTCCTGTTCAGTGGCCGTGACGATCCAGTCGAATGAGGCGATGCGGGCGACAAGGTGACGCACCTTGATGCCGAGGTCGTCCTGCTTCTGGAAGTACGACCGGACCCGGTTGCGGAGGACACCGGCCTTGCCGACGTACAGGATGCGTCCTTGGGGATCGCGCATGAGGTAGACGCCGGGTTGGGTGGGGACGAGGCGAAGGCGTGCCTTGAGGTCAGCAAGGGGCATCAGGCACGGACTGCGCGGTCTTTCCGGTTCATCGCCGGGCAGAGGGGCGGGTACTGGTTCCGGGGTGGCAACGGCTCCGTCGCTGTCCGCCTGACCGCTTTGCCCGGGATTTGAAGACGCTTCGGTTGGCGTATCCACGCGCCCCCCATTTTTCCGCCTCGCCCCTGTGGTCATCGTGCCCGTCGCATCCTGGCCAATCGTACCGGGCCTCCCCCCTGAGATCGACGGCGCGATGCTGGCTTCGCACATTCTGAGCGGTAGTTGGCCTCCGGTTTGTGTGCGTTCGTGCCTATACTTACGGATTGCTGCCCGGTTTCGAGCATGACGGCCTTGCCGGACATTTTTCGGGCGTCGGCAGACGAAGGTGGCGGCATGAACGGCAAACTCGTCTTCTCCATCCTTCTGGTGGTATTCATCGACCTGTTCGGGTTGAGCCTCATCATCCCCCTGCTTCCGGGCTACGTGAAGATGTTCGGGGCGGCGGAGACGACCGGTGGGTTGCTGTTCGCTGCCTACGCCGTCATGCAGATGATTGGCGCGCCGCTGCTGGGCAGGCTTTCCGATCAGCACGGGCGACGCCCGGTCCTGATCTTCTCCATCGCCGGGACGGCTATCGGGTTCATCCTGATGGGCTTGGCGACGTCCTACGTGTTGTCTCTGGAACTCCTGTTCGTGGCCCGGATCATCGCGGGGATCAGCGGCGGGAACCTCAGTGTTGCTCAGGCGTACATCTCCGACGTCACCGATGCCAAGAACCGGGCGAAGGGACTGGGATTGATCGGTGCAACGTTCGGTCTCGGGTTCATCTTCGGACCGGCAACAGGTGGCATCCTGGCCGACATGGTTGATGTGTCATTCCCCTCATATGTGGCGGCTGGCCTGTGCGTGTTCAACCTGCTTCTGGTGCTGTTCTGGCTACCGGAGTCGCTGAGTGCCATGGAGCGGGCGGCGCGCCGCCTCGGCGCTGGGAAGGCCGGACCGGTCTTCTCGCTGGAGGCAATGACCTCGGCACTGCGCCGTCCGTTCGTGGGGTCGCTGCTGGTCACCCGGGCTGGGGTCACGTTGGCTGGGGGTCTCGTGCAAACCGTCTCCGGCTTCTACATGATCAAGAAATTTGATCTGAAACCAAGCGAGATCGCCTTCGTGCTGACATACGTCGGTGTCCTGTCGGTGATCGTGCAGGGCTTCCTGGCTGGTCGAATCAGCGCACGGGTACGTGAGGATGTGCTCATCATGGGGTGCGTCGGTCTCATGGCTTTCGCGATGATTGGTTGGGCGCTGGCACCGACACTGTTACTGTTCAACCTGAACCAGATCCCGATGGCATTCTCCCTTGGGCTGCTGACCACCCTGATGTCTTCGACGCTTTCCAAGTCTGTCCAACCGCAGGAGATTGGTGGCATGCTTGGCCTCGGCACGTCGATTGACAGTGCCATGCGTGCGGTGGCACCGCTCATTGGCGGGTTCATCTTGGAGACGTATGGCACCGCGGCACCGGGTGGCTTCGGGGCAATCGTGATGCTCATTTCCTTTGGCTACGTCTTCACGACGGTGTACAACCATCCAAGGGCGTTGCAACTGCGCGCTGCATCGGCGACTGCATATGTAACTGGGAAGGCAGGCGCCGGTCCGACGCTGGAGTGAGCTTCTCGCCACCACCACCGGATTGGATGGCGCTGCGCTTGGCGACCCCATCGAGACGGATTGGAATATGCTTTGCGTGGGAGATTGGGGAGGCGATGCCGGGACGGTTTGTTGACAAACCGGCCACGCCGTAATCGCGCCTGATCTAGGGGTCTTGCCAATGATGGAGACGACGCACTACGAATTGCCTGCGGAAGGTATCTCCCTGCTTGGCTACGTGGTGCGCCGGATGCACAAGACCAGGTGGCTGATGCCTGTCGGGACGATGGCGGCATCTGGCCAGTCTCCCGAAGCGCTGGCGCACGTGGCGGTCTACGCCATGCTTTCCTCCACTTCCTATGGCCGGGCGGGCTACCAACCGGTCTTCAACCGTGCCGGTGACGTGGAGAGTGAGGCGGACCCGGCGACGGGTGCGTCGGTGACCGCGAAGGTTCTCGCGTTGCGTCCGCGGATTGCCATCGACTACGACGCGGTCCTGCCGGATGGCGAGACCTTTTCCGGCAGCGAGGAGATCCTGGGGACGACGTTCGGCCTACGGGGACTTGGGATGCCGGCGCCATCGCGCTTCAGTTTCACGGCGCCAGGCTACAGCGCGACGCTTGACGGGACGATTACCAGTGAATTGACCCTCGCGATCTTCGGTGGCACGCGGATCCGTGGGTACGGGTCTCTCGCGATGTCGGACAGTGCCGGGAACCGGGGCGAGATCACGATTGACCGTGACCAGAAGATTGGCCTGACGGTGTCTGGTGAGCGCTACGGGGTCAATCTGGCAACCTGGACCGTGGCGCGTCCGGCGGACCCGGTGCCCCGGGACATGTAACTGTCCACCTGAGGCAGTGTGATCCGAAAGAGATCCCCACGTCCTTCCCCTCCCCCGTTCCGACGGGAGTAGGGCGTGGCGCAGGCATGTGCAGCCACTCGTTGTGAACGGGATTGATCCCGGTTCCTGAGGCATCGACCGGTAGGAGGAGCGGTGGCGGTGCGACACTCGCTGGGATGACAGCGGACACGTTCGGATTGCCTGCCCGA
>SXGT01336546.1_pt1 | contig 12298 bp, 8 predicted proteins | sample 3176221 | NCBI WGS metagenome assembly SXGT01 (sample SAMN11356862, study PRJNA531348) | freshwater metagenome | isolation source: freshwater sample F1-120 | place: China: Fuxian Lake, Yuxi | collected 2017-12-25
CACACCGGATATCGCCGGCGAGGGGGTCGCGAATCCGACCGCACTGCTGCTGGCGGCCTGCCTCATGCTCGACCACGTCGGGCATGACAGGGCCGCCGGTGATATCCGCGGCGCGCTGGGGCGGGTGCTGCGTGAAGACCGCATCCTGACCCGCGACCTGGGTGGTCGCGCGAGCACGGCCGAGTTCACTCGAGCGCTAGTGCGGCGGCTGGGCACCCGGCCGGCCGCACGCCGGGCCGCGCCCCGGAAACGCAGATAGACAGTTGATGATCCGGTGGAAGGCGCAGGACTGGAGCGTCGCGGCGCGGGCCGACCGCCCGGGGGATGGGCGATCTTGGGGGGTGGCAAGGGCCTTCGCGCCGCGCGCTCCTAAATAGTCAGCAACTTGGCAGTGCTGAAATACTGAGATGTTTTTTTGCTATTTCTATCAATTGCCTATGAGACCGCCCGGATCAGGCCGGCTCGAGAGCCTCGAGCTGCTCAATCGCGCGAGTGAGCGCGCGGCGCTCCCGTTCGGCGGACCGCCAGCGCTCGTGCGCGGCGCCGATTGCAGGGTCGGCCGCGTGGGGTAATTCGCGCAGCGTCGTGTACTCCGTCCACGCGGCCGAAGCGAACTCGGTCGTGTGGTGCCAGCGGCGCATCAGCGCCTCCAGGTCCGTGTCGGGATCAACCAATCGCATGGCCAGTGTTCCTCCAGCATGGGTTGTTGTTCGCTCGCGCGGGCGATTCGGACTCCCCGGCAAGTGGCGCTCAACATGACGCGCAGGTTGCATGTCGTTTGTGACAGCCCCGGGACCGGTAGGTTGCAACGCCGTGACGATTCAGCCCGCGCGACGATGCCACGGCGAACATGACAAACCCTGCTGCATATGCGAGTCTTCGCGCGTTGGTGCGCAGTTACCACAGGACTGCGTGTGTGCCAGCAGATCGCTGGCTGATTTGTGGGGAGCAAGCAACATGGATAGCAAGACTACTAGTCGGCTCAGTGCGGCCGTGGCCACGGCCCTGCTGGCTGCAGCTGCGACGCCAGCCTTGGCGGTTGAGGAGATTCTCGTCACGGCAACGAAGCGAGAGTCCACCATTCAGGACGTACCCTTTTCGGTGAGCGCCCTGACGCAGCAAGACATCGAGCGGACGGGCGCGACGACGATCGAAGACATCTCGCGCAACGTCGCGGGCCTGTCGGTGCAGAACCTGGGACCCGGCCAGAGCCAGGTCGGCCTGCGCGGCGTCTCCGCCGGCCAGATCGTGCGCGATCAGCCCGGCGTGAAAGAGCAGGTGGGCATCTACCTCGACGAGTCGGTGATCTCGCTGTCGCTGTTCACCCCGGATCTCGACCTGTTCGACCTGAACCGGGTCGAAACGTTGCGCGGCCCGCAAGGCACGCTGTTCGGGTCGGGTTCCATCGGCGGTACGGTGCGCTACATCACCAACCAGCCAAAGCTCGGCGCGTGGGAAGGCGCTGTCGAGGCCAACCTGAACGAAGTCACGGACGGCGGCACGGGCGGGCACATCAAGGGCGTCGTGAACATCCCGATGGGCGATGCGCTCGCGCTGCGCCTCGTCGGCTACTACACCGAGTACGGCGGCTTCATCGACGCGCTGCGCGAAGGCGGGGACATCGACAAGGACGTCAATGACGGTGACCGCCAGGGCGTACGCGCGTCGCTGCGCTGGGAGCCGACGGACAACATCGTCATCACGCCGCGTTTCGTCTACCAGGAAGTCGACGTGAACGGGTTCAACCGCGAAGAGGTTTTCAACTTGTTCGCGAATCCTTTCACCGACCCGGATGCCCCCGGTGGCCGGGAACCGGTGACGTTCAAGGAGCGCCAGCAGTTCCTGCTCCTGGATGAGGAGTTCACCGACGAAACAACCATCGCCGACCTGACGATGACATTCGGCTTGGGCGCCGTCGACCTGACCTCCATCACGAGCTACACGCAGCGCGATATCCTCGTGAGCCGCGATGCGAGCGCGTTGACGGCTAGCGTGTCGGTCGACCTGGGCTTCGCTGATGACGACATCCTGCTGCCGTCCAACCTGCGAGATACAACGGATCTGGAGCAGTTCACCCAGGAACTTCGGGTTGCCTCGAATGGTGATGGCGCCATCCAGTGGCTCGTCGGCGCCTTTTATTCCGACGTGAAGCGCGACTACGCGCAGCGACTCCCGACGCCGGGCTACGATGCGGCGACGGACGCGGCACTGGGCGACGGTACGGCGGCCGGTGCTGCCAACGGCTATGGTCCGGACTCCCCCTTCAACTCCGACCTGCCCTACGACATTGAGCAGTGGGCGCTGTTCGGCGAGGCCTCCTGGGCTATCACCGACCCGCTGATCCTCACGGTTGGTGCCCGCTACTACGACTTCGAGGAAGAGCGCGTCATCTCCAGCGGTGGCCTGTTCGCCAATGGTGACGACGGCCAGGTCGACAACACCGACTCCGATGGCATCACCCCGCGCGTACTCCTGAGTTACAAGGCCACCGAGAATGTGACCTTCAACGCCCAGGCGTCCCAGGGCTTCCGTCTCGGCGGCGTCAACGACCCGTTGAACGTGCCGCTCTGTACTGACGAGGACGAGGCGATCTTCGGCGGCTTCCAGGACTACGACGACGAAACGCTGTGGAACTACGAGGCCGGGGTCAAGATGAACTCCGACACCTTCACGTTCAACGCCGCGGTCTTCCGTACGGAAATCGATGACCTGCAGGTGACGCTTGATGCGGGATCCTGCTCGTCGCGCATCTCGTTCAATGTCGAGGAGGCGCATACCAACGGCATCGAGTTCGAGATGGTGAACGAGCCGATGGAGGGCCTCGAGCTCTCGATCGCCGGCACCTTCCTCGAGGCGGAACTCGATTCCACCGTCCGCGACGGCGACGGCAATGTGATTGGTGGCCTCGAAGCCGGCAATCGCCTGCCGTCAGTACCCGAGTTCCAGGTCGCCGCGAGTGCGACTTATAGCTGGCAGGTACTCCAGAACGCCGAAGGCTGGGTGTCGGCCTCGCTGCAGCACATCGGGGACCGCATCACGCAGCCATCCGACCAGTTGCCGGGCGCCGGCACCTTCGCCTCGAACTTGCCTTACGGCGGTGCCACCGGCGATGACGAAACCTTCGTCGACCTCGAGCTCGATGCCTACACGCTGTTGAATTTGAGCGGCGGTGTCGACTTCGACAGCTGGTCGATCATGGGCTATGCCACCAACCTGACCGACGAGAACGCCGACCTGGCCTTCGACAAAGAGCGCGGCGGTCGCGCACGGCTGGGCTTCCACACGAACCAGCCGCGTACGGTGGGCGTGACGGCACGGTTCAAGTTCTGAGCAACTGAAGTCGGAACTGACGAGAGGGAAAGGCCCCGCTTCGGCGGGGCCTTTTCTTTTCTGCCGGCGAATCACTGGGCGTTGCGATCCTGAACGGTCGCCTTGCTCGCCAGGCTGAAGCGGGGCTCCGCGCTGCGGTTCTCGCCCAACACCAGCTCCGCGACGTAGCGGCCCACGGCCGGGCCGTGCTTGAAGCCGTGGCCGGAACCGGCACCGACCAGCCACGCGTTCGCGAGTGCCGGATGGCGATCGATGAGCAGATCGCCATTGGAGCTGTTCTCGTACTGGCACACCCGGCTCTCGACCAGCGGCTGTGCCGCAAGCGCCGGAAACCGCCGCGCGAGGTAGGCGCGGATGTCGGCGAGTCCGTCGGCCGAGACCTGCCGTTCCAGTGTGTCGGGATCCGCGGCGGGGCCATGCCGATCCCGCGCGATCTTGAAGCCGCGGCTTTCGAGATTCGGCATGCCGTAGTAGATGTCGCCGCCGTTGAAGTCGGCCCAGCCCGGTAACCGAACGGGCTCGAAGCGGGCGTCACCCGGTGGCGGCGCGAAGAAGAAGACTTCCTGGCGGGTGGGAAAGATCCGTCCGCCCAAGAGACCCGGAAAAAGCTTCGGCAACCACGGGCCGCAGGCGAACACGTAATCGCCGGCAATCAGTGCGGCACCCGAGCGGGTCGCGAGCGACTCGATGCGCGTCTCCCCCGTGGGCGGCAGTACGGCTTCCTGCAGGTAGTCTCCGCCCGCGGCGATGAACTCGGCGACGAGCGTCTGCACGGCGCGGCGCGCCATGAGCACGCCGAAGCCGGGCTCCAGCAAGCCGAAGGCGATACCGTCCCAGCGCACCTGTGGATAGGTCTTCTCCAACTCCCCGTGCGAGAGCTCCTGCAATGGCAGGCCGAGTCGCACATGGGCAGCCCGGCTCGTCCGCGCGAATGGCTCGTCGCGGTCGAAAAACATGAGCACGCCGGTGGGGTGGAACAGCGGCAGAGCACCGCGGTCCGACAGCGCCTTCCATGCCACTAGCGAATCGAGCGCCATGCGCGTGTAGACCTCGTCACCGCCGTAGAGACCGCGCGTCATGCGCGACTCGCCGCCGGAGGAAGCGCCCGCATGGGCCGGCCCGATGGCATCGACCAACAACACGCGGCGACCGCGCCGTTGGAGTTCCCGTGCAGTCCAGGCGCCGAAGACTCCGGCACCGACAACCGCAACGTCGGGTTTACTGGTCGCGGCGCCGACGCGCTTCATGCCGGCTGCCGCCAGGGTGCCGGCGACCAGCGCGCGGCGGGAAATCGGGGTTCGGGGCGGGGCGGCCATGTATTTTGTCTCCCGACTCACTTGCCGATGCAAAAGGAACCAAAGATGCGCCCGAGCAAATCGTCACTGGTGAATTCGCCGGTGATTTCCGCGAGCGTGTTCTGCACCTGCAGCAACTCCTCTGCCATGAGTTCGCCCGAATCGGCGCCTTCCAGCAGCCGACAGGCGGCATCGAAATGCTCGCGGGCGACGGCCAGGCGCTCGAGGTGCCGGCGGCGGGCCGTGATGAGGCCCTCGGAGCCGGCCCGATAGCCTGCGGCCGCCTTCAGGCGCTCGCGCAAACCGGCAATGCCGGCTCCGGTGAGTGCCGACACGTTGAGGGTGTCGCGGCTCGCGGTCGCCGGCTCACCGCTGATGTCGATCTTGTTGCGAACGAGGGTGCAGGAGATCCCGGCGGGGAGTTCGGCCCGCAACGCAGCGACATCCGCATCGCCGCCGGCACTCGCATCGATCACCAGGAGTGCATGGTCGGCACGAACAATTTCCGCGCGTGCACGCCGTACCCCCTCCTGCTCGACGACGTCAGTGGCATCGCGCAGACCGGCGGTGTCGACGATGTGGATCGGCAGCCCGTCGATCTCCAGCCGCTCGCGCACGACGTCCCGCGTGGTGCCCGGCACTGGTGTGACGATCGCGGCGTCGTAGCCGGCGAGCGCGTTCAGCACACTCGACTTGCCGGCATTCGGTCGCCCCGCGATCACCACCTGCCAGCCGTCGCGTAACAGGCAGCCCGTGCGGACCGTCGCAGCGAGCTCATCGAAATACGCGGCGACTCCGCCAATTCGCGAGCGCAGCTCCTCGCTCTTCAGGAACTCTGTGTCCTCGTCCGGGAAATCGAGTGCGGCCTCGACCCAGGTGCGCAGCTCCGTGACCCGCTCGTTCAGCGCCAGCACGGCCGCCGAGAAATCGCCACGCAGCGAGCGTTGTGCCGCCCGCGCAGCCGTTTCCGACTCGGCGTTGATCAGATCGGCGATCGCTTCAGCCTGGGTGAGATCCAGTTTGTCGTTGAGGAATGCCCGTTCGGTGAACTCGCCGGGCCGTGCCAGCCGCGCGCCGAGCTCGATGGCGCGTGCAATCACGAGGTCCACGACCACGGGGCCACCATGGGTGTGGAGCTCGAGAACGTCTTCTCCGGTGAAGGAATGGGGCGCGGGGAAATAGAGCGCGAGGCCGAGGTCGAGCGCCTCGCCATCGCCGTCGCGGATGCCGGTGAGCGTGGCGTGTCGGGGCGTCGGCAGCAGTCCGAGCAGCGCGAGGCTGACATCTGCGACATCGGGACCGGAGAGTCGGATTACCGCGACGCCGCCGCGCCCGGCGGGCGTGGCACGCGCGACGATCGTGTCGGTCAGGTGGCCGTCGCCGGCTCCTTGTCCACGCCGAGTTTCTTGTTGATCTGCCATTGCTGCAGGATCGAGAGCGCTGTGTTAGTGACCCAGTAGAGTACGAGGCCGGCAGGGAAGAAGGCCATCATGCCCGCGAAGACTACGGGCATCCACTTCATGACCTTGGCCTGCACAGGGTCGGGCGGCGCGGGGTTCAGCGAAGTCTGGACGAACATCGCTCCAGCCATCAGCACCGGCAGGATGAAATAGGGGTCGCGATTCGAGAGATCGGTGATCCAGAGCGCGAACGGCGCCTGGCGCATCTCGACGCTTTCGAGGAGTACCCAGTAGAACGCGATGAAGAACGGCATCTGGATGAGCATCGGCAGGCAGCCGGCCGCCGGGTTGACCTTCTCGCGCTTGTAGAGATCCATCAACGCCTGGCTCATCGCGGCGCGATCGTCCTTGTAGCGCTCCTGCAGGGCTTGCAGCCGCGGTTGCAGCTTGCGCATCTTCGCCATCGACTTGCCGCTCGCTTCGGTGAGCTTGTAGAAGGCGATCTTGATCAGCACGGTCGCAAGGATGATCGCCCAGCCCCAGTTGCCGACGAGCTTGTGGATCTGCTCGAGCAGCCAGAACAGCGGCTGTGCCAGCAACGTCAGCACGCCGTAGTCGACGGTGAGGCTCAGGTCCTTGGCGGTCTCGTCGAGCTGGGATTGCAGCTTGGGGCCGACGAAGAGCTTCGCTTTGATCGTGGCGGCGGCGCCCGGCGCTACCGTGATCGTCGGCCCGATGCCACTCAGGGTGTAGACCAAACCAGCCGTGGTCACTTCGTAGTTCCAGGTCTCGTCGGCCGGCGGTACCGCAGCGGCGAGGAACTGGTGCTGGATGGACGCAACCCAGCCTTGCGCGACGGTTTGCCGATACGGCTGCTCGGCGAGGTCACCGACATCGAGCTTCTCGTACTTGTCACCGTCGTAGGCCAACGGTCCGGTGAACGAGTAGCTCTCGACGTCGAAGTACGACTGTTCCGGCGGATTGTGCAGCCGCTGGATCTGCAGGTAGCTCGCGGCCGCATAAGGCGCGCTGCCGAGATTGCGGATCCGGTACTCGAGGCCAACGTCATAGCGACCGCGGCGGAACCGATAGACCTTGTCGACAGCAACCGTGCCGGGTGCTTCCCAGCTCAGCACGACTTCGAGCTCGTCGGCCCCTTCAGCGAGGGCGTACTCGGTCTGCGCCGGGGCCAGCATGGTCAGGTGATTCGGCTCGGGCGCGCCATCCACCGAGCGCAGGCCGGTGTGAAACTGGAACAGCTCGTCCGGCGCACCGGACAGCAACTGAACGAGGACGTCCGGTTCATCCTTGTCGACTGGATAGCCGCGCAAGGTGGCCTTCTTCAGATCGCCACCGAGGCTATCGATCTCGATATCGACGACGTCGGTGCGGACGCGCACGACAGGCCCCTGCGTCGGCGCGCTTGGCGCGACCATTTCCGTTGCCGGGGGCTGTGCCGCAGGGACTGCCGGTGACTCGGACGTGGTCGCGCTGGCCGGCGTGGCCGGCAGTTGTGGCAGCGGTGCGGCGGGCGCTACTGCAGCGCTGGCTGCTGGCGCGGGCAATGGCGCGGGCGCGTAGTCCATCTGCCAGGCCTGCAGGCAGGCCCAGACCAGCAGCACGACCGACACCCATAGAACAAGCCGCAGATTCTCGATCATGACGTCGTGCCAGGCGAACGCCCCGTGCGGCGCTCGAGTTCAGACCAATGGCGGGCGAGGCTTGCGAAGATCGTTGGATTGTCCGCTTCGCGCGCGGCTTCTTTCACGATGACGACAATGTCGAGTCCGGAGAATCGTGCAGCGACCAGGCGGAAGCTCTCACGAATCACGCGGCGTATGCGATTGCGATTCACGGCAGTGCGAACTCGTTTGGCTGAAGCAGTCATGCCGAGCCGCGCATGGTCGACGCTTGAGGCGAGGTACAAGACGGTGAAGAGCGGATCCGCGATGCGTCTGCCGTTCTTGAATACCGCGTCGAACTCGGTGCCGCGCGTCAGCTTGTCGCGGGCCGTGAAACTGTAGGCAGGACGCGGCGTCGGCTTTGGCCTGCGGGCTGCAGGTATCAGGTCGTCAGTCGCGCGCGGCCTTTGGCCCGGCGGCGCTTCAGGATGAGACGACCGCCGCGGCTCGCCATGCGCGCCCGGAAACCGTGTGTCCGGCTGCGTTTGATCTTGCTCGGTTGATAGGTGCGCTTCATGGCTGCAAAAAGCCTTCTGAAAACAAAGCGATGGGGGTACTCAAAGAGGCGGCAAGGTTACGCAGGCGATCCGCTGGTGTCAACCGCATCAGGGCTGTGGATAACTCATATGCGGAGGGCTAGACTTCCCCTCCCCTCGATTCCGCCCATAACAACTCTCAACACCGGGGAACGACCCAACGTGACTTCTCTCTGGACGGGCTGCCTGCGCCAGTTGCAGTCGGATTTGACCGAAACCGATTTCAACACCTGGATTCGCCCGTTACAGGCCATAGAAGACTCGGGAACGCTGCGACTGCTGGCGCCCAACCGGTTCGTGGTCGATTGGGTCACGGCGCGTTGTCTGACGCGGATCCGGGAAGTCGTGGAGCGCGAGGCGGACGAGCCGGCACCCGCCGTGGTTTTGCAGATCGGCACGCGACGGCCTGACGCTGGCGTCACTCCTGCTGCCGTCACGGCGGTGTCGGTCAATCTGCAGCGGCTGCCCGCCGTGCCGGGTGGCCGGCTGAACCCGAACTACGTGTTCGAGCGCTTCGTCGAGGGCAAGAGCAACCAGCTGGCGCGGGCCGCGTCCCAGCAGGTGGCTGGCAATCCTGGTGGCGCCTACAACCCGCTGTTCATCTACGGCGGGACCGGGCTCGGCAAGACCCACCTGATGCAGGGGATCGGCCACGCCATCCTGGCTACGCGGCCGGATGCGCGAGTGGCCTACGTGCACTCGGAACAGTTCGTCCAGGACATGGTCTCGGCGCTGCGGCACAACACCATCAGCGACTTCAAGAAAGCCTACCGCTCGCTGGATGCGCTGCTCATCGACGACATCCAGTTCTTCGCCGGGAAGGATCACTCACAGGAGGAATTCTTCCATACTTTCAATGCGTTACTGGAAGGCCAAAAGCAGGTGGTGCTGACCTGCGACCGCTATCCCAAGGAAGTCGTGGGGCTCGAGGAACGGCTCAAGAGCCGCTTCGGCTGGGGCCTCACGGTTGCGGTCGAACCCCCTGAAATGGAGACCAGCGCGGCGATCCTGATCACCAAGGCAGCCGCCGAAGGCATCGAACTCCCCGAGGAGGTTGCTTTCTTCATGGCGCAACGGATCCGCTCGAATGTCCGCGAGCTCGAGGGCGCCCTCCGCCGGGTTATTGCCAACTCGTCGTTTACGGGCCGGCCCATCAATCTCGATTTCGCCCGCGAAGCACTCCGCGACCTGCTCGCCCTCCAGGAGCGCCTGGTCACGGTGGAGAACATCCAGAAAACGGTGGCTGAATACTTCAAGATTCGGGTCGCTGACGTGTTGTCGCAGCGACGCAGCCGCTCGGTGGCCCGACCGCGGCAGATCGCGATGTGTCTGTCGAAGGAACTGACGCGGCACAGCCTGCCCGAGCTGGGCGACGCGTTCGGCGGCCGCGATCACACAACCGTACTGCACGCCGTGCGTCGCATTCAGGAGCTGCGTGCCAGCGACATGCGTGTGCGCGAGGATTACCAGAACCTGCTGCGGACGTTGACGAACTGAAACGAAGGACGTGTGGGAAACTGACGTATAACTCTGTGTGTACGCTGTGGACGCTTTTTGGCGGCTTTTTCGCCCACAACTTTCACACAGTCAGCGCGTAGGATGCACCATCGGTTGTCCAGCGGCGAATGACGGCCAACACTCTGTAGCGTCTGATTAATGTCGTCTTATCCCCCGCGTCATGCGGGCTTAATCATCATTATTAATTCAGATATCTTTCCATTTGATATTTCATAGAGGCGCGCAATGAAGCTTTCCATCTCGCGTGACGCGTTGCTCAAGCCACTGCAGTCGGTGATCGGCGTCGTGGAACGGCGTCAAACGATGCCCATACTCGCGAACGTCCTGCTCGTCGCGAAAAACGGTGGGCTGTCGGTGACAGCTACAGATCTCGAGGTCGAGCTGGTGGCACAGGCCGAGGTCGAGAAGGTCGATGTACCAGGTGAAATCACCGTCCCTGGTCGAAAGCTTCTCGATATCGCGCGCGCGCTGTCGGATGGCGCCAAAGTCGGGCTGCAGCTTGAGGGCGACCGGCTGATCATCAAATCGGGCCGAACCCGATTCGTGCTATCGACACTACCGGCCGCGGACTTTCCGCTGGTCGAGAAGGTCGATGCGGCAAGCCGCCTGAAGTTGCCGCAGAAGGAAATCGCGCGGCTCCTGGACAAGACCCAGTTCTCGATGGCCCAGCAAGACGTCCGCTACTACCTCAATGGTCTGTTGATCGAGACCAGCAAGAAGCGCGTTCGCGCGGTGGCAACCGATGGCCATCGACTGGCGCTTTGTGATATTTCTATTGATAATCAAGAGGTTAGTGCTGGTCAGGTCATCATTCCACGCAAGGGAGTGATGGAGCTGCACCGCCTCCTCGGCAACGGCGCTGAGATCGAGCTCGCGATCGGCAGCAACCATGTGCGCGCCGAACTCGAGGGCATTCGGTTTACCTCGAAGCTTATTGACGGCCGATTTCCGGACTACGAGCGGGTCATCCCGAGCGCGAACGCATCGACCCTCAAGGCTGACCGGGAGACATTGCGCGCGTCGTTGCAACGGGCGTCGATCCTCTCCAATGAGAAGTATCGTGGGGTGCGCCTGGAACTCGGCAAGGACACCCTGAAGATCCAGGCGAACAACCCCGATCAAGAGGAAGCGCGCGACGAAGTCGAAGTCGAATACAGCGGCGACGCCATGGAAATCGGGTTCAACGTGACCTATCTGCTTGATGCCCTTGCCGTCGTCGACGGTGAATCGGTGGAAATCGACTTCGTCGATGCCAACAGCAGCTGCCTGATCCGTGGGCAGAAGGCAGATCTGGCCAAGTACGTTGTCATGCCGATGCGGCTCTAACCTCGGCGGCGAGCTTATTCCTGCGGTACTGGAATCCCTTCAGGTCGAGAACTTCCGCTGTATCTCCTCGGCGCAGCTGGATCTCGGCGCGCCGCTGACTGTTTTCACTGGCGGTAACGGCGCGGGTAAAACGTCTTATCTCGAAGCGATTTATGCGCTAGGCCTTGCGCGCTCGTTTCGTACGGCTGACAACCGGGCAATGATTCTCACCGGCGCGGCCCATGCCCGGATCGTCGGGCGCGCCGGGACGCCAGCCGGCCCCGTAACCCTTGGAATCGACATTGCCGCTGGGGGCATGAGCCTGCGTGCCGGAGGTCGGGAGGCGCTTAGCGCCGCGGCATTGGCAGAAATCCTGCCCGTCCAGGCGATACATGCCGAAATCGGGGGGCTGGTGCAGGGGCCGCCTGAAGCGCGGCGCAGGCTGCTCGACTGGGGCGTGTTCCACGTGGAACATGGATTTCTCAGTGATTGGCGGGCATTCCGGCGGGCCCTGCAGCAGCGCAACGCATTGCTGCGGTCCGGAGCTGCAGATGAGCTTTTCCCCGCTTGGGATCAGGCGATGGCCACGGCAGCAGCGGCCGTCGACGGCCATCGGCGCCGGTACCTGGCCAAGCTCGAGCCCGCATTTAGCCGGATTGGTCACCGGCTGCTCGGAGCGCCGGTCGGCCTGAACTACACCAGGGGATGGCCCGCTGACAGTGATCTTCTGGCCACGCTCGCAACCAGCCGCGACGGTGATCGGGCCATGGGCCATACCCGCTGTGGGCCCAGTCGCGCCGACCTCCAATTCGAGATCAACGAGACCCGGTCGCGCTGGCGGGCCTCGAAGGGGCAGCAGAAGCTGCTGGCGGCTGCGGTCATCCTGGCGCAGCTTGAGCTACTGGCCCAGGCGTCCCAGCGGTCAGGCGTTCTGCTGGTCGACGAACCTGCCGCGGACCTCGATGCCGACCATCTTGCGGAACTGATGGCATCGATCGGCGAGAGCCAGTCGCAGGTTTTTGTCGCTGCAATTACTGCAGAGGGACTGCCTCTGCCTTCTGCCGCCGCGTTGTTCCACGTGGAACACGGGCGCGCTAAAGCCCTGTTATAATTGATGAATTAGACGCTCGAGCATTGTCATGACCGGTCCAGATAGCTACGATTCCAGTACAATCAAAGTCTTACGCGGCCTTGATGCAGTGCGCAAAAGGCCCGGCATGTACATCGGCGAC
>SXGT01267009.1_pt1 | contig 12297 bp, 10 predicted proteins | sample 3176221 | NCBI WGS metagenome assembly SXGT01 (sample SAMN11356862, study PRJNA531348) | freshwater metagenome | isolation source: freshwater sample F1-120 | place: China: Fuxian Lake, Yuxi | collected 2017-12-25
CAAGCGTACCGGGCCTGATCTGCATCGGGTCGGTGGTCGCTATTCCGACAACTGGCATTACACGCACATGATGAATCCGCGCGATGTCGTGCCCGAGTCGAACATGCCGGCCTATCCCTGGTTGGCCGATTCGCCCGCAGATGCCGACAACATCCAGAAAAAGATGACTGTGCTGAAGAACTGGGCCGGCCATCCCTATACGGATGAGGAAATCGCCGCCGCGCCGGAAATGTTGAAAGACAAGTCCGAAATGGACGCGCTGATCGCCTATCTGCAAGTGCTGGGCACCCACGCACCCAAGGTCAAGTGATATGGATGCGGGTCTTCTCAGTTCGATTGTGACTGTCGTCTTTTTTGTATTGTTCGTCGCCATCCTGGTCTGGGCGTTTCATGGCGGCAACAAACGAAAATTCGAAGACGCGGGCAACCTGCCGTTCCAGGAGGATGCCCGTGAGACCCGCAAGCCGGATTGACCTCGCGTCGATTTCAATAGTCGGTTAATTAGGAGAAACACATGATTGAAGGATATGCAGTACCTGACTTCATCAGCGATTTCTGGCATTACTACATTGCTGCCATTACCGCTGCCGGTATTCTGTTCTCGCTCTGGTTACTGAAAAGCCAGAGCACCCACAAACTTGCTCCCGGCGAACAAGCCGAAGTGATGCATCCCACCTGGGATGGCGATTTGCAGGAACTCAACAATCCGCTGCCGCGTTGGTGGATGTGGATGTTCTATTTCCTGATTCTGTTCGGCATCGTCTATCTGGTTATTTACCCCGGCATGGGCAAGTACGAGGGCATGTCGGGTTGGTCTTCCGCGAAAGAGTGGCAAGAAGAGAAAACACGAGTCGATGCCGAGTTCGACAAGGTATTCCAGCCTTTCGCCGGCAAGGATTTGATGGTGGTCGCGGCGGATCCGAAAGCCAAGGAAATGGGGCGCAATCTGTTCCTGACTTACTGTTCGCAATGTCATGGATCGAGTGGTCAGGGAGCCACCGGTTTCCCCAATCTGACCGATGCCAAGTGGCTGTTCGGCGGTACGCCGGATGATGTCAAGGCCAGCATTGCCAATGGCCGGATTGCTGAAATGCCGGGTGGTCTGGCCGGGGATGCGCAGGGTGCCAAGGAAGTGGCCAACTATGTGTTGTCCCTTGGCGGCAAGTCGCATGATGCAGCGCTGGCTGTGGCAGGCAAGGAGAAATATGCGGCCTGCGCCGGTTGCCATGGCGAAGATGGCAAGGGGATGGCCGCTGCCGGTTTCCCCAACCTGACTGACGACGCTTGGCAGTATGGCAGCACGGAAGCCGAGATTACCGAGAGCATCATCAAGGGGCGCAAGGGCGGCATGCCGGCTCAACTTGAAATGCTGGGCGAAAACAAGGTGCATTTGCTGGCCGCCTATGTTTGGGGTCTGGGCGGGGGGCAGCAACCGGCTCCGCCCGAACCCGCTGTGGCTGAAGCCGCGCCCGCTGACGCATCTGCGCCGGTGGATGCGACCTTGCCAGGCGCTGCACCGGCCGCTGCCGCGCCGCAGTAATCAGGATTGAGTTGTTTCCAGGGCTGGCCGAAAGGCCGGCCCCGGAAGCGAGCCGGTTCGGATAGCCACAATCCCAAGCCGGCTCGCTTCCGGGTCAGAACAGAAATTTCGCCGGGTTCTTTTATATCGTCCACAAAAAGATTCCCGCTGGTTGTGACGATGAAAATGGAACCAAGACGATGATCGAAGAGGTTTGAAGTGTCTGAACAGCATCCCAAGATTCCAGTTATCAGCGAGCAGGAAAGCGGACAGGAACAATCGCTTTATGCTGTACATCAGAAAATCTACCCGCGCGCGGTCTCGGGTGTTTTCAATTACTGGCGGGTCGGGCTGGTGCTGTTCACACAGCTCCTGTTTTATGGATTGCCCTGGCTGAACTGGAATGATCGTCAAGCCGTACTTTTCGATCTGGGGGCGCGCAAGTTTTATCTGTTCGACTGGGTATTCTGGCCACAGGATTTCGTCTGGCTGGCGGCGATACTGATTATTTCGGCTTTGGCGCTGTTCCTGTTTACCGCCGTCGCGGGGCGTTTATGGTGCGGCTATGCTTGTCCGCAGACGGTCTATACACAATTGTTCATCTGGGTTGAACGCTGGTTCGAGGGCGATCACAACAAGCAGAAGAAACTTAACGAAGCCGACTGGAACGCGAATAAAGTCATTCGGCGCGGTGGCAAGCATGTCTCCTGGGTTCTGCTTTCCTTGTGGACCGGTTTTACCTTTGTCGGCTACTTCACGCCTATTCACCTGTTGGGTGAGGAGTTCCTGACCTGGACCCTGGGTCCGTGGGAAACGTTCTGGATATTTTTCTATGGTTTCGCTACCTGGGGATTCGCCGGCTTCATGCGCGAGCAGGTATGCAAGTACATGTGCCCATACGCTCGCTTCCAGAGCGTGATGTTCGATCAGGACACGCTGATCATCACTTACGATTATCGACGTGGTGAATCACGCGGCACGCGCAAAAAGGGGGGGGATTACAAAGCCGCCGGATTGGGGGATTGCGTCGATTGCGGGATTTGCGTCCAGGTCTGTCCAACCGGAATTGATATCCGGAATGGCCTGCAATATATGTGCATCGGATGCGCTGCCTGTATTGATGCATGCGACCAGGTCATGGACAAAATGGGTTATCCCAAGGGGTTGATTCGTTATTCCACCCAAAATGCCATTGATGGCAAATACCCGGATGCCGAAATCACCAAACATACTTTCCGGCCGCGCACCTTGGCCTATACCTTCATCCTTTCCGCCATTTGCGTTGCATTTGTTTATACGCTTGCGAATCGGGTGCCACTGCGTACCGATGTCATCCGTGATCGATTGGTTTTGTCGCGTTTGGCGGATAACGGCCAAACCGAAAATCTGTATCGGCTGCAGGTCATCAATATGGATGGTCGTTCGCATCAATACACGATTACAGCCAGTGGTATCGAGGGCATGAATCTGGTTGCAGGTGGAAGTGTCGCAATCCCTGCATTGGGAACCGAGAATGTCAATGTTGTGTTGCAAGTTGATGGCGCAAAGCTGAAACGGCCAAGCCAGCCGATCATTTTCAAGATTATTGCGAACGACGACCCCTCCATAGTGCGTGAAGCCAAATCCAGTTTCCTGAAATAGGTTAATGAACGGCATGCCAAACCCCTTGCAACGACCATGGTGGAAAGAACCCATGGTCTGGCTGATCGCCGGCCTGCCCGGTGTCGCAGTGATCGCGAGTATTGCGACCTATTTCATCGCGGCGGACCAGCCGGATACCCTGGTCAACGCCGGGTATCAAAAAGTAGGGATGGCGCCAGGCAAAGACACCAGCCGTGAGGCTCGGGCCGCCGCATTGGCCGTGGCAGGCGATCTGGAGATCGTCAATGGAGAAGCCAGGCTCCATTTGTCGGGCCGGCTGGCCAGCATGCCAAGCGATCTGGAATTGTTGTTGATCCACCCCACGCAGGTTGATCAGGATATCCGCCTGCGGCTGCACGGCCGCGGCGACGGCGAATACCGGTCATCGGTTGCCGAGATTAATGCCGGAAAGAGGCAATGGATTCTGGAATCACATGACCAGGCTTGGCGCCTTGCCGGAGAGTTGACCTTGCCACTAGAGGGCGTGATCAAACTCAGCAGTGCCGCATTTCATAACCCCCCGTAAGCGCGTTTTCTAAAGGAGCTTGAAAATGGACGTCGTCATGAAGGAGCTGTTCGGATCGGATATTGGTTTGCTTAGTTTGTTCACCATTGGCTTCCTGATCGCAATGGGCTTGTTCCTCTGGTACAAGCTTTCACAGAAATCGCATGAAGGTGGCAACTGAACATAGCCCGGTTCATGCGCTTGAAATTGACGGGGCCGATTTTATCGGCCCCGTTTTATTGGGAGCTTAACAACTGATGGCTGCGTAGCGTGTCTGGTATTGTTTACGAATGAAGGCGGCACGTTGCTGGCGAATTCCATTGTTATTAAAGATGCTCGCTGCCGGCGCCGATAAACCGGTTGAACTGTCACAGTGACGGCTTGGTCGTGTCAATTGTCTTTCTAGGTAAGGAAACTCCGTCATGCCGAAAATCGTAGCGGGTTCAATCCAGTCCAAAATCGTGTTGGCCATCTCGCTGATATTCGTTGCCGTGTTGGCTACGTCGACCTGGCTTACAGCGAGAAACGAGCGATCGCTGGCAAAGGAAATTGCGCTCGACAAAGCGAGGGTGATGTCCCAGTCCTACTTCGACGGGATAAATACGATGATGTTGACCGGAACCATGAATCAACATGAAGCGCTCCGCCAGAAGGTGCTTTCAACTGATGGTGTACGCGAAATCAGGGTGGTGCATGCACCGGGTGTGCTCGACGGAGTGACAACCAGTCCGGCCAAGCCGCAGGACAAGCTCGATGAACGGGCGCTGAAAGGCGAAATCGTCAACGAGTTTGGCGAAGACGAAGGTGGACGCTATGTCACCGTCCTGACTCCTCTGCCTGCAAGTGCCAATCACATGGGCACCAACTGCCTGACCTGTCATCAGGTCGCGCAAGGCACTGTGCTTGGTGTGGTACGCATGACCTATTCGCTGAATCAACTGGATGGTGAGTTTCGCAGCAATCTGCTGACGGTCGCCGGGCTGAATTTTCTGCTTACGGTATTGGGTGCGGTGCTGGTGGTTGGTTTGTTGCGCAGGATCGTCATCGTGCCCTTGGCCCGGATTCGAGCATCCATGCAGGCGATCGAGCAGAACTCCGATTTGACGCAGCGTCTCGACATGAACAGCAAGGATGAGGTTGGATCGCTGGCGCAGGCCATCAATGCCATGCTCGACAAATTCGGCGCCAGCCTGGGGCTGGTCACAGAAACTTCGTTACGGCTTACCAGCGCGGCAGACCGAATTGCCTCGGCATCCAGCCAGACTGCCGAAGCAGCCAGTCAGCAATTGAAGGAAGCCGAGTCCACGGCTCAATCACTCGGCAATCTCAAGGCCATTGCGGCGGAGGCAGGCAGCAGCGCAGCGCGCACGGCGGAAGCTTCGGTTTACGCCGACGGCGAAGCCAGCAGGACGACGCAGACGACGCGCGAGGCGATTGATGGAATCCTTTCCCTGGTACAGGAGATTCAGCAGGCCGCAGAGGTTATCGAGGCACTCGACCAACGCAGTCAGAACGTCAGTGAAGTGCTGGATGTCATCAAGGGGATTGCCGAGCAGACCAACCTGCTTGCGCTCACTGCGGCGATCGAAGCCGCACGCGCGGGTGAGATGGGGCGTGGCTTTGCCGTGGTGGCCGATGAAGTCAGAAAACTGGCCAACATGTCGCATGAATCGACCCGCAGCATCGACGAAATCGTTATGCAGCTGCGCAACGAAGCCAAGCGTGCGGTCCAGGTCATGCAATCCGCACGCGAGACCGCATCCAGGCACAGCAAGGCACTGGGCAATGCCGTGAATGGACTCGACCAGATCGTCGTGCGGGTATCCGATATTCGCGCACTGAACGCCCAGATGGAGAACTCGGTCAGAACCCAGGCTGACCTGACCGATAACGTCGATCAGCGCGTCACCACCATCGGCCGCATTACCGAGCGCACTGCCAGCGAGGCTGTTGAAACACGCGGCGTCAGCGAGGAATTGGTTGTCCTGGCACGAGAACTCAACGATCTGGTCAACCGCTTTCGCCTACGTTGACCCGGGAGGGATGAGCTGTTGCCACAGGCAACAGATTTAACCTGGATTCCTTGGTGGACCACTCTCTCCCCCTCGTGAGGCCACCTCGGGGCTGGCGTTAGCACCATCGATGAAGATCACCACTCGGGTGCGTTCCACTGAGGAATCAAGTTTGATAAATCACATCGCGTTGATGGGTTCGTCATTCTCACTGCTCGGTGGCACTATGCGTTCCAGAACATTCAATTCCGGAAAGCCGCATGACCATCGAAACCTCCACCCGCCAGAGGCAACTCGGCAGTCGGGAAAGATTGCTCAATCTGCTCCTGAGCAAGGTTCTCAAGAAACAGTTGGCTCCCGCTGTATACCAGGCCATCGGCGAATTGCGGCTTGGTTTCATTGCGCTGCGTACGCGGGAGTCGCAAACCAGGCGCCGGCAACTGATTGAATTGATCAATCAGCAGGAACCGGAAGCCCTCAGCCAGATCATTCGCGCCTTCAACCTTTACTTCAGCCTGATCAATATCGCCGAAGAGGCGATTGCATTGAGGGAGCGACGACGCGCCGTACAGCGTGATGCACAGATGTGGCCAGGCTCGTTTCACGACACCCTGCTCACCTTGCGCGACCAGGGCGTCGGGGCAGAAAGTCTGGCCGAATTGCTGAAGCAACTCTGCTACTTGCCGGTGATCACAGCGCATCCTTCCGAAGCCAAACGGCGCAGCATCAAGGGGGCGTTGCGCAATGTCTTCCTGTCGATTGAAAAACTGGATGACCCGCGCGTGCGCGGGATGTATCGGGATGAAGCGGTGCGGCAACTCGCAAACCAGATTCACATCCTGTGGAACACCGATGAAGTTCGCGCCAACAAGCTTGATGTCAGCGACGAGATCCGTACCGGCCTGTCCTATTTCCCGTTGTCGCTGTTCCAGGCTGTCACCCAGGTCTATCGCAATTTCACGCGCTCGCTGGCAGATGTTTATGGCGATAAAGCACCAGAGGAAATCGGCACGCCCAGCTTCTTGCGCTTTGGTTCATGGATCGGTGGTGACCGGGATGGCCATCCCCTGGTCACCACCGAGGTCACCGCGCAGGCATGGCGCATGCAGGCGCAAACGGCATACAGCGAATATCTGCTCCGCCTGGAAGGGTTGAGCGACCAGCTTTCCTACTCGATCCGCCTATGCCGGCCTTCTGCTGCCTTCATGGCCGACCTGGAGCAGGATGTGGTGCAAGCGGGCGTGATGCTGGGGGCGGATCCGAAGCGCTATTTGCAGGAACCCTACCGGCGTAAGCTGGAAATCATGTGGTTGCGTATTCGGCGCAATCTGCAACTTTCCGAGCGCGGCGAGGAATTCAGCAATGAGCAGACCGGTTATGTCAGCGACCAGGCTTTCCTGCGTGATCTGCATCTGATTCGCGACTCCCTGATCAGCCATGGCGACAACGAAGTCGCCAATCGCGAAGTGCTCGATCTGATCAGGCTGGTGGAAACCTTCGGCTTCCATCTGCTGCAACTCGATGTGCGCCAGGAATCGACCCGCCACAGCCAGGCGGTGGCCGAAGTAATGCGCGCGGCACTGGATATCGACTATCTGGCCATGGACGAAAACGCGCGGCTGGCGCTGTTGAGCGAAGCCATCAGCAACCCGAACGCGCTGCAATTCGATCTTGCCAATCTGACGCCGAATGCGCGGGAGACCCTGCGTCTGTTCCACCTCATCGCACATGCCCGGCGTAATCTGGGGGCAGCCTGCTTCGGCAAATACGTCATCTCGATGACACATACGGCTTCCCATGTCATGGAAGTCATGCTGCTTGCGTCACAGGCCGGACTGGCTGGACGCCTTGCCGGCAACTGGTATTGCCATCTTGGCGTCTCGCCCTTGTTCGAGACCATCGATGACTTGCATCGCGTTGAAGCGGTGCTGACCCAGCTCTATGAGCTGCCGGTCTATCGCCGACTGCTTGATGCCGAGGGCCAGGGCCAGGAGGTCATGCTGGGCTACTCCGACTCGTGCAAGGATGGCGGCATCCTCGCCTCGGCCTGGAGTCTGTACGATGCCCAGAAGCGGATTGTCGCGGTCTCGCAGGCGGCCGGCATTCCCTGCCGCCTGTTCCACGGTCGTGGTGGTACCTTGGGACGCGGTGGCGGCCCGACGTATCAAGCCATCCTGGCGCAGCCGGCGGGCACCGTGCGCGGCCAGCTCAAGCTCACGGAGCAAGGCGAGGTGCTGTTCTACAAGTACAACAACATGGAAACGGCGGTGTATGAATTGACCCTCGGGGTGAGCGGCCTGCTCCGGGCGAGCAGCCACCTGATCGGCGAAGTCAAACCGGATCGCAAGGACTATCTCGGCATCATGGATGAGATCGCGCGTGCTGGAGAGCGGCACTATCGGATGCTGACCGAGAAAACCCCCGGTTTCCTCGACTATTTCTACGAGGCGACGCCGGTGCGGGAAATTGGTCTGATGAACATCGGCTCGCGTCCATCGCATCGCAAGAGCGGTGATCGCTCGAAGGATTCGGTGCGCGCCATCGGCTGGGTTTTTGCCTGGGGCCAGTCCCGCCACGCGTTGCCGGCCTGGTACGGCATCGGCGCGGCGCTGGAAAGCTGGCGCGGCAACGATCTGGCGCGTCTGGCCAAGTTGCAGACCATGTATCGCGAATGGCCGTTCTTCCGCACGTTGCTCGCCAACGCCCAGATGGCGTTGACCAAGACCGACATGAACATCGCCCGCGAATACGCCAGCCTGTGCGTCGATGCGGCCAGCGGCAAACGGGTGTATGACACCATTCGTGAAGAATATGTACGCAGCGTGCGACAACTGCTCAACGTCGCCGACATCCAGACCCTGCTGGAGGAATCACCGGAACTGGCCATTTCGCTGAATCAGCGCAACCCTTATCTGGATCCGCTCAATCACATCCAGGTGGTTTTGCTGCGCAAGCTGCGTGACGCCGGGGCGGGCGAAAGTCCATGGCTGGAGCCGTTGCTGCGTTCGATCAACGCGATTGCCGCAGGCATGCGCAATACGGGTTGATTCAAGGTTCGATCTTGATCCAGCCAATCATCAAATTGCTGCGCATGTTCGGGCTGGTGTTGCTCGGTCTGGTGCATGCGGGGAACCTTGCGCGCACCGGCGATCGGAGCGAGCGCGACCGGAGATTGGTCGCCTGGGCCGGGAAGTTGATGCGCATTTTGAATGTCGAGGCACGCATCAGCGCCTGCCCCAACCTCGCCGGCGCGGTGCTGGTAGCTAACCATGTGTCCTGGCTGGATATCCATGTCCTGCACAGCATTTTTCCGATGCGATTCATTTCCAAGGCAGAAGTGCGTGATTGGCCCTTGCTTGGCAACCTGGCGAAGGCATCGGGTACGCTGTTCATCACACGCGAGAAAAAATCCGACGCGATGCGGGTCAATCAGGAAATGGCCGCCGAACTACGAGCCGGGGAATGTCTGGCGTTTTTTCCTGAAGGCACGACTTCGGATGGACAGGAAATGCGGCCATTCTTCCCGTCATTATTTCAACCGGCAGTCGAAGCCGGATGCCCGGTGATTCCGGTCGCCATTCGCTATCGCAGTCTTGTCGGCGGCCCCTGCCTGGAAGCGGCTTACCACGGTGAGATGAGCTTGCTGGCCTCGTTCTGGGCAATCGCCCGGCTTCCCGGCCTGGTGGCCGAGGTGACCTTTCTGCCGGCCTTGCAAAACGCTGGCGGGCATCGCCGGGATCTGGCCCGACAGGCCGAGGCGGTGATTCGCTCCAGCCTTGGGCTGGAGCGTACCCGACCTGGCTGATCCCTATCCAGGCAGATTGCGCGCCGAGCAACGTACCTGAAAACACTGTTCGTCATCCAGCCTGAAGGCGGTCAACGCGCCGCCCCACAGGCAACCGGTGTCGAGCGCGATGACATCCTCACGAATCAACAATCCGAGCGTCGACCAGTGGCCGAAAAGAATGCGCGCGTCGGTGCCTGCGCGGCCGGGAAAATCGAACCAGGGCGTCAGATCGGCGGGCGCGGAATCGAGTCCGAGCTTGTGCTGGAATTCCAGGCTGCCGTCCGGATGCAGATAGCGCGTGCGGGTCAGGCTGTTGGCGATGAAGCGCAGGCGCTCCTGGCCGCGCAGTTCCGGCGACCAGCGGCGCGGCTCGTTGCCGTACATCCCGGCGAGGAATGCGCGCCAATTCGGCCCGCGCAGCACGGCCTCAAGTTCTTGCGCGTGTTCTTGCGCCGCCGCCGCGTCCCACTCCGGCGGCAGACCGGCATGCAGCATCATCCAGGCACCATCGCGATGCAGCATCGGGCGGAGGCGGAGCCAGTCCAGCAGCGCAGCACGGTCGGGTGCGGCCAGAATCATGTCCAGCGTGTCCTTGCGGTGCGGCGGCACAAACCCCTCGGCCACCGCGAGCAGATGCAGATCGTGATTGCCCAGTCCGGCGACGACGCACTCGTCGTGCGCGACACACCAGCGCAAGACAGCAAGGGAATCCTCGCCGCGATTGACCAGATCGCCGGTAATCCAGAGCCTATCCCGAGCTCGGTCGAAATTCAGCGCCGACAGCAATCCTTCCAGCGCGCCATGGCAGCCTTGAATATCGCCGACAACATAGGTGCTCATGATGCCGCCTCGCCGCTGTCCGCTTCCGGCCCCTGCAGCGCCATCAAGGGTTTCATCGCGGTGAGCAGGTTGGCGAACAGACCAGGATGCTGCTTTTCCTGTTCTGCCAGCAATTGCTTCATGTGCATGCGCTGCATCGGCATGGAGAAACAGGCCGGGCAATTTTCAAAGATCACCGGCAGGCCGGCGTTTTTCGCGAAGTCGCGGGTCTGGCGTTCGCGCGCATAGATCAGCGGCCGGATCACACGTATATCGCCGGCGTCGTTCAGGTAATGTGCCTGCATGGTGCGCAATTTGCCGCCAAAGAAGGCGCTCATCAGGAAGCTTTCCGCCAGATCGTCCAGATGCTGCGCCAGAGCAAGGACGTTGTAGCCGTGCAGGCGGGCTTGCGCATACAGGATGCCGCGCCGCATGCGTGAGCAATAGGCGCAGAACGAAGTGCCTTTCATGTGGGTTTCGGCCTGTTCCAGAATCGGTTGCGATTCGTAGAAATAAGGGACACCCAGTCCGGCCAGATAGTCTTTCAGTGGCGACGGGTCATATTCCGGCGACTGCGGATCCACCGTGCAGCAGGCCAGGTCAAAGCGAACCGGCGCCTTCTTTTGCAGTTGCAGCAGGATATGCAGCAGCGAGAGGCTGTCCTTGCCGCCTGACAGGCCAAGCAGGATGCGGTCGCCGTCGCGGATCATCGAGTAGTCGCCAATCGCGCGGCCGGCTGCGGCAAGCAGCGGCCGCGAGGGCTTCACGGGCTGAATGTCCGTGTTGGGTTCAATTTCCGCGTTCACGACGCTGACCAGGGCGAGATTGCCGGCACGCGAATCAGGGCAGCGCGGTGTTCAGACTGGCCAGGAATTTTTCAGCGGGTTCATAGCCGACGACGCGATAGGCAATTTCCTGGCCCGATTTATCGAAGAACACGATGCCGGGCGGGCCGAAAAGCTTGAAGCGGGCGAGCAAGGCCTTGTCGTCGGTGCTGTTGGCAGTGACGTCCGCCTGCAACAGCAGCACATCCTTCAGCCTGGCCTGAACGTCGGCATCGGTGAAAGTGAATTTCTCCATTTCCTTGCACGAAACGCACCAGTCGGCATAGAAATCGAGCATCACGGCGCGGCCTTTGGCGCTGTGAATCGCGGCATCAAGTTCGGCGATGCTTTTCACCCGCTGAAAGGCGAGATGTGGTGCGCTCTCTGCGGCGCCGGCACTGCCGCCCTTGTACACGGTCAAGGGTTGCAGCAGGTCGCGGCTACCGCCCATCGCACCGAGCAGCAAGGCGATGCCGGCGATCAGCGCCATCACGCCGACGCCTTTCCAGAAGCGTGCCAGTCCCTTGGCATTGACTGCCAGCGGCTCCAGCGCATGCAGGAACATCGCGGAGATGATCAGCAGTGCCGCCCACAACAACATCTGCACGATTTCCGAGATCACCGGTGAAATCAGCCAGATGGCCACCGCCAGCAAGGCGACGCCGAAGAAGCGCTTGACCGCATCCATCCAGCCGCCGGCGCGCGGCAGCAAGGCGCCGGCCGAGAGGCCGATCAGCAACAGCGGCATGCCCATGCCGATGGCCAGCGAGAAAAGCGACACGCCACCCAGCACGACATCGCTGGTCTGGCTGATGTACAGCAAGGCGCCGGCCAGCGGTGCGGCGACGCAGGGGCCGACAATCAGCGCCGAAATGGCGCCCATGACGAACACGCTGGTGAAGCGGCCGCCCTGGATGCGATTGCTGGCCTCGGTGAAGCGGCTTTGCAGGAAGCTGGGCATCTGCAATTCGAAGAAACCGAACATGGACAGCGACAACGCAACGAAGATCGCCGCGCCGGTGCCCAGCGCCCAGGGATTTTGCAGCGCGTTGGAAATCAGCGTGCCGGAAAGGCCGGCGGCGACGCCGGCCATCGCATAAGTCACCGCCATGCCGAGGACGTAGGCCAGGGACAACAGGAAGCCCTTGCGCTTGGTGATGTGCTGGCCCTGGCCGACGATGATGCCGGAC
>SXGT01832852.1_pt1 | contig 12297 bp, 10 predicted proteins | sample 3176221 | NCBI WGS metagenome assembly SXGT01 (sample SAMN11356862, study PRJNA531348) | freshwater metagenome | isolation source: freshwater sample F1-120 | place: China: Fuxian Lake, Yuxi | collected 2017-12-25
CATGACGGCGATCGTCTGTTCGGGCCCGATCGCATCGATCAACGCTTCCCGCTCCTCCGAAACACCCCTACCGCCGCGCTCGACCATGGCAACGACGAGGCGCTGAACGGCACGCTCTGCATCTGATAGGTGAGGGGCGCTCTGCGGCGAGAGCTGCTCGACCGCCGCCACCCATTCCTCGCCGAAGCCCAGCTTCTTTGCCAGTCGCTCATGCTGATGAAGCTCGTAGCGGTTGTCGAGCAGTGTCGCGATGGTCAGCGCGCCGGTCTCGGTCAGGCGGTCTGGCAGTGCCTTCTTCAGCGCCTCGGTCATCTCCATGAAGGGAGCGAGCACATCGGGCTGCGCCCCCGCGCATTTGAAGAACTCACCCAGATAGCCGAGCCGCTGGACCCGAGCACGAAGCACATCCTGGACGCGCGGCGCCAACGCATCGAATTCCAACCTTGCAATGCGATCGCCCATGTCGCCGAAGACTCCTCGTCGTTGGGCTGACTGTCGGACGGCTGGCGATTCGACTGAAATACATTATAGGACCGACCGTGATACCGAGGAGATATAACGATGGACCTTCGGCAGATGCGGTATGTAGTCGCCGTCGCGGAGGAACTAAACTTCACCCGCGCCGCGCGCCGGTGCAACATCTCGCAGCCGCCTCTCAGTCGGGCGATTCGCGAGCTGGAGGACGAGATCGGCGCGCGTCTGTTTGATCGGGACAAGCACCACGTTGCGCTCACGCCTGCGGGCACGGTATTCATAGCCGACGCTCGCAGGGCGCTGGAGATATTGGACGACGGATCGGAGCGCGCGCGCCGCTCCGCCGAGGGGTTGAGCGGGATTCTCGATATCGGCTTCGGCGGATCGACTGTCTATGCACTGGTCCCCGCACTGGTGCGACGCTTCCGCGAAACGACTCCCAAAGTCGAGATCGTTTTCCACGCGATGTCAGTGCTTCATCAAATCGAGGCGCTGCGCTCGGGTGAGATCGATGTCGGTATAGTCCGGCTGCCGATTTTTGACGAATTGATCGAGACGCGCTTCGTACACAGCGAGCCCCTGATCGTCGCGCTGCCGCTCGGCCACCCGCTGCTTTCGAACAGTGGCGCCATCGGAATCGATTCTCTGCGTGCGAGCCCGTTCGTCGCCTATCAACCGACGCGCGGCTTCAACGTCCATGCGGACCTACACGCACTTTGCCGGCTGGCGGGATTCGACCCGATGATCGCGCACGAGGCTCCCACAACCGAGGCCGTGGTCGGCATCGTCGCGTGCGGCGAGGGCGTCGCGATAGTCCCAGCGTCGGCTGAGCGGCTGCGGATGCGGGGCGTGGCCTTTCGTCCGCTGCAGCCGCCGCCGCAGGCGCCGGACCTCGCCGACGTTCGTTTCGGCCTCGCGTGGCGGCAGAACCAGGCGAACGCGACGACGATGCAGTTCGTCGAAACGGTTACCGCCGCGCTTCCCGTGGCCGAGAAGCGCGGCGGTCGGGGTGCATGAGACGCTACCCGAGCACCTTCGGAACGGCGCGGCGCTGCCTGACGATGCGCCCGGGCGTCCCTTAGAAGTTGAAGCGGATCGTTCCTTTCACTTCGCGCGGCTTCTCAAGGATACCGTCGGTGCCGCTCGCACTGACGCGAAGAGATTGGAAGATCATTGCGTTGGTGATGTTGGTCACGGCCAAGCTCAAGCTGAAGCTTTCATCAAGCGGCGTGAACGAAACCTGGGCATTGAGCAGCGAATAGGGCTTCTGCGAGAAGTTGTTGGTGAAGTCGTAGTAAATTCGCTCGCTATGGTAGAAATTGAGACGCGCGCCGAATCGGCCTAGCTGATATTCGTGCGACCAGTCGGCCGCGAGATTGATCGCCGTTCGCGGCGCTTGGACGATGCGGTTGCCCGACACGTCGGCGATTACCGCGGTATTGCCGGTGCTGTCGGCCTTGCGGGTGAACCCCTGGGCAAAGAGAAATTTCTGATATTCGCCGTGCAGGTAGGAGAACTTGCCGGTCAGGTTAAGGTCGCGTGTCGGCATCAGCGTGAGTTCGAGTTCGCCGCCATAGATCTCGGCGTTCGCCGCGTTCTGCAGCAGCACGAGGTTGGTGATCGGATCGCGGGCGCTGACCTGCAGGTCCTTATAGTCGTAGTGGAAAACCGACAGGTTGGTGCGCAGCCAGCGCGCCGGATCAGCCTTGATGCCGCCCTCAATCGAGGAGAGGTTTTCCGGCCGGGTGGGCACGGGCGAGGTACCGACGCCGTTGTACACCCCGCTCTTGAAGCCGGTGCCGTAGTTCACATAGATGTTGGCGCGGGGATCGAACTGCCAGCGCAACGCGCCGCGATAGGTGAATTTCTCGAAGCGGGTGCGCTGCTGCGGGAACAGGGGGACGCCGTTCGACGCCTGCTCGAACTTGCGCACTTCGGTCGTGTAGCGGCCGCCCGCGGTAAGGAACAATGTGCTGGTGAGCGCATAGGTGCCCTCCACGAAGCCGGCGAGCGACGAGACGCGCACGTCGGGCGACGTGGTGGTGGTCGTCAGGGTGGGTAGCGTCGGCGGCGGCACCCGCGACGGTGTCGTGGTCGGCACAACGCCGTCGAGATGGCTGGTGTAGAAATAGGCGCCGGCCAGCCATTGCAGCGGACCGGAATTGCGCGACAGGACGCGGACTTCCTGGGTGAAGCTGCGCTGGCGCGTGTTCACCTGGCCGAGGCCGAGGTCGATATTGGTCGAATCGCGGTCCTGCTGCTGGTAAATCTCGCCATTCTGATAGGAGGTCGCGGTCTCGATCCCGACCGGGCCGAGATCGAAGCGCGATTGCAGCGTGACGCCGAAGCGCTCCATGTTGAGCTCGGGTGGGTAATTGAGCGCCGACTGCCACGGGCCAGTGGGCAGGATCACGCCCGGATAAGCACGGGCGACCGTGTTGTTCTGATAGAGCTGGTTCACGTTGGAGCCGCCGTCGCGCTTCGCATAATCGGCGGTGAGCACGAACTGCGCGCTGTCGCTCGGTCGGAACAGCAGCTTGCTGCGCAGCGAGAAGTAGCTGTCCTCGCCGTATCCGCGGTCGCCGCTCACCAGATCAGTGACATAATCGTCGGTCTTTTTGTAAAGGCCGGCAAAGTCGATCGCGAACGTGTCGGACAAGCCGCCGGTCACGTAGCCGCGCAGATCATAATCCCCTGCACCGCGCAGCACGCCCGCCGTGGCCGCGACATGGCCGTGGAAGTCGAAGCTGGGATCGGGCGTGATGATGTTGATAAGGCCACCGGTGGCATTGCGGCCGAACAGCGTGCCTTGGGGCCCGCGGAGCACCTCGACGCGCTGGATTTCGACCAGGTCGAGGTTGGTGGTCCATGGATCGGGCTGATAAACGCCGTCGATATAGGTTGCGATACTGGATTCATCGCCGACGACACCGCCGCTGCCGACGCCGCGGATGACCGGTTGGTTCACACCGGCGTTGCGGCTTCCGACTAGGCCCGGGACGACCTGGGTGAGCTGGCGAGTGTCGAGCACGCCGCTCGCCTGGAGCGCCTCGCCCGAAACGGCGGTGACCGTGACCGGAATCTTTTGGAGACGTTCTTCGCGGCGTGTCGCGGTCACCACGATGTCGGCGATGCCGCCCTCATCCGCTTGGGCGGCAGTGGCGGGCGCCGCCGGCTCCGCGGTTTCGGTGGCCGGTGTGGCTGGGCTTGCCGATGGATCGGCAACGGGCGGCACCGTTTGCGCCATCGCGTGCATGCTGATCGACCCGCAAAGGACCGCGACGGACATCAACGCCTTCATATCACCCCTCCAAAAAACATTCCCAATATTATGAACATGTCCATGTATATATCGAAAACGGACGTGTCCATAAAAAGAGACAATCTTGGAATCGCGCTGGAATTGGGCGTATGCCGGGCCCCGCTCGTCGCCCTCGGTGTGATTGAGGAGCGGAGCTGAACCTTGTTCGCGATGCCATGATCAGGCACGACAGGCGCGCGCCCACACCGGTCGTGACAGCCAACCGACGGCGGAACCGTACTGAGAGGTGGTCAGCTGCGGCTTGCCAGCCGTGCCGCGCTTATTCTCGGAAACCGAGCGGTGGAACGCCGGCGAGCCCCCAAACGTCGCCCTTATGCTCCGGCCCCCAGATCCGCGTTTCGACCGGCGCGTCGGCGTCGAACAGCTCCATCTCGCCGTAATATTCTATATAGTTGCCGGCGGGATCGGTATAATAACTGAACACATTATTCCCGGGGCCATGGCGTCCCACGCCCCATGCACATTCGACCTCTAGCCCGCGCAGGCGGGCGAAATTGCGCATGACGTTGTCGAGCGACCCCACGTCAAAGGCGATGTGCTGAAGCCCGGTCTTTCCCTTTGTGCTCTTCATCAGCGCGAGCGAATGGTGATCGGCGTTGCAGCGCAAGAACGACATTCCGGCATTGGTGCGATCGGTGATGTCGAAGCCTAGCAGCCCATAAAAACGCTCAGCCGCTTCCTGCCCAGGCGTCCACAGGACGACGTGGCCAATGCGATGCGGAGCGAGCGGGTGGGCATCGTCTATGGCGGCAGTTCCTAGCTGCGGCACAACAAGCCAGATCTCGCGACCGTCCGGATCCTCGACAGCCGCCGCCGCCGCGTCCGCACGAAACAGCGATTCGTCCGCGATTCGCGTGGTCGGAAATCCCTCTGCTTCGAGCCGCGCGGTGATCGCGCCCAGATCCTCGGGAGACGCCACGGCAAAAGCGAGATGGGCGATCTGCGTAGCGCCCTCGCCGAGTAGCAGGTCGTCATGGTCTTCTGCCGGACTGCGAAAGGCCTCGAACTCCCCGTCGCGCCCTCGGTCGCTCAGCAGCCAGACGTCGCGATAGAAGCGTTGCGCGGCGGACAGATCCGGCACGCGGAGCGCCAGCCGGTGGATTCCCTCAACGCGCCATTCACGTCCCTGCGCCGTCATGCTGCCTCTCCCGGATGCTCTCGATACCCGCCGCATTCCGGGGGACCGGTACGCGACGAACCAAACCGCGCCGCGGTCACCGTTGTGCTTGCGACAGCCCGGCGCATGCTTCGCCTTAATCGGATTACAAGTACGTGTCCAGTTTTTCTGCCCTCAAAAACGGATATGTTCATCCTTTGAGAGGCATATCCTCCGATGGCAGGCGGCGGAACGGCGTTAGCTTTGCCCCGCACCCACCGGCGGGCCCTTTCGCGGCGCTGGTGCCGGGCCGGGGCCGGCACCGGCTTCCGCGCTTCAAAGTGCGCCGCGAGCCCCGGCGGCGCGCGCGGTGCGCGGCGAGAGGCCGGTGATCTGGAGCCGGATCAAGCGGCGCAGATATTCGATGCCCTCTTCGGCGACGGGATCGTCGCCGCCGATCCACCAGCGCGCCGTCGCCGAGAAGATCAGGAAAAAATGCTGGGCGACGACATCGGTAGTCTCCGGAGGCCGGATTTCCCCGCGATTGATTGCATCTTCGACGATGAACTCGAGCTGCCGAGCGATGGCGCGGCGGCTGCGCGTATATTCCTCGCCATGCATCCCGCCGGTATAATAATTTATCTGGAGAAAGATGCGGGCAAGCCGCGGGTTGCTGGCCCAATCCTGGTAGAAAGGTGTGAAGAAGGCCAGCATCCGCTCCTCAAGCGGCACATCGCGCGATCGCGTCAGATCGATCGCCATCTCCATCGTGTTGACGGTGATCTCGTTAAACACCAGCAGCGTGAGATCGCGCTTGTCCGCTGCGTAAAGTGACAGAGTGCCCAAGGCGACATGCGCCTCGCGCGCAACGTCGCGAAGCGTGGTGGCGTCATACCCGTGCTCGGAAAAGAGCTTGAGGGCCGCACGCCTGATGCGCTCGCGCTTTTCTGCCTTGTTGCGCTCACGAACCTGCAAGCCTTGCTCCTTATCCCCCGGGGAAGCACGAGTATCACACCTTTCCTGCCGTTTTGACCACGGAAAATTTGGTATGCTGCCCCCCTGTCACCGGGCCTTATGGGCGGCGGATTCGAAAGACAGCACAACGCGGCGCTCCTTTATCCGCCACACCCCGTCCGGGCACCGCCGATAGATGTCGTGCGCGTCCGCGAGCGCGATCGGCTCGGCAGGCGATAGGTCCGACCCGTTCGACCGGAACAGCAGGATGAAGCAGAGTCCGCGCACCTGGTCCGGCCCGTCCTCCCAGAAGCGGAAGTTGGTGCAGACATGGCGGACACGGCGAATCTTCGCCGCAGCGCGGTCGCGGCCATAGCCATTGATCGCCTCGGGGCCTTCGCACGCGAAATTGGGGGCGATTAAGCTGCCGTCCTCGGTGTAGAGTTCGGCCAAATTCTCCGAGCAGTTCATGTCAAGCCGATAGGCATGCTCGGCAATCAGCGCTTCGAGCTCAGCCCGCAGCGCTGCATCCTTGATGGGAACGCCGATCGTCACGACACAGCCTTCGGTGCCGCAGCCGCCCGTTCGCCGGCGAATTCTTTCCGAAGCCGAAGCCAGCGCCGCCCGGCCTCACGCGAGGCCTCCGCATAGTCCGCGGGGAACACATCGTAAGGCGGGCGGATAGGGCCCGGATCGCAATAGTTGGCCTCGGCCATGCGCGTCTTTTCCATCTGGGTGTTGTAGCTGGCGAATAGCTCAGGATTGCCCAGCAATGGGGTAAGCGGGGCGATGCTCCAAGCGATTCGTTCTTCGATATGCTTGACCCGATCGGTATCGGCGGCCAAAATCGCGTCGATCAGTGCGCGCGACGGCTCCGGCCCCATGCCGGCCGCGGTCGCCCAGCAGGACGTTGTCGTTGCCGGCGAGATCGCCTGGAACTTGGCCGCGACCATGTCGCTCGGCATGAAATGGATCCGACCTTGGGTCGCGGCGATATTCTCCGCAAGATTGATGGGTTGAGATGATTTCGCCGACGTCACCGTCGGCGCCTCCTTCGCAATCCGGGTCCAGAAGTCGGTGGGAAAAGAGAAACGGAAGGCGCGCGCATTCGCGTAGACCATCACTGCCAGATCGGGGAATGCCCGCCCGACCTCGGCATAGAAGCGGACGGCCATGTCGACGGTACAGGGTTGCCACATCGGCAAGCCGAGCAGCGTTCCGTCGGCGCCCCGGTCGCGCGCGAAGGCGAGCCGCTTGTAGGCTTCGTGGCCGCCCATCGCGGTCGCGCCGACGAACAGCGGAATGCGCTTGCCTACGGACTCGGCGACCGTTGCGACGAAGCTGCGATAATCCTCGTTCGAGATGGTCGCGCATTCACCGGTGGTCCCCAGGACAATCAAGCCGTTGGCCCCATCGTCGATCAGCGCGTGAACAAGCCGCTCGGTCTCGTCGAGCGCCACGGTGTCGGTGGCGTGGATTGCCTGCGCGCCTGCACGCGACGGCGTCGGGATGATCGCGTAAAGTCCCTTGAAATCCTGTGCCTGCATCAAGGCTGCTCTCCTCAATCCCTAACTGGTACCTGATGCGACAAGCCGATCTCGCGGCCTTCCCGCGCTGATCGCAGAATCGCTTCGCTGACTTCCATGGTCGCGCGGCCCCAGGCACCGTCGTGCAGGATCGGGCGTAGGCCGGAGAAGGCGTCGTACATCTCGTCGATGACACCGCTCTTGTCGGGAAACACGCGCGGCGGCTCGAGCGGGTGCTCGACCGCGCCATCCCTGCCATAATGGGTGACGCCGCGCGCCGACTGGCGCAGATCACCCCCCGGCCCGCTGACGACCGTCACGCCGAAATGCGGGTGGTTCCATTCGTTCTGGGGCGGAACCGCCAGCCGGCGGCCGCCGCCGAAGCCGCCGGCAGCCTTGGCCGCGACTTCCGAGCTGGTGCCCGCAATCGCCTCCAGCGCTCTGCGCGAAGCTGCATGACAATCGGGCCGCTTGGGCTCGCCCAGCTCGCCGATCCAATAGTGGAACTCGTCGGTGTCGAAATAGTCGTATCCACTATAGACCAGCGACGCTGCGCTGTTATTTTCGAACTGCAGGAAGGTGACGTGCGCGCCCTCGGTCGGCCGAGTGGGATCGAGCATCCAGGCCATCGAGCGCACGCTACGCACCATGCCGCCACCGAGCAGGCGCACGACGTCGATCTGATGCGGCACCTGGTTGTAGATGATGCCGCCGCCCATATTGGTGCGCAGTTCCTCGGGCCGGCGGGGCCGGTAGAGGAAATTGCCGTAGTTCCACGAATTAATCATCGAAACCGGCCCGATCGCGCCCTGGCGGATCAGCGCGCGCATCTTGAGGATGGGCGCGTCGAAGGAGTGCGTATGACCGACCAGCAGGTGGACGCCGTTCGCCTCGGCTGCCGCGATGATGTCACCGCATTCCTCCAGCGTCAGCGCCATCGGCTTTTCGATGATGATGTGCTTTCCCGCGCGCGCCGCCAGCGCAGCATGGTCGCGATGCATCTGGTGGGGCGTGGCGATATAAACCACGTCCACCGTCGTGTCGGCGCACAGCGCTTCGGCCGTGGCATGGGTGCGCGCGCCGAACTCGGTCCCGAAGGTAAGGCGCGCCTCTTCGCGGGGATCGGCGGCCGCGCTGATCGTGACGTGCGGGTGGCTGAGGAAGCTCGGCATCATCTGCTTGGCGGCGCCCCCTAGGCCGATGATCCCCAGCCGCATCGCCGGCATCACCCGATCGATCACAGGCGGATTCCGGCGCTGGCCTGGATGTTGGGCGCGAACAGCTCGTTCACTTCGACGCGGCGCGGTGCCAGCCCTTGCTCATCGAGGAAACCGCATAGCGCCTCGATGGTAGGCCGGTTGGGCTCGATGCCGTAGGGCCAGAAGTCGTCGCCGAACGTATCGCGGATCGAGCGGACATATTGCCCGATCCAAGGCAGCGATATGGGAAGCGGTTCGTCGATCGCCAGTTCGGCCAGGCAGTTCGCTTTGCTCTGTTCGAACGCCTGCTGGAGACTGATCGCGATCCAGGGATCGCGTTCCCACACGTCGCGGCGGATAACGACGGTATGCATGATCGGAAAAATGCGGGTCTTCGCGAAATACGCACGCTCGACGCTCGGCACGTCAGGAAAGAGATAACCGATCCGCGTATCGCCGACGAGAAGCGCCGGCGGCACCTGCGGCGCGATCAAGGCGTCGATGGCACCGTCCGCGAGCATGTCGTTCAGTGCGCGCTGCTCCTCATGTTCGATCGTCACGCCGTCGACCCGTACCTCGGTCAGCGGGCGGCGGCCCGCGACCTTAAGACCGCCGGTCACCCAATGGATGTCGTCCGGCTGGACGCCATATTCGTGCATCAGCACGCCGCGCGCCCAGACGGCGGCGGTCATCGAATATTCGGGTACGCCCACTCGCCGCCCTTTCAGATCGGCGGGCGCAGCGATGCCGGCGGCGGCGTTGACGTAGATCGCGCCGTGGCGGAACGTGCGCGACGGAAACACCGGGATTGCGACGAACGGGGCGTTGCCCTGCGCGACGCGCAGGATATAGGTTGAGAACGACATCTCGCCGCACGCGAACTCGCCGCGCAGTACCCGGTTGAACGCCTGCACCGGCGACATCGGGAGAAAGTGCAGGTCGATTCCCTCGGGCACAACCGTGCCGTGATAGAGATCGCGGACCCGATCCGAGAGGTGGCCCGCATAACTGAGCGAGAGTCTTCCCACGTCCCGTCTCAGATAAAGATCGAGAGCGATTCGAGGCCGAGCACCGCCGCATCGAGAATGGCAGTGCGCTTGACGAGCCGGGATGCGCCCGTGCCGATGCGGATCGCGTCGAACCGCTCGGCCGTGAGAATCTGGGGATGGGCCCCGTCACCACGATGGCAGAATACCGCTAGGTTGCTGCGCGCCGCCACCAGCGACGGGTCCCCATCATGTAGCGCCACGCGGACGTTGGAGACTATTCGCCGCGTGCGGGTCGCCGGACTTTCGGACCAGGCATAGCGCGAGCGGAGTCGCTTCACACGCATTTCGATCGAGGCATAATCTTCCTTCAGATAGAAGGCGGTCGTGCTGATACCGGTGCCATCCCAATTTTCGCGCGCGGTGCGCACCGGCGCCTCATAGTCGATCGCCGGATCGAGCAATTCGAACCATTCGGCGTAGCGGCGATCGTCGAGATACTCCGCCTCCTGCTTGAGGAAGTCCTCGCAGGCGCGCTGCATGTCGATATTGATCAGCCGGCCGGCCGGCGCTGCCCCGGCGTGAAGCGTCGCCGCATCAGTCATGATCGCCAATCTCCACCTTGGTGTTGGTCATGCGCTCGTACCAGGTCTTGTGGAACGTCCTCAGGCCGCCCTCACCCGCGTTGGTGGAGTTCGCGACGCCGGGTCCGACCCAGCCGGTCAGCGGTTTGCTGCTGCTCATGTCCCCCATTCCCATCTGATAATTCAAGCGCACCTTGTTCAACTCGGCGAACACGGTGCCGGCCGAGCGGGTGACTCCCGGCCAAACCGCCACGTCGTCCTGCTCGAAGCTGCCCGAGGGGCTGAAGCTGCTCATCCCGACCTGATAGGCGCGGCGCTTATACTCGAGGGACGCTTCCTTCGGCGCCAGCACCCAGTTCCAGATCTCCATGTGGCCCGGCCCCTTGGGTTGCCAAACGCGCAGCGTCAGAAAGCCCGCCTGCGGCTTTTGCGGGCTGTCGCTCAGGCCAATGTGAAGGAACGAGAAGTTGGGGAACAGAGTCCCGTTCTGGAGCAGCGAGCGCTTGGCCAGCTCGAACTGGTCCTGGTTGAGCACCCCCGGACGGAAATGACGGGTCACTTCCTCCGGATAGGAGATGAACGGCGCCTCGCCGGGCAGCTGGCGGATGCTGATCGCGTGGCCGCTGCAATCGTGGATGTGGAGACCGGTTCCCTCCTTCGGTGCTCCGGCGGCGGCGCTTTCGATGATGCCCGCATCCAGCACCGAACGGTGGGTCATCTGCGTGTGCGAGCTGTCGCCGCAGAAATTCTCCGCGCCCTGCTTCCAGTTGGCAGCGACCAGCCAGCGATGCGGCTCGCCCAGCACTTCCATCCCGCCCTCGGACAGCGCGAACTGGATGTCGAAATACCATTTGTAATCGCCGAGATATTCTTCGAACGGCACCGCCTCCGGATCGAGATTAGCGAAGATGAGTCCCATATAATTGACCACATGGGGCGCGGCGAAGAGGCTCCAGTCCTTGAGGTTCAGCGCCGCATAACCCTGGTTGCGCACCGGCACACCGATCAGCTCTCCGCTGTTACGATACGTCCAGCCATGGAACGGGCAGACGAACCCCTTGGCATTGCCGGCCTGTACCCGGCATATCTGCGCGCCGCGGTGGCGGCAGGCGTTGAGCAGGACGCGCAACTCGCCCTGCTCGTCGCGAATCAGGACGAAGGGGTCCTCACCAATGTTGCGGGTGACGAAATCGCCGCGGTTCGGGATCTCGGTTTCATGCCCGATATACACCCAGGATTTCGCGAAGATGCGTCGCAGCTCGAGTTCGTAGACTTCGCGATCGTGGAAGACCGCCGCAGGCAACAGCCCCTGGCGCAGATCGTCCACCATGCCTTCGATTGAAGCGGGAACGGCAAAGGCTTGCTCGGTCACACTAGTCCTCTCTATCGCGACCCGCGGGCCGGCTTGTCAAAACGAACACATCCCAGAGCCGACCTCAGCCGACAGCCGAGCCTTCTCACTATTAAATGGACATGTCCATTAAATTAGTCGATGTCAAGGCGGATATGCGATGTCATGCCCCGGCTTTCGAACTCCGTTTCGGAGGCATCCGCGGTGCTCGCGGACATGAACTCGGGGCGCGCAAGAGGATGACGGCCCCACGGGACGAGGAGCGGATTTGAGCGACGACGACTGCATCGGCACCCGCGATGGACTGGCGAAATCTTCGCGCCGCGCCGTCGCCAGCCTGGCCGCCACAATCTTCCTTTCGTCGCTGGGCGGCAGCGTGTCGAACGTCGGCCTGCCGACGCTGTCGCACGCGTTTGCGATCAGTTTTTCCCAGGCGCAGTGGATCGTGCTTGCGTATTTCCTCGCGGTCATCAGCTTGATCGTCAATGCTGGCCGGCTCGCAGACAGCCTGGGCCGCCAGCGCCTGCTGCTCGCCGGGCTGCTGCTGTTCGGCCTGGCTTCGATCGGCGCGGGCGCGGCCGGAAGTTTCTGGTTGCTTATCGTGGCGCGGGGGCTGCAGGGCGTGGGAGGCGCGATCATGCTGGTGCTGGCGATCGCGCTGGTGTGCGACATCGTGCCCGCTCAGCGGCTCGGCAGCGCGCTTGGCTTGCTGGGCGCGATGTCGGGCCTGGGGACAGCGGCCGGCCCCTTGCTGGGCGGGCTGCTGATCGCGGGCTTCGGCTGGCGCGCGTTGTTCTTCGTCAAC
>SXGT01148705.1_pt1 | contig 12294 bp, 7 predicted proteins | sample 3176221 | NCBI WGS metagenome assembly SXGT01 (sample SAMN11356862, study PRJNA531348) | freshwater metagenome | isolation source: freshwater sample F1-120 | place: China: Fuxian Lake, Yuxi | collected 2017-12-25
ATACGAAGCGCAGTCCTTCCGTCACTATTCGAGAAACTCCAGGTTGCAAGGCGCGGGGTCTGGTTGTTGAAACCGACAGGATGCCACTAATGATCGTGAATCCGGTCACTAATAAACAACCTCGACCTATCAGTAGAGAACCGCTTCGCGATCGGGCGCTGTCTTCCGGCGCATAGATTCAGGTGAGCGACAAGGCCGCTAGAATCGCTGCAGGCCCAACACTTTCACAGGGATGTCAGCTCTCGAGGTATTTCCGCATGATCAACTCGCGATTCGAGCGGTCGGCGCAGCGCATGAGTTATGGGTTCCTTTGTCTGGTTCCCTTCCTGGCCGGAACCCTTGGGGCTTGGCGCGCACTGCGAGTGCCGGGGGTCTATCAGTTGGTCGGCGGTGTGTTATTTGTCACGATTTGGTTTTCTGCGTGGAATCTCACTGCACGGGGGATCAGAACCGGCGGCGATGGCTGCCGCATGCGTGCGATCGCCGGTGGCCTGCTATTGATCCCGTTCGCGCTGATTTCGCTCCTGTGGGTGGGGCTTTCCACTCCATGGGACGCGACGCCAACAGAGAATCAGATGCGGTACCTCGTGCTGCTCGTTGCATTGGTGTCCATCACGGGGGGCTTCGTAGTCCTGAAGCAATCGTTGTGCGATGCTGGGGAACGACTCTACTCGACGCTCGGATTTGGCGCGAGCATTATGTCCGGCGCTGCCTATCTGGTCTGGCTCGCCTTCCAAGTCGGCGCATGGACAGAGAGGGCACGCACAGGAGCAGCGCCTTTGTCGGCGATGTCGCTCAACGACTCACTAGATACCCTTTTGTTTGTCGCGTGTGTGCTCACGTATCTCGCTACAGCGGCGTTCGCGGCCTCTTTCGGAAGGGTAGGTTGGCTGGGGCGAGTGGCGAGTCGCGCCTTTGTAACTGCGAGCCTCGCCGCGTTCGTATTCATATCGGTTCGCGGCTTGGCGTTTCCAGATCCGACACAGGGATCGTCGCCCTGGTACACCCGTCCCGGTTTCATCGCCGGTATTCCAGCTGTTCCCTGGATACTGCCTCATCTCCTAGGAGTCATCCTGCTGCGGCGAACAGGAAACGAGCCAGCAGGACCTCATTCGAAATATGTGCACGCGCCGGCCATTGGTAAGCAATAGCTGGTATACTGCCGAAGCATGAACACCCAGTCTACCTTAGACCGTCGGTCGTTTCTCGGCTCGATCGGTGCGTTGTCAGCGGCACAGATTTGCTGTGCGGGCCTGGCGCAAAGCTCCGGGCAGGCCACTCGATCAGATTTGCACTCGAATGTAAATCGCGGCCTGGCGAATGCCGCGGATGTGCACCTCGCGCCCGGTCTTGCGTATTTGCAGACTGGCAGCGTTGGCCCTTCTCCAAAACCTGTGGTTGACAGCACGATCGCAGCATTGTTGGAACTAGAGAAGAATCCGGTACACCAGGCGTATCGACTGCAGCCACCCGCGCTCGAGCAAGTCCGGGACAAAGCGGCAGCGATGCTCCGATGCGCGAGTAACGAGATTATTCTGACGCGCGGCACAACTGATGGAATGAACAGCGTCGCCGCGGGTCTGAATCTCGTAGCAGGCGATCGTGTGCTTACAACCGACCACGAGCACGGCGGCGGACACCACTGCTGGGATTACCTGGTGAAGCGACGCGGCATCATTCTTGACAAAGTTTCCATACCACTTGGCGATTACAACACATCAGAAATAGTCGATCGGTTTCGCAAGGCGATCACGCCGCGAACTCGCGTGATTTCATTTTCTCATGTGCTGTACACAACGGGCCTGGTCATGCCCGTTTTGGAATTGTGCACACTGGCGCGTGAACACGGGTGCCTCGCGATCGTTGATGGTGCACAGGCGTTTGGAGGCATTGACGTTGATGTACAGGCACTTGGGTGTCATGTCTACGCGACTTGCGGCCACAAGTGGATGCTGGGACCCAAAGGAACGGGGTTGCTTTTCCTTCGAGAAGATGCAAGAGAACGAGTGCAGCTCTTTGCGGAAGAGGCGGGTCGCGAGGCTCTGAGCGATTCGACGGGTCTTATCAATCTATCGGGGGTGATTGGTCTTGGCGCGGCGATTGACTACAACCGGGCTATCGGCATTGGGAAAATCCAATCGCACAACCTTGAACTACGTAATCGACTGTTTGAGATGCTGGGCAATGTCAGCCATGTTCGCATCGTCAGCCCGCCGCCTGGTCCGACGGCTTCAGCCTTGCTCACCGTGCAACTGGGCGAGGGAATCAACCCTCGCGAGTTCATCGGGAAGATGCTTGAGAAGCACAAGGTTGCACTGAAGGCGCTGCCGACGTTGCCTCATGGCCTGCGGTTTTCCATGCACCTTTTCAATTCAATGCAGGATGTTGAGCAAGCAGTGAAAGGGCTTCGGATTGAACTTTCGTAAGTTCAATGGAAGACGATTTTTCATCGATCCGTGCGAGGCGAGTCGGTCGTAGGATTTGCAGCTTGACAGGAGATTATTTCAATGCACTTTCGCACTTGGCTTATTACAGCGGTTATGTTCTTCGCAACACTTTGCGATCTTTCAGTGGCCAGTGCTTCCGAGTCAAACTCGGTTGCGGCCACCTCCAACACAGGTTCGGTCGTCTCAGACGATTTGAAAAAGCTTGACGGCGAATGGATCTTTGTAGAGGACAAGACTCCGGATCACACTCTCGAACAATTAGGCCCACCAATGGCCTCTAAATTCTCGATGCGGGTTGAGGAAGGCGCGGTGGTTCTGAACGGCCATGGCTCTGGGCACAAAGATGTGCGCATTGCACTCGATGGCTCGATTACCGAAGTCAAAGAGCCAAAGACGATCTCTCGTTATCGCGGGTCGTGGAAGGACGAGACGTTCGAGTACAAAGTTGAGTTCGAGCGTGTGGGTGGCGGGCCTGACAGCTCGATCAAGTGGATCCAAAGGAGTTTCCGTATGACGCCGGATGGACTGCTTGTGCGAGTTGCGCACGAACTGTCAGTTGCGACGGAAACACTGGGGCTTTACCGCCATGCGGAGGACATTGCGATGCCCGCGCTGGCCAAGGCGGTGATCGGCGATTTGTCGTGGCTTGCTGGCGCGTGGGTTGGAACTAGAAGCTCGGGGTCGACAAACGAGGAACGCTGGAGTCCTGCGGCGGGCGGGGCGATGCTCGCTGTATCTCGGTCGGTCAATCCGAGCGGCAAGATGTTCGCGTTTGAGTACCTGCGAATTGTCGAACGAGATGGCGGATTGGTGTACATCGCACAACCTGGCGGCGCCAAGGGGACGGAGTTTGTACTGACCGAGTTGGTCACGGAGAACGGCACTCAACGCGCTGTATTTGAAAACCCTCGCCACGATTACCCGAAGCGCGTTGTTTACGAACTGTCTGCCGAGGGCGGCATGATCGCCACGATCGGCCAGCTCAAGGGCGGCACACCGCGGCGTTTTGAGTTCAAGCGCGAAGGCAAGTAGATATGGAAACGTGAACCCAGAGACACTCATTCGGTTTTCATAGAGCTTGTTCGTAGGCAAGGCTCTTACAGCAGAGTCGCAGAAGTCGTACACAATAGAAAGTAGCCAAGACCAGAACTCGAAGTTGTAGCAACGGCCGGCTTACTGATCTGAACGCACAGGAACCTAGATGGAATTTGTATAACATTTCACAATATCTAACATTGGCAACAACGCAAGAACTCTCGCCACGTTCAGACCACCAAAGATATCTCAAATCGAACGAACATGTACTCCATATCTTCACCAGGCACATTCCAGATCAAATTGACAGAGTTATCGTAGGGCTGGCAATCGCTCTGGCGAGTACATACCTCGCTCTGGCGGCAGCCCATAGAGTTCAGGGTGCTGGTACTTGCCTCGTTCGGGGCCTTGTTTTTCCACGACGTCTTGTGGCTTACGATTCCGGACATACTTGTCGTTTCGGTCTGCATCCACGCGCCATGAGACCTCGGTATTCGGCACGCTTGTCATTATGAGAAAACTCCCATCTTTGATTTTTTGCCGGACCTTCACCTGCACAAAGTCCCCCTCGTCGGAATTCGGCCCATCAACGACTGTAAGTTGATACTTGAAATTGACATTAATCTCGTTGAAATACTCCGGCAGCTCAACCCACGCACGGCCATCGGCATCCGTCACCACATTGCCGACGTAGAAATTCTGCGGCATCGGACTTTCGCTCGCGTAGTGAAGCAGATACTTGTTTTCAGGGTCTGTGGGATGATCAATTCGAAAAGCCTTGACGCCGCTCGCTCCCGAATTACCCCAAGAATAAACTCCCCATCCTGATGGGCTGTAGGTCTGTCCGACAGCACCGTAGTTTACGCCGGACGTGCTGTTCGCAACTCCGAACATAGCGAATCCAGTTGGGTTACTGTTTCGAGCATCAAGTCCAGCCAGCCCTGTATTTGTGATAGCCCAAATGGCAGTATCCGAGAGCGCGTTCACGAGCATTCCGCGACCTGATCCGATGTTCTCGACGCGCATTGCGTCCGGCCCCACACCTGAGATAAAAGCTCCAAAGCCCTGTGCGCTACGACTATGGAATTTCCCCCCATAGGTTGCTCCGGAAGCTGCCGAAGCATAGCCGTTAACTCCAGCGCCATTAGTGCTTCCACTTTCGCCGTAGATACCGGAACTGTCGCCGCTACTTGCAAATGCTACGCCAATCAGGCCACTACCCGAGGCACTGGCATTTTGAAACCAACCCCCGTACGTAACTCCGCTTGTAGACGTTGCCTGGCCAGAGACTCCGCATCCCTGTGAGCTATTACTGACGCCATGGACACCGTAGGTCGTAGTGGAACCGTGATTTTCTGCCAGACCGAACACTGCGGTTCCAACTGGGCTATCGCTTCGCCCCATTACACCATATGCAACGCCGGAGTTTGCGTTATTGAATCCATAAACGCCGCGTCCAATCGCGTTTCCTGTCGTACCAAAGACGCCAGCAGTTCCGGATGCCGCCACACCATAAACACCATGAGCATCTGGGTAGTCGCTTTGTCCGTACACCGCGAAATTGCCTCCATTCCCTTGAATACAAGCAATGCCCGGTGAACCTGACGCGAGCTGGGCGCGAATGACTGGACCGGAATTACCTGTCAATACGAGCGGATTCGGGATTGACTGCAGGAACGCCGTTGAGTCGATCCCATCAAGCAAATCGACGTTTAGGTTCGTCACCTTTGTGAGGCTGGTGACCGTGAACGGCGTGCCCACAGCGGTGAATGCCGGAGCGGTCGAGAACGTCTTGGTCGCGTTGAACGTCTGCAATGAGTTGAGCAACGCTACGTTGCTCGAGAGTCGCAGATCGCCGAGTGTTCCGCTGGCGAGGTTGGAAGCGTTGAGGCCGGTGAGTCCCGCGCCAGATCCCGTGAATAAGTTGGTGGCATTCGCAAATGAGTTCGCTCCTGTCCATGTCTGCACGCCTGATAACCGCCCGAGCGACATGCTATCCATTCCGTCCAGCAAGTCTGCATTAACCCCTGTCAATCCACTTCCCGAACCGGAGAATGCGCCAACAAAAGAATTTGCTAAGTTGCTGAAGGTCATGACTCCCGTGAAAGTCTGGTTTGTGTTGATCCTCGCAACTGACGATTCCAAGCGAGCGATAGGAAGCAAGCCTGTGGTCAGGTTCGCGGCGTTTTGGTAAAATGTAGCGGGTTGTCCGTTGAGTTGATTTGAGTTTGTAGCGGTGGCTGCCGTCGTCGCCGTTCCCGCATTGAGAGAGAACGCCGCATGAGGTGTTGTCATAAGTGTTTGACGCGACCCCAATACTACGAAGCCTGTGGCATTTGCGCAGTCGAGCCCTCCATCTGCGCGAACTTCCATTTCGAGGAATCGCTGCTGTCCAGTAAACACCGTTCCGAAATCTAGACTGACAGTAAACCGACCATCAGCAACGACTACGTTGTCGCTGCACAGCATTGCCCCAATTTGTGTCCCTCCTATTGCTGAGTCAAACAACCGGAAGCGGAAGTCGTACGGCCCTGCTGCCAAGGATCCGCCGGATCGCAACTCGCCTTGATATGTGAACACACTCGTCAATGGCTGTGAACGTACCTTGTTTGTCAACACGAGACAAAGCATCGCGGCAACACAATAAGCTACTTTCATAACTCCTCCGCATGACTCTGATATCTGGATCATTAACACGCTTACTCTCAGCCTTCTAGCACTCGCACTTGAATCGGATCAGCCAGTAGGGGCGGAATTGCTGACCAAACTCAGGCTCACCAAGATTTCAGATGTCGACAGCAACCACTAGGTCCGAGAACAAACACCTTTCATAGAGGAGCGATTGTCCGTATAGCAACTTTCCCATTCCAATGAGAGCGGACTCTGCCCTTGTGTAATGCGATTAAGTCAATTAACTCCGTGGCGTCGAAGACCGATATTCCTCCGTTCATGATGTAAGCCGGAGGAGGTCCATGAAGCACAACACTTCAGATACACCAACGATTAAGGCAATTCGAACGGGTTATCGCTTCCCTGTACTCGGTACACTATTTGCGGTATTGGTTGTCGCCTGCGTGGCCGCCGCTGTACTGCTTACTGGTGGAAGACCCAAATCGCCACCTTTGCGCATTGCCATCAACCCTTGGCCCGGATATGAATTCGCCACACTGGCTCGAGAACTTGGGTACTTCGAACAGGAGGGCGTCGCTGTCAAACTGATCGAGCTCAGTTCACTCGACGACTCGCGTCGAGCACTGGAACGAGGGCAAGTCGACGGCATGTTCTCAACACTTGTCGAAGTAATCTCGTACGGTCAAAACGGCCGTCGCGCCGAGATCGCGTTGATTGCAGATGCCTCGGACGGAGCCGATGTAATTCTGGCTCGTAGTGAATTCACCTCCATTGCCGACTTGCGAGGCAAGCGTATCGCAGTCGAAGCGGCTTCACTGAACGAAGTCGTGCTAATGCGGGCCTTGTCTCAGGCTGGCCTCACCTGGAACGATGTTCAGGTCGTCTATATGCCAGCGCTTGAGATGCCTCGTGCATTCACCGAGGCCCAAATCGACGCTGCAGTCTGCTATCCCCCGATGTCAGTTCGTATTGCCGAACAAGGTGCTCGCGAAGTGTTCAGTACTCGCGACATTCCAGGCATCATCCTTGACGCACTGGCATTCGACGATCAGGCTTTTCGCACCCGCTCCAGGGATATCGCGGCATTCCGTAAGGCATTCTTCCGAGCGATGGAGTACTCGCTTGCCAATCCCGACACCACATATCCAATAATGGCCGCCCGCCAAGGCATTACCGCTGAACAATTCAGAGAGGTCTTAACAAGCGGCATCACGCTCATTAATGAAGCCAAGCAAAAAGAGTACTTCGGCTCAGGAGGCAAGCTTCAAGCATCGATTAACCAGATTAACAAGGATCTTCGGGCAATTGCAGGTGCCAAAAAAGCCGCTGTTACGAATGTCACCGGGCAGGATTGAGAAACGCAATGTCTTGGAAGAGCATCAAAATCACACGGTCGATTCAATTTCAGCTGCTCCTACCTGTGGTGGCACTTTCCATAATCTGCTGTGTTGCGTCATTCATTGTTCCAGCCCAAATCTGTCACAGTGCGGGAATGGAGAGGCTACAAGAACGAGCCGAGTCGGTCGCAATGGCTGTCTCATACGCATCCGATTCCATCCGGACCCGCGAAGGACTCCAGCGCTTTGTAAACTCGTTAGGAGCCGACCACGACCTCACAGAAATTGTCGCGGTTGGAGGGCAACCACTTCAAGTAATTGCGTCCACCCGAAACATCTGGATCAACAGTCCCTTGAGCGCACTCCCCGCAAAGGAAATCGCAGACGATCTCAAACAAGCAGTTCAAACTCAGACTATCCACTTCCGTTTCCATGAATCCACGAGCGAAGTGGACTGTACGGTTCCGACAGGCACAGGAGCCGCATCCACTCTGCTTTCGGGTGGCGCGGTGATGATCCACATCGACGCCACTTCGGTCCTTGCAAATGCTCGTTTTTGGTCGCTCCTTCTTGGGGTAGTGTTAAGTGGAATCTCGATTGGTGTGATCGCTGGGGGAACATGGGTCGTCCATCGTTTGCTACTCAGCCCACTGCAAGCCATCACTGGCGCCATCTTGAGTGATTCCGACACACCCCCCATGCGTGATAACGAATTGGGATTGGTAGCCGGTGCATTCAACGCAAATCGAGCAGTAGCCAAAGAGACAAACCGCAAGCTCGCTGCCGCACTTCGCGAGGTCTCGGTATTCCGCGACACACTGGATCGGCACTCTATCATCTCCATCACCGACCGAGGTGGTCGCATCTTAGAAGTCAGCGACCAGTTCTGCCATATCAGTCGCTATACCCGTGAAGAACTTGTGGGGCAACACCACAACATCATCAACTCGGGCGTCCATAGTAAGGAGTTCTGGGTTGATGTGTGGCGAACGATTGCCGCGGGCAAGCCGTGGCGAGGCGAAGTTTGCAACCGCGCCAAGGACGGTTCGCTCTATTGGGTTGACAGCATCATCGCTCCATTGGTTGGAGAACATGGCAACATCGAACGTTACCTCTCTGTACGCACAGACATCACCGCCCGCAAGCGAATGGAACTTGAGCTGCTCGAATCCAACAAGCTTGCGATGGCATCCAACCGCGCCAAGAGCGAGTTTCTCGCGAACATGAGCCATGAGATTCGCACCCCTATGACCGCCATTCTTGGTTATGCTGACCTATTAGGCGACCCGGACCTTTCGGCGGGAGAACGAGCGCAACACGTCAGTACTATCCGCCACAACGGGGAACACTTACTCACTATCATAAATGACATTCTTGACATCTCAAAAATCGAAGCTGGCAAGATGAGCGCCGAGTGCATCCCAGTGGATCCGCGTCGGGTCCTCCTTGAAGCGGAGTCGCTGATGCGGATCAAGTCCACGAGCAAAGGCATTACGCTGGATATCGTACAGGAAACACCACTTCCTGCGACGATCCAGTCCGACCCGGTCAGACTGCGCCAGATCCTCGTGAATCTTGTCGGAAACGCCATTAAGTTCACCGAGCTTGGCGGTGTAACTATTCGCGCGAGCTTGGACAATACCAAGCCCTCTGGACCATGCCTCCGTTTCGCAATTGAAGACACCGGTATTGGAATGACCCAAGAACAGATCGGACAGCTCTTCGGAGCCTTCCATCAGGCCGATAGTTCGACCACACGCAAGTATGGAGGCTCAGGGCTTGGCCTGCGCATCTCTAAGTCCCTGGCAGAGATCCTGGGTGGAACCGTCATCGTAACAAGCACGCCAGGAAAGGGAAGCACATTTGCTGTCACGATCGCAACTGGGAACTTGGAGGGCGTACCACTGCTCGAACCCGGCGTACTTCAGATCTCGGAATCCGTTGCCAAGCCCACCTCACCAGATGCCTCAGCCCTTCTCGCAGGCATGCGCGTCTTTCTTGCTGAGGACGGACCGGATAATCAGCGACTCATCGCTTTTCACCTCAAGAAAGCTGGCGCAATCGTTACCGTCTTTGAAAACGGCAAGCTCGCATTAGATGCACTCATTAGCTCCACAACCCAGACACCCATGTTTCCCTCTCCATGTGACCTGCTGCTCACCGATATGCAAATGCCAGTGATGGACGGGTACACTCTCGCCTCCACCCTTCGTGCAAGGGGATTTGGTCTGCCCATTGTCGCGCTCACGGCGCATGCGATGGATGGCGATGCGAAGAAGTGCCTCAAGGCAGGGTGCGACGCATACGCAAGCAAGCCCATAGACAAGGTCGCGCTCATTGACATCTGCAAGAAAACAACCCACACAATCGCAACTCGCTCGGCTGCGGCCTAATGCCACTTTTTCTATCGCTTTTTCAAAGTGATGGAACGAATGTTCCCCGCAGCCTCCGCAGGTTTTGTTACCACCGACACGATCAACGTGTGTTCACCCGCATCGAGCTTTACACTTCCGAGTGTAAGTGTGCGATATTGGTGCCAGCCGCCGGTCGCGGGCACGCTGAAAGCAAAATCTCCACCAGGGGTCTGGAGTTTCATCGCGGCCCCCGCGGATGCATCTGCGCAGCCGATTTCGATATCTACCTGGTATTGTCCTTCTTGATCTGCGGCGATACCAATGGGGAATTTGGCGATTGCGCTTGCATCAAGCCAGTAGCCCAAGTTGTACTTCACATCTTCCACCGCACCGACCTGCTCGACTCGGAGTGATGGCCCTTCGAGAATTGCATCATGAGGAAGTAGCGCGAGCACGCCGTCTTTTCCGGACGTCACCAGGACTGGCATGGGGAGCACCGGTCCTTCAAGTTCCAACTTCACGACCGTACACGAAGTATCGACAGGACTCAGTGGCAATTGCAATTCCAATCGCTGCCAATCGCGGTCTCTCTTATTTATTGATATTTCACCATCACGGCCGAGCACGTGAGCACTCTTGACGACGCCCCGCATTGGTACAGCGAGTCGCCCATCAATTGGCCAATCGAACACCATGAGGTACAACACTCCCGGCTTTTGGGTCGCTCGACCCCAAGGCAGTCGAGCGAAGGGACTGGCGGTGGTGCCGTAGATTGCTTCGGAGTTCACCTTCATCCACGCACCAGTTGCGCGAAGTGTTGCTTGTGCTGCATCGGGCACTTTTCCATGTGAGTCGGGGCCGATGTTGAGCAGAAGATTGCCGCCTTTTGAGACAACATCGCAGAGCAGTCGCACGATAGTGGTTGTATCTTTCCAATGCGTGTCGTGAGAGCTGTATCCATAGGACTCATTGAGCGTGTGATTGACTTCCCAGTCCATACCCGGAAGTCCGGTTGGCGGGACATGTTTTTCTGGCGTGCCGTAGTCTCCGTTCTTGTTTTCAAGCCCCTCAAAGAGCCGGTTATTGACGACTATTCCCGGTTGTTTCAGACGCAGGTCCGCCAGCAAATCTGATGCGCCCCATGCCTGGCCTTGACGTTGCTTATCTGAATAATCGAACCAGATGGTGCAGAGCGGGCCGTAGTTTGACAGCAGTTCATTGACATGGCCGCGGACGTAGTTGATATATGCCGCGTGGTTTCGTATACGCTCGACTTTGGGATAAGCCGGAATCGCCATTTCATAGGCATCGGGATGTTGCCAATCGAGAAGTGAGTAGTAGAACCCGGCAGGCACGCCGCGTGAACGCATGGATTCAGCGAATTCGCGAGCCACATCTCGACCGGGCGGCGAGATATTTGTGCATTGGGTGATTGAGTTCGCAAGCGAATATTCGGCTTTGGAATTGAAGAGTGTGAAGCCGTCGTGGTGCTTTGAAGTCATTACGGCGTATCGCATTCCCGCAGCTTTCGCCAGGTCGGCCCATGTATCGGTCACGCCTGGGTCGGGTGTGAAGAGAGGCTTCATTGCGCGTGCATATTCATCGCAGGGAACGGCGGCCCAGTGCTGGATCCACTCTGCGTAATGCTGTTCGTAAACTTTGCTATTCCAAACTCCACCCGCTCCGGAATACAGGCCCCAGTGAATGAACATTCCAAAGCGTGCATCTCGCCACCACGCCATGCGCTGATCGCGGTCAGCGGTCCAGCGAGCTAATTCGGTTGCTTCCTCTGCTGGGTGCTCGGTCGGCTCGAAGGCAGTGACTGGTGCATTGATCGCGCAGAGTGCGGCGAGACACACACAGATGGATGGCGTGGTCATTTTCATGCGGCATGGTAGCGGAATGAGTGCGGCGGGGACATTAGAACACGACTCACCAACCAGCCGCTAAGACAACTTGAAGCGTGGAATCAACCCGGGCGTTATTCAGAACGATACCGAAGCTATATAAGGCCAAATCGCGCACGGACGCGGTGTTCAAAGACTGCGAAGACCCAGCGGTCGAAGGCCATTCCGACGAGGACCATGACGATCATCATGGCGACCACCTGGGCGACATCGGAGAAATCTCTCCCCATGTTGAGCAAAACACCCAGCCCACGGTTTTGGGCGACCAGGATCAGTTCAGCGCCGAGCAGAGAGCGCCAGGAAAATGAGAAGCCCTGGCGGAGTGTGCCGGCGAGTGTGGGGAGCGATGCGGGGATGAGGACGGAGGTGTAAAGGCGTATGCCGCGGGCGCCGAGCATTCTGCCCGCTGCGCGATAGATGGGAGGGAGTGCGCGAAGGCCATCGCGCATGCCGATCGCCATAGCGAATGCGGAACCCATTATCATAACGAAGAGGATGCCCTGCTCATTGATGCCGAAGATGAGGATCGCGAGCGGAACCCAGCACACGCTGGGGAGAGTTTGCAGCCCCAGGAACAGCGGCC